>Ga0214182_1000387_pt1 | contig 17906 bp, 13 predicted proteins | sample TroBogEpilimnion_8_FD_153020 | JGI IMG/M metagenome (GOLD analysis project Ga0214182, IMG submission 153020) | Freshwater microbial communities from Trout Bog Lake, WI - 14NOV2007 epilimnion | ecosystem: Environmental > Aquatic > Freshwater > Lake > Epilimnion/Euphotic zone | place: Trout Bog... | reverse complement strand
GCGTGTGCGGCCCGGTCCTCTGGAAGAACTGTGGGTCGCCCGCGATTTCCGTCCGATCCATGCCGAACCCTGCGATCCCGTCAGTGCTTCTGCGGCGGCTTGGCCGGCGCGGGCGCCGCGGCAGCCGGAGCAGCGGGCGGCGCGGACGGCGGCAGCACGAGCGGTGCCGGCTCCCGCGGTTCCGGTGGGGCCGCAATGCTTCCCGGACCGGACGGATTGGCGCGGGCGGCGTCCACGACCGACACGCCTTCCGGTGGGATCACGACATTGGTCAGAACCTTGTTGAGCACATCGATAACCTGCGGAGTCAGATCGAACTCGCCGGAGCTGCCGATGAGCTGCGCCTTGTTCAGCACAATGCTGACGCCGCGCGCGACCGCCACCTGCTGGGTGATCGCCTCCAACGTGCGATCGACCTGCGCGATGGCATACTGCGCGGCTTCCTGGATGATCCGGCCCCGCTCGGCGAATTTACGCCGCGACTCATTCACCCGGTCTTCGTATTCGCGCTCTTTGGCGCGTATCTCTTCGGGCCGCATTTTTGCTCTATCGCGGGCGAGAGTCTGACCGAGATCGCGCAGGTTGGTCTGTTCTTTTTGCGCGTCGTCGTTCAGCTTCTGCTTGCGGGCGTTCATTTCCTTGTCGAACGCCTGATAGGCAACCGAATAGCGCAGCACGTCGGGTACCGACAGCACCCCGATCACGGCCGCCGGGGGCGGTGCCGATTTCTCTATCGGCGGAATCTCCGGCATCGGCGGCAGCTGCACCTGTAGCTGACGTTGTGGCGCCGGATTTTCGCCGGGCCCGCCGTTGTCGTTGAACAAGCCAGACGGCATCGGCTGCTGCACCGCCGGAGCGGGAGCACGAGGGGCCGGCGCGGCCGCCGGTGCTGCCGGCCGCTGCTGCCCCGGCACGAACCATCCGGGATTGCCGTTCTGCTGGGCGGCCGCGGCGAGCGGAAACAGCGACGCCGCCGATATCGCCAGGATGGAACCGAACTTGAACTGTATCACTAGAACCTCGTGCCGAAGCCAAAGCGGAAAATCTGCGTCTGATCGCCGGGCTGCCGCACCACGAAGGGCGCAAGGTCGATATTGATCAGCCCGAACTGGGTCTTCCAGGAAATACCCACGCCGGCACCGATACGCGGTGTGGCGGATTGGTTAATGCGGCACGTCGAACCATCGGCCTCGATACAGGTGCCGATATTCTTGAAGCTCGCCTCGCTCAGCGAGCCGACATCGACGAAGGCCCGCCCCGTCAACCCCAGATCGGCCGAGACCGGTAAGGGGAACTGCAACTCCGTCGTTTGGGTCCACATGACACGTCCGCCCACCGGATCGCCGGACACCGCATCATGCGGGCCCGCGCCGCCGGTTTGGAAGCCGCGCAAATTGTCGCCACCCAGGAAGAACCGGTCGATCACCAGATCCTTGCCGGCAATGGAATCGAGGTACCCGAAAGACCCGGCGATCTTCAGGCTCCAATCCCGATTTCCGGTGAACCGGTCGAACGGGATATAGTAGGCACTGTTCACGCTGCCCCGAAAGAACTTGGCATCGCCGCCAAGCCCGGCGAAATCGGTTCCGAATTGAACGATCCAGCCGTCGTGCGGGTAGAGACGACTATCCCGGAAATCGACCGACAGAACCTGCCCGATCTGCGACAACACGGTCACACCGGCCTGGTTTGTGATGAAAGGGCTGGCGCTCGTCAGAATGTTGAACACGTCGCGCTGGACGAGCGAATAGGTCCACACCTGCCGGAGATGTTCGGTGAAATCGTAGCCAGCACGCGCATCGAAACCAGCCCGCCGTTCGTCGTACGGTTCGGTGCCCAAATACTGGGTCTGGATCAGGAACACGTCGCCACCAACAACCAGATTGCGGTCCAGGAAGTGGGGTTCGGTCACCGACAGATTGATCGAACTTCTCTTCTGTGCAAGCACGCCGTTGATGCTGGCGTTGATCCCGGTGCCCACCAGATTGCGTTCCGCGAGCCCGACGTCGAGCAGTGCGCCAGCATCGGTCGAATAACCGCCGCCGAAACTAAGCTCGCCAGTCGCCTTTTCGGTGATCGCGACGTTCAGGTCGGCGCGGTCCGGCGCCGAACCCGGCGTATTGGTGACTTCGACGTTGGTGAAATACCCCAAGTCGGTCAGGCGCGTCTTCGATTTACGGATGGCGTCGGCGCTGAATGCGTCGCCCTCGGCCACCAGAAGCTCCCGCCGTACCACGTTATCCATGGTCCGCTGGTTGCCGACGATATCGATCCGTTCGATGAACAGCCGCGGTCCTTCGGCGATGTCGTAGGCCAGATCGATCGTATGGGTATCCGCATTACGGCTGAGACGCGGTTTGACTTCGACGAAGCGGTAGCCGCGGGCGTGGATCTCCGTCTCCAAAGCGTCGGCGGTCTTGCCCACCGCATCGCCGTCGTACCAGTCGCCTTCGGCCATCGGCACGACGGACCGCACATCGTCGCCGGTCAGATTACGCAACGTGGAGTTCAAAACCACTTTGCCGACGCGATACCGCTCGCCTTCCGAGATCGTGATCGTGACGAAGAAGGATGCACGATCCGGCGAGAGCTCGCCCCGCGCGTCCCTTACTTCGAAATCGGCGTAACCCTTTTGCAGATAGAACCGGCGCAGAAGTTCCTTATCGTAGTTCATCCGCGCCGGATCGTACTGATCCGAGGACGACAGGAAGCGCCACCAGCGTTGCTCCCGGCTGTCGATCACGTCGGTGAGCGTACCTTGCGAGAACGCCTTGTTGCCCACGATCGCGATCCGGCTGACCAGGGTCACCTGACCGTCTTCGATCTGAAACACCACGTCGACGCGGTTTTGATCCAGGCGAATGATTCGCGTTTCCACCGACGCGTTGAAGTACCCGCGCTTGGCATAGAGATCGAGGATATGCCGGCGATCGGCGTCGGCTATCGCCGGGCTAAACACAGCGCGGGCGCGCAGCTGCGTTTCCGGCTTTAACTGATCGTCGCTGAGTTTGCGGTTACCCTCGAACGCGACGCGGTTGACGATCGGGTTCTCGGCGACGTGCACCGTCAGCGTGTTGCCGTCGCGGCTCAGCCGGACGTCCTGAAACAGGCCGGTCGCGTAAAGTACCTTCAGGCTGCGGTCGACCTTGTCCTGATCGAACCCATCGCCGGGTCTGATCAGAAGATAGGACAGAATGGTCCCTTCCTCGATTCGCTGGTTTCCCTGCACTTTGATCGCCTCGATCGCGGCGCCAAGCGGCACGGCTACACGCGATGCCGCCGGTTTCGGCGGCCGAGAGGCCGCCGGCCGTTGGGCGACGGCGGCGTTGGCCAGGAACAGCGGCAGCAGAAGGGCGGCGACGAACCGCGCGGCGCGAATCGGTATCAAAAGGCTGGTCTCCCCAATCGCGCGATCCGGGGATCGCGTCGCGGCAGGCCCGTCCAGATGGCGGGCGGCGGACAATAACCCCGCCCGGCGCGCAACGCCAGACGACGCGGACGAAGCGTTGGACGGAACGCGCGCGAGTTCAGCCGATCAGCCCCGCGACCCAACGAAACAGCCCGATATTGGTCAGATCGTTCCACGTCGCGAAGATAAACAGCGTTGCCAGGACGGCGATTCCCGCTCGAAATCCGTATTCCTGCGCTTTCGGCGGCAGCGGACGGCCGCGAATCGCCTCGAACAAATAAAACATCAGATGCCCGCCATCGAGCACGGGAATCGGAAACAGGTTGATCAGGCCCAGATTCACCGACAGCACGGCGATGAAGGAAACCATGGTCGCGAGGCCGAGTTTCGCCACCTGTCCGGACAGCTGCATGATCCGCAGCGGGCCGCCGAGTTCCTCGGTGCCGCGGGATCCGTTCAGCATTTGCGCGATGCCGCTGAATGTGTCGGCGGTGACCTTCCATGTCTGTGCGAACCCGCCGACGACCGATTCGGCCACACCAGCCGGCACGTAATCCACCTTGCCGCCGCGAATGCCCAGAAGACCCACGGTATGGCCCCCGGCGTCCCGCGAACCGACGACGACCGGGAGTTCGAGCTGCTTGTTGTCGCGCAGAACGGTCAGCGACAGGCGCGCACCGGGATTGACCACGACGATGCGCTGAATGTCCTCGAACGTTGCGATGGGCTGACCGCCGATCGCTTCGATCCGGTCCTCGGCGATCAGGCCCGCATTGGCGGCCGCACCGCCGGCCACGACCTCTCCGATCACGGGCAGCGTCACGGGACGACCCATCGTGACGAACAACGCCGCGAACAGCACGGACGCGAGCAGGAAATTCGCGATCGGCCCCGCCGCGACCACCAAGGCCCGCGACAGCAGCGCCTTGTCGTGGAATGTTTCCCCGGGAATCCAGCTCGCTCGGACCTCATCGGACACGTCGTGCGGCTGTTCCTGGCCGTGCAGCTTTACGTAGCCGCCCAGCGGCAGCCAGGACAGTTTCCAGCGCGTGCCGACCCGGTCGGTCCATTCCGTGATGGTTTTGCCGAAGCCGATGGAAAACACCTCCACCCGCACGCCGCACCATCTGGCGACGATGTAGTGCCCAAACTCATGCACGAAGACCAAAATCCCGAGCACGACGAGGAACGGCACCACCTTTTCCAGCAGAAGATGGAACATATGCGGCGCGGAGGCGAACATGTCTGTGAAAACGTGCAGCACGGGTCAGGGACTCACTTGCAAAAGGGTTCAGAGCGGCAGTGCCGCCTCCGCCGCACGCCGGGCTTCGCCATCCAGCGCGATCACATCGTCCAGGGTATCGGCACGCCTTGTGCCCATGCTGTCGAGGACGCGTTCAACAGTACCCGCTATATCTAGGAAACCGATACGCTTTTTTAAGAAGGCCTCGACAGCTATTTCATTCGCGGCGTTCAGAATCGCCGGCGCACCGCCGCCCGCCCGCAACGCCGCGCGTGCCAGACGCAAGGCCGGGAACTGCACCAGATCGGGTTCGGAGAATTCCAACCGCCCCACCGCGGCCAGATCGAGGCGCGGCGACGGGGTCGTCATCCGTTCCGGCCACGCCAGCGTGTGGGAAATGGGAATCCGCATGTCGGGTGAGCCGAGCTGGGCAAGGACGGAGCCGTCGCGGTAGCAAACCATGCCGTGGATCACCGATTGCGGATGAATCAGGACGCCGATCTGTTCCTCGTTCAGGCCGAACAGGCGCGCGGCCTCGATGACCTCAAGCCCCTTGTTCATCATGGTCGCGGAGTCGATGCTGATTTTCGCGCCCATCGACCAGACCGGATGCTTCAGCGCCTTTTCCGGCGTCGCCGCCGCCATCTCCGCATGGGTGGAGGTGCGGAACGGACCGCCGGACGCGGTCAGGACGATCTTCTCCACCGCTCCGCGGTTGCCATCGGCCAGAGATTGGAAGATCGCGTTGTGTTCGGAATCGACCGGCAGCAGCGTGGCGCCGGCGTCGCGAACGGCGCGGAGCATGACTTCCCCAGCGCAAACAAGCGCTTCCTTGTTGGCCAGGGCGACACTGGCGCCGCCCTTGATCGCCTCCAGCGTGGACGCCAGACCGGCCGCGCCGGTGATCGCCGCCATCGTCCAATCGGCGTGGAGCGAAGCGGCTTCCACCACCGCTTCCGGCCCGGCGGCGCAGGCGATGTTGGTGCCGGCTAGCGCCTTTTTCAGGGCATCGTAAGCCGAGGGATCGGCCACGACGGCCATTTCCGCGCCGAGCGCGATGGCTTGTTGGGCCAGTAGTTCGGTGTTGCGGCCGGCGACGAGGGCTTTCACCTGGAAGCGGCCGGGTTCGGCGGCCAGCAATTCGATGGTCTGGGTGCCGACACTGCCGGTGCTGCCCAGAACCGTGACGGTGCGCGGTGCGTGCCCTTGGCGGGCCGGATGATTGGCTGCTGTCTCGCTCATTGCCATAGTACTACACCACGTCCGGCGGCCAACGCCAGCAAAGCCGCGACAGGCGCCGCGGTGAGCAGCGCGTCGAGCCGGTCGAGCAAGCCGCCGTGCCCAGGGATAAGGTTACTGGAGTCCTTCACGCCGCAATGACGTTTCAGCAAACTCTCAAGCAAATCGCCGGCTTGCGCGACCACGCCCAGGACGGCGGCGATCGCGGCGGCGCGGGCCAGGGCATCGGTACGGTGGGTCAGGACGGCCACGGCGACTCCGGCAGCGATCGCGCCGATCAAACCGCCAACCGCACCGGACCGCGTCTTACCGGGCGAAATGGCGGGCGCCAGTTTCGGCCCGCCGACCAGGCGCCCGATCATGTAAGCGCCGATGTCGCTGCCCCAGACGACAAGCAGCAGAAACAGCGTGTCGGTCAGTCCGACAACCGGGTCGGCCCGCAGCGACAGCAGCGCGATCGATCCCAGGCCCGTGTAGGGAATGCCCCAGGGCAGCAGTTTCGGTTTCGGACCAGGCCGCGCCACCACCGCCGCGATCGCGGTGCCGGCGGCGAGGATCGCGAGACCGGCTTCCGGGCGACCGAACGCGAACGCCGATACGCCTACGAAAACAGCGGCAATTACGGGTAGCCCCGGGATGGCGTAGCCGCACATCCGTATCCATTCCCAGGCCATGCCCACGGCGGCGGCGATCAGCAGAAGCTCGAAGGCGCGGTCGCCATACCAGATGCACAGCAACACCAGCGGCGCCAGAACCGCGGCGGACAGCGTGCGTGTGCGAAGGTCTCGCCAGCGGGATGGCGAAGGGGCGGGCACGTCAGCCAGGACGCGCACCGAATCGCCGTTCCCGGCGCGAGAAATCGGCCATCGCGGCGGCGAAATGCGCCTCATCGAAATCCGGCCACAGCACGTCCAGAAACGCCAGTTCGGCGTATGCGGCCTGCCACAGCAGGAAATTGGACAGGCGCTGCTCGCCCGAGGTGCGAATGATCAGGTCGGGGTCGGGGATGCCGTGGGTGGAGAGGAAGCTGCCGAACGCGTCCTCGGTGACCGCGTCGGGCGCCATCTGTCCATCCCGGATCGCCTGCGCCAGCGCGAGGGCGGCGGTCAGAATTTCGTCGCGGGACCCGTAGGACAGCGCCACCGTCAGGTTCAGCCGGGTGTTGCCCGCGGTTTCCTTCTCGGACCGAGCAAGGTCCTGTTGGATGCCGGCGTCGAAGCGGTCGCGGGCGCCGATGAAACGGATCCGCACGCCGTTGGAGGCCAGTTCGGCGATTTCGGTCCGCAGGTACTGGCGCAACAGGCCGGTCAGGTCGAGGACCTCGCCTGCCGGACGGCGCCAGTTTTCGCTGCTGAAGGCGTAAATGGTCAGCCATTCCACCCCGTGGCGGATCGCGGCGGAGACGGTTCGTTTGACCGCCCGCGCGCCTTCGCGATGTCCGGCAACGCGCGGCAAATGCTTGGCGGCGGCCCAACGGCCATTGCCGTCCATGATGATGGCGACATGACGCGGCGGCGCGACCGGTACGGCGCCCTGGGGTTCCGCCGAAATGCTGGCCTTGGCTTGGGCGGGAGACACCGCGGTTCTCAGACCTGCTTGATGTCCTTTTCCTTGTCGGCCAGGGCTTCATCCAGGCGCTTGATATATTGGTCGGTCAGCTTCTGGATATCGTCCTGCCAGGTCTTGGCGACGTCCTCACCGATTTCCTTCTTCTTTTCGAAGCCTTTGACCTGTTCCATGCCGTCGCGCCGGACGCCCCGCACGGCGATCTTGGCGCCCTCGGCGTATTTGTGCGCCATCTTCACCAGCTCATTCCGGCGATCGGTGGTCAACTGCGGAATGGGAATACGGATCATCATGCCGTCGGCCATCGGATTCAGACCAAGGCCGGATTCGCGGATCGCTTTGTCGACGGCGGAAACCATGGATTTGTCCCACACCTGCACGGTCAGCATGCGGGCTTCCGGCGCGCCGATGGTGCCGACCTGGGCCAGCGGCATTTCGGTGCCGTAGGCGTGGACCTTCACAGGCTCCAGCAGTCCGGGATGGGCGCGGCCGGTGCGCAGCCCATTGAATTCCCGCTTCAGGGTTTCGGCCGCGCCATCCATGCGGCGGGTCAGGTCCTGTTTCAGCGTATTGAGATCGGCTGCCATGATCGTACCCTCCTGCTGCGGCGTTATTTCGGTTCGACGATCCGGGTGAACAGGCCTTCGCCCCGCATCACCTGCGCGAAGGCGCCGGGGGCGTGGATGTTGAACACCAGAATCGGCAGATGGTTTTCCCGCGCCAGACTGATCGCGGCGGCGTCCATCACCGCGAGGTCCTGCGACAGCACATCCAGATAGGTCAGTTCCTCGTAGCGCGTAGCCGAGGCGACCTTGCGGGGATCGGCGCTGTAAACGCCATCGACCTGGGTGCCTTTCAGCAACGCGTCGCACCCCATTTCGGTCGCACGCAACGCCGCGGCGGTATCGGTGGTGAAGAACGGGTTGCCGGTGCCGCCGCCGAACACGACCACCCTGCCCTTTTCCATATGCCGCATCGCTCGGCGGCGAATGTAGGGTTCGCAGATGCTCGCCATGGGGATGGCGGATTGCACGCGGGTTTGCACGCCGGCTTTTTCCAGCGCGGCCTGCACGGCGAGCGCGTTCATGACCGTGGCGAGCATGCCCATGTAGTCGGCCTGGGCGCGATCCATGCCGGCGGATGCCGCCGACACGCCGCGAAAGATGTTACCGCCACCGATAACCACGCATACCTGGACGCCCATGGCCACGACATCGCCGATGTCCTTGGCGATGGCGCTGACCGTCTCGGTATCGAGTCCGAACTCTCGCCGGCCCATCAACGCTTCGCCGGACAGTTTCAGCATGACGCGCTGGTAGGCCGGGTTTTGCGACATGGGAATCCTGCTTGGTGGGGGCGGATGGCGGCGCACCCTAGTGGCGGTCGGGCTGTCGGACAAGCGGGGTATTTGAATCGAGCCGTCTGCCGACAATCATACAATATGTGGCAGTTGCCTGGGGGTCTTGAGAGCCATCAAAATCTTGTAACCCGCTTTCGCACGTTCAAGCTGGCCATTTCCGACCTTGTCGGGCTTGCGGCGGGCTGTTTCAACCCAGGGATCGTCACCGTCCTTCTCCCGGTCATACCAGCCGTTTTCGTGCAGGAACGCCGCAGTCGCCGCCAACTCGAGCGCGACGGGATCGATTTGCGCGGCGGCCTGAATGAAGGCCGACCGTGCGGGATCCTCCGAGGACGGGGTACGCTCTGTGGCGGTATAAATCGAATACCGTCCGCCCCAATCCGCCCGACGTTCCTCCTCCCGGACCATCCCAAGACCCGCGGCGATTTCCATATCCCCCGCGAGGTCTTCGCTGAACGGGCCATAGTGTTTGTATTCGAATGGGAACTCGTCGCCGTAGCCTGCAAGCTGGGCCAGATAAACGACTTTTTGCAGCCGGGTGCGGCCCACCAGCATCCCGCCGGCCTCATTCACGACCCGCGCGGCCCTCATGTGGCCATCATAGCCTGACATCGGGGTCTCCCTTGATGTTTGTTCCAATTATGTTCTCTAGCATGACATTGGATTCGCTGTCACCGTCAAAAATATAAGCCCGACACACCTCGAACGTCTCCGCACTGGCCACCACGGGCGAAACTTCCGCCATGTCAACCGGATCGCCGGGCCCCTGACGGATCAATATCTGATTGAGCAATGACCGTGAATCTTGAATTTTTTTATAGGGTTGTCGTGCCGCCTGATCGATCAGAACTGGCGATGTGGACCCTGGGCGTTCCGCCGACCACGCCTCGATCCTCACGACGATTTGGCGACAACGCTCCCGAATCTCCGCGTTACGCAGCGTTCGTTCTGCCACCGTCGCATGTGCCCTGAGGGGCAAATCGTGCTCCAATCGCAGGCGAATGTCAAAGCATTTCGGCAGTTCCCGGTGCCACAGGCAACGGGCAAGCCGAGCGATCACGGCGTCTTTCGCGTCCATCAACTGCGGAACTGCCCCCCAAAAGACGGAATCGTCCAGCGCGCTGGCACGGTCCAATCGATTGGGTTCTTTCGCGAAGCGGCAGATCGGGTGATTGACCGGAAGACCGGTCCGCCTGACGTCACCCTGGCGTACCAGCGGGACCAGCCGGAGCATAAGCGCGGCGAATACCTTCTCCGCCGCGCGCGTCGCTTTATGAAAATAGACATTCGGATACAGCTGAAACAGCGAAAGGACATAGCTCTCGGCAACCTGAAACGCCTTCGGTCCCAACGCGAGCGTCTCGACGGAGCCCGCAGCCATCTCATCGGCTCCGGTGTTGACCGATGCGACCTCCAGGTTCGCCGACAACCACGTCGCGTCGATCCGGCTGCTTTCCACGCCTGTCATCAGGCGATCGCGCTGCATGTAATCGAGACGATCCGCATCGAACTGGCTGGATACGACCGAATGGTATAGATCGCCTGGTTTCCCGCCTTTAATCACTGCCGCCACGTCATTGGCGAAGCCGCTGCCCAACGGGCGCATGGCCTCGGACAACTCACTGTCCCGGATAAGCCGTTCGCTAACGGTTTCGTGATGAGCCAATGGTAAATGGAGTTTCCCGCCGATCTCCTCGAACGCATGACTGAACATGCCGTGGCCAACGTCATGCACCAGCGCGGCCGCCAGAGCGATATGCGCCGACGAGTCGCGATAACGAAGGTTACCAGCCGCACGTATATGCCGCTCGATGACACGCATCAATTGCCGAGCGACGTGAAAGACGCCTATGCTGTGGGCAAAGCGCGTGTGAGTAGCACCCGGGAAAACAAATTCGGAGAAACCGAGTTGGCGGATCCGCCGTAGGCGCTGGAAGGGCGGGGTTTGAATCACCTGCCACATCGTGTGCTCGAATTCATCCGCCCCAAACTCGATCAAATTGTGAATGGGGTCACGAATACGCTGGGACCGGAAATGAACCAACTATGTCTCCGCGAGAGCAAGAGAAACAGCAGCCCATATAACAAATGGGCCGCTCAACGGGGGAATTTCCCAACCGCCGAGCAACCCATAGTTGTTCACCGATAGCGTTGTCCACTACCCAAGCATTTGCACGAGGTTATTAAACCCCGGCGGTCGCCGCGACTTCCGCCGCGAAGTCTTCCTTCGGCTTTTCGATGCCGTCGCCCAACTGGAAGCGGACGAAACCGGCCAGCTTTACGCCGGCCTTCTTCGCCACCGCGCGCACCCGGCTTTCGCCGTCGTGCACCCAGACCTGCTCCAGCAGTACCACTTCCTCGTAGTATTTACGGATACGGCCTTCGACCATTTTCTCGATGATGTTGTCCGGCTTGCCCGACGCGCGGGCCTGTTCGGTCAACACCGCCTTTTCGCGTTCCAGCGCCGCCGGATCGACCGCGTCGATATCCAGCGCTTCCGGACGCGCGGCGGTCACGTGCATGCCGACCTGACGGCCCAGCGTTTCCAGCGCGGCGAGTTCGCCGGTGCCTTCGATCGCGGCGAGCACGCCGATCTTGCCGAGACCCGGCTTCACCGCGCTGTGCATATACGTCGCAACCACGCCCTGCGGCACGGTCAGCACCTTCGCTCGGCGGAGATTCATGTTTTCGCCGATGGTCGCAACCAGCTGCGTCAGCTCTTCCGCGACAGTACGGCCCGTGCCCGGATAGGCATGCGCGTTGATCGTGGCGAGGTCGTCGCCGACGTCCAGCGCGATCTTCGCGACTTCCTGGACGAACGCCTGGAAGGTCTCATTGCGGGACACGAAGTCGGTTTCGGCGTTCACCTCCACCACCGCGGCCTTGCCGGGGGCGGACGCGACGGCGACCAGACCTTCGGATGCAACGCGGCCGGACTTCTTCGCCGCGGTCGCGAGGCCCTTCTTGCGCAGCCAGTCGATGGCAACTTCGATGTCGCCGTCGTTTTCGACCAGGGCCTTCTTGCAGTCCATCATGCCCGCGCCAGTCTTCTCGCGCAGGTCTTTCACCAGGGCAGCGGTGATCGCGGCCATGTTCTTTCTCCAGCAGGTTGGCGCGCGGCGTTACCGCCGCGCGCGGGATGATCAATCGGCCGCTTGTTCGGCCGCGACTTCGGCGTCCGGCATCGCGTCGATCGGCAGGTCTTCGCCCGCGCCGATATCGACGCCGGAAGATGCCATTTCGGCGCTGATGCCATCCAGCACCGAACCCGCGATCAGATCGCAGTACAGGGTGATGGCGCGGATCGCGTCGTCGTTACCGGGGATCGGGAAGGTCACGCCGGTCGGGTCGGAGTTGCTGTCGAGCACCGCGACAACCGGGATGTGCAGCTTGTTGGCCTCTTCGACCGCCAGCTTTTCCTTGTTGGTGTCGATGATGAACAGGATGTCGGGCAGGCCGCCCATTTCCTTGATACCGCCCAGCGAGCGTTCCAGCTTTTCCTGGTCGCGGGTGATCTCAAGGATTTCCTTCTTCGTCAGACCCTGCACCTGATTGGCCAGCATCTCCTCGATCTGGCGCAGGCGCTTGATCGATCCGGTGATGGTCTTCCAGTTGGTCAGCGTGCCGCCGAGCCAGCGATGGTTGATGTAGTACTGGCCGCAGCGCTTGGCGGCGTCGGCCACATGTTCCGCGGCGGCGCGCTTGGTGCCGACGAACAGCACGCGGCCACCGGCGGCGGTCACGTCGCGGACGGCGCGCAAAGCGCGATCCAGCATCGGCACCGTCTGCTGCAGGTCGATGATGTGAACCTGATTGCGGACCCCGTAGAGGTACGACGCCATCCGGGGATTCCAGCGGCGGGTATGGTGTCCGAAGTGAACGCCGGCTTCGAGCAGCTGGCGCATGGTGAAATCGGGCAACGCCATAAGCGTGCTCCTTTCATGATCGTCCGGTTGAGCCTCCGCGGGGGGTTGCCGAGGGATTTCAGTCCCTTGGCACCGGATCGGGCGGATTTGCATCCGGCCGGAAAGGCGCCCCGCGTGCGAATTACCGGGGCACCGCGCCCCAGCGGCCGGGGATATGGCCGAAGCGGCCGTCCGGCGCAAGCCCTTGGCGCGGGGATACCGCCCCGGGAAAAGCAAACTTTCGGCGGAAATCGGCGCGGCGTTAGCAAAATATTAACCTTTTGCCGGTAACCAGGGTCTCAGCCAACAGCGCACGAGGCCCAACCGAGCTATGCCCGACTATCCCCCAGGCGCGGATCTGACCGTACCGGCCGCGAACGCGGCGCCGGCGCGCGACCGCGACGCGGGCGTGGCGGTGCCGAACGCCGGGGCGCTGCTGGCCATCCTCCGGCGCCACTTCTGGGTCTGGCTGCTGGTCACGACGGCGATACCGCTGGCCGGTATCGTCGCGATCGAGCGTATCCCGCGGGAATACACCGCGACGGGCGCGCTGATTTACGAACCCAACGAATTCAAGGCCCAGGCCCTGCAAAGCGTCCTGCGGGAGGGGCCGACGACCGAGGCGACCTTGGCCAGCCAGGCGGAGATTCTGCAAAGCCTGCACATCGCCCAGAGGGTCGCCGAACAAGGACATTTCGAGGATCTGCCGGAGTTCATCGCGGCGTTGCGACCGCTTCCCTGGTGGCGGGCGCGTCTGACCACACCGCCAGCGCCGCCCGATCCAGCGGTGTACGGTCCGTTCCTCGACGCCAACCGGGAGGCGATGCTGCTCGCGGTGCAGCGGGCGTTGCATGCCCGATCGCTCCGCTTTTCGCGCGTATTGGAAGTCACGTTCACCGCCCATGACCCGTTGGTGGCCGCGGCCGCGGTCAATGCCGCGATGGATGTCTATATAAAGGATCAGTACGCCGCGAAGGCCGCCGCCGCGCGCAAGGCGACCGAACATCTGCGCGCCCAGGCCGCCACGTTGCGCCGCGACACGGAAGCCCGAGAAGCCGAGATCGCCGACTACCGCGCTCGGCACCACCTGTTCCAAGGCATGCACGCGGATTTGGATGCCGAACAGGTTAGCCATCTCTCGGAAATGCTGGCCCAGGCGCGCGGGGAGCTGGCGAACGCCGACGCCCGGCTGGACGCGGCGCGGGGACGCGCCGGCGCCGGGGCGCAAGCCGCGATCGCGCCATCGGTGGAGCGTCTGCGGGCGCAGCAGGATCAGTTGGCGGCGCAGGCGCAAACGCGACAGGAACGGCTGGGGGTCAACCACCCGGAGGCGCTGGGACTGCGCCGCCAGGCGGATGCGGCGCACGCCAGTCTGGCGGCCGAGGTCGCGCGCGTTGTCGCCTCCATCGGCACAGAACGCCGGGCGGCGCAAGATCGTGTGGCCAGCTTGGAAGCCAATCTGCGGGCGGCACAGGAACAGGCCGATCAGGCCGCCATGGCGCAGATCGCACTGAATGCCAAGCAACGGGACGCGGACGCAATACGCGCGCAGTTGCAGGCGGTGCTGCTGCAAATCCAGGACACCGCGCAGAAGGCAGCGACCGAGACCGCCGAGGCGCACGAAATCACCACCGCGTTGCCGCCAAGCCAGCCAAGCTGGCCGCAATCCGGCCCGATGACGGGCGCGGCCGGCATCGCCGGCATCGTGTTCGGGTTGCTGGCAGTCTACCTCCGGCACACGCTGGACAACACCGTGAACGGCGGCACGGATGCCCGTTCGGTCACCGGCCTGCCCTGCTTCGCGCTGCTGCCGGAAGTGCCGAAGCGCGCGCTGGGTCATCTGCGGATCGAGGATTACGTCGCCCGCCGCCCTTTGACTGCCTTCGCCGAACAAATCCGCGGCCTGCGCGCCGGGCTGTGGTTCGGCGCCCACCGGCCCCGGGTTATCGCGATCGCCGCGGCGCGACCCGGCGAAGGCAAGACCCTGCTCACCCTGTCGCTTGGGCGTTCGGCCCAACTGACGGGGGAGAAGGTGCTGCTGATCGAGTGCGACCTGCGGCAACCGAAATTCGCCCGCATCTTCGGCGCGGACGGCGATGCCGGCCTGTCGGACCTGCTGCGTGGGCAAGCGGGGCTGCCGGATGTGGTCCGAGCGGACCCGGTCACGCAACTGGATTATATCCATGCGGGCAAACCCGGCGCGGACATGCTGTCGCTGTTCATGTCGGACGCGATGACGCGGCTGCTGGCGGGTGTCCGCGACGCGTACGACCTGATCCTGCTCGATACCCCGCCGATCCAGGCCATGAGCGAGGCTCGGGTCGTGGCCGCGATCGCCGACGCCGTTCTGCTGTGTGTCCGCTGGCGCGCCACGCCGCGCGCTGTGCTGCGGCTTGCGATGGACCTGCTGCGCGAGACTCACGCCAACGTCGTTGGGACGGTGCTGACACGGGTCGATCCGCGCGCCCATGTGCGGTCGGGGGAGGCCGATGCCGAAATCTATCACCGGCGCTACCGGCGGTATTACCGATGAAAGCCGAACGTGACGCGATCTGGGCGGTTCCGGTGGCGGCGGGGCTGCTGCTGTGGCCGGCGGTCTGGAACGGCTATCCGATCATGTTCGCCGATACGGGCACGTATCTGTCGCAGGCGGTGCACCGCTACCTCGGTTGGGACCGGCCGCCGTTTTATTCTCTTTTTATGCTGCCGCTGCATGCGACGGTCAGCACTTGGCCGGTTGTCGTGGCGCAAGCGCTGCTGACGGTTTGGGTATTGCGGTCGGTGTGTGCGGTGCTGGTGCCGTGGCTGCGCGTGGCGTGGCTGCCCGTCGTCGTGCTGCCGTTGGCGGCAGGGACGTGGCTGCCGTTCCTGGTGTGCCAACTGATGCCGGATGTGTTCACGCCGCTGCTGGTGCTGACGCTGGGGGTTCTGGCGCTGCGGCCGGTTGACGGGCAACGCCTTCGTCATTGCGAGGAGCGAAGCGACGAAGCAATCCAGTGTCGGTCCCCTGGTTTGCTTCGTCGCTTCGCTCCTCGCAATGACGGACGGGGGCGGCGGCGTGGATGGGGCCTGACAGTGTTCGCCGCGTTCGCGATCGCGGCACAGCAGTCGAGCCTGTTGTTGGGGACGGTGCTGACGGCGGTGTCGTTGAAGGGGGGCCAACCAAGGAGACTGGTGCTCCCCCCCATCCTCGCCATCGCCGCGCTGCTGGCGGTGAACGCGATCGGCCACCACCGGGTGGCGCTGTCGCCGTTCGGGAATGTGTTTCTGCTGGCGCGGGTCATCTACGACGGGCCGGGCATGGATGTGCTGCGGCGGGATTGCCCCACAGCCGGTTGGCGCCTGTGTCCGTTTCTGGACCGGTTCCCCGCGATCTCCGACGAGTTTTTGTGGCGGGCAGACAGTCCGATCGTCCTGGCCGGCGGGCATAAGGCGGTTTCGGCGGAGGCCGATGCCATCGTCGCCGCCGCGCTGTGGGCGGAACCAGTCACCGAACTGCGGGCCGTCCTGCGGAACGGATTCACGCAACTGACGCGGTTCCGTTCCGGCGACGGGCTGGAACCGTGGCCGAATGAGGTCGGCCCCTGGATCGTGCGGGATTTCCCGCCGGCCGAAGGCGCCCGCTACGCTGCCGCGCGACAAACCTCCGGCTCGCTGGTCCTGCCGGGTTGGGCGATCGCGCTGCATGGCGTCGTATCCGTCGTTGGCGCCGGCGCCTGTCTGCTGCTGCTGCCGGCGGCGTGGCGGCGCCGGCACGCCGCCGGCTTGGTTTTTGGTTCTGACGTTAGTCTCCCTACCGGTCAGCGCCGTCATCACCGGCGGCCTGTCCACGCCGCACGACCGCTATCAGAGCCGCATCATGTGGCTGCCGCCGTTTGTCGCCGGTCTGTCGGCACTGGCCTTGCACCGGCGGTCCGCATGAAGCGGCACGTGTTCTGGTCCTGTCTGGAGGCCGCGAGCAGCGGGGTCCTGTCTCTGATATCCGCCTTCGTCATCGCACGGCTGATCGGGCCGGCCGAGTTGGGCGTCGGCGCCGCGGCGGCGGCGGTACATGTGCTGCTGTGGGTCGCGGTGAACGCGCTGTTCGCCGACGCGCTGGTGCAGCGGGCCACGATGGACGACACGGTGGCATCCAGCGCGTTCTGGGCCTCCTGCGCCACCGGGTTGCTGGCGATGCCGGTGCAGGCCGGATCGGGCTGGCTGCTGGCGGCGCTGTTGCACGACGACCGGCCGATCCCGATGGCGCTGCTGCTGGCGCTGCCTCTGCCTTTGGTCGGCGCCGGGGGCGCGATGCAGGGCCTGCTGACCCGCGCGCGAGGCTACCGGGCGTTGGCGGCTCGGACGGTTTTGGGTCAGGGGAGCGGGGCGGCGGTCGGGATTGTGCTGGCCTCGCACGGTGCCGGGGCCTGGGCGCCGGTCGTGCAATTGGCGGTGTCCTCGGCGGTCGGGGCGGCGGTGCTGGTGGTTGCGGCGGGATGGCGGCCTCGGCTGGTGTTTTCGGTGGCGGCGGCGCGGGCGCTGCTGGCCGTGGGGCTGCCGCTGACCGCCAGCACGCTGGTGCAGCTCGGGCGCTACCGGCTGTTCGCGATCCTGATCGGCGGGACAGCCGGTGCGGCGGCTCTGGGCCGGGTGCACGTGGCGTTCCGGCTGGTGGACACGATCCGGGAGCTGACATTCACCGCGCAATGGCGGCTGATGTTGCCGATCCTGTCGGAGCAGCAGCACGACCGCGCGGCATTGCTGGCGACGGTGGACCGGTTGCTGGTGTTGTCGAGCCGTTTGCTGCTTCCGCTTTGCGGGGTTTTGACGATCGGACTGGTCCCCGTGGTTTCCGCCGTGCTCGGGCCGGACTGGGCGACGGCGGGACGAGCAGCGCTGCCTCTGGTGGGGCTAATGGCGCTGTCGGCGGTGATGTTCCCGTCGGGGGTCGCGCTGGTGGCGGCCGGGGGGGCGCGGCAGGCGCTGATCGCCAACGTCGCGGGGCTGGTGGCGACGATGGTGCTGGTGCTGGCAATCCGACCGGCGGATGCGTGGGACGCGGTGCTGGTCTGGAGCGCCGGGCAGTTGTTTGTCAGCCCCTACGCACTTTGGATGAACGGGCGCGTTCTCGGCGTTGGGCCGTTGCGGCCGTTACGCGGTGGCCTCGTGTGGCTGGCGCCGAGCGTGGTGGCCGTGGCGGCGGTG
>Ga0214182_1000386_pt1 | contig 17909 bp, 10 predicted proteins | sample TroBogEpilimnion_8_FD_153020 | JGI IMG/M metagenome (GOLD analysis project Ga0214182, IMG submission 153020) | Freshwater microbial communities from Trout Bog Lake, WI - 14NOV2007 epilimnion | ecosystem: Environmental > Aquatic > Freshwater > Lake > Epilimnion/Euphotic zone | place: Trout Bog... | reverse complement strand
GGGGCGCTGACCACGACGCAGATCGACGGGCTGACGACGACGCAGCTTGGGGCGCTGACCGCCGCGCAGTTCGGCGGCTTCACCAGCACCGGCCTGGCGGAACTGTCCACCACCCAGTTGAGCGGGCTGAAATCGACTGAGATTGGGGCGCTGAGCACGACGCAGTTGGGCGGCATGACGTCCACCCAACTCGGCGCCCTGAACGCGACCCAGATCGGCGGCTTCACCAGCACCGACATCGGCGCGCTGACGACCACGCAGCTTGGCGGCCTGACCTCCACGAGCCTCGCCGCATTCGGCACCACGCAGATCGCCGGGCTGACCACGACCGAAATCGGGGCGCTGACCACGACGCAGATGGGCGGCATCACCGCCACCGGCATCGGGGCGTTCTCCACCGCGCAACTCGCCGGCTTCACCACCACGGAACTGGCGGCGTTCAGCACCACCCAGCTCGGCGGGCTGAAAACCACGGAAATCGCCGCGCTGACCACCACGCAGTTGGGCGGGCTGACATCGACGGAGTTGGGCGTCTTGCTCACCACCCAGATCGGCGCCCTGACCACGACCGAAATCGGCGCACTGACCACCACCCAGATCGACGGGCTGACGGCCACGCAGCTTGGGGCGATGAGCGGGACACAGTTCGCCGGCTTCACGTCCACCGGCATCGCGGAACTGTCCACCACCCAGTTGGGCGGGCTGAAGACCACGGAAATCGCGGCACTGACCACGACGCAGGTAGGCGGCATGACGTCCACCCAACTGGGCGCGCTGACCACCATCCAAATCGGCGGGCTGAGCAGCGCCAATCTCGGCGCCCTGACCACGACGCAGCTGGGCGGGCTGACATCCACGGAACTCGGCGCCATCGGCACATCGCAGATCGCGGGGCTGACGACGACGGAACTGGGCGCGCTGACGACCACGCAGCTCGGCGGCATTACCGCGACCGGGATCGGTGCTTTGACCACCGCACAATTCGGCGGCCTGACTACCACGGACCTGGCGGCGCTGAACAACACCCAACTGGGCGGGTTGAAAACGACGCAGATCGCCGCGATGACGACGACGCAACTGGGCGGGCTGACATCGACCGAACTGGGCGTTCTGACCACGACACAGGTGGGCGGCCTGACGACGACCGAAATGGGCGCCCTGACGACGACCCAGATCGACGGCCTGACCACGACGCAGCTGGGGGTTTTGACGGCGACGCAGTTCGCCGCGCTGACCTCGACCGGCGTCGCCGAACTGTCCACCACCCAGATCGGCGGGCTGAAGACCACCGCCATCGCCGCGATCACCACCACGCAACTCGGCGGCATGACATCCACGCAGCTGGGCGCCCTCACCACGACGCAGGTCGCCGCTCTAACCAGCACCGATCTCGGTGCATTGACGACAACGCAGCTGAGCGGGCTGACGTCCACCGAACTCGGCGCCATCGGCAGCACCCAAGTGACCGGTCTGACCACGACGGAAATCGCGGCACTGACGACCACGCAGCTGGGCGGGATCACCGCCACCGCCATCGGCGCCCTGAGCACCGCGCAATTCGGCGGGCTGACGACAACCGAGATGGCGGCATTGACCACCACGCAGCTCGGAGGCCTGAAAACGGCGGAAATCGCGGTGATGACCACCACCCAATTGGGCGGGCTGACGTCGACCGAACTGGGGGCACTGACGACCACCCAAATCGGCGGCCTGACCGGCACGTCGATCGGCGCCCTGACCACAACCCAGATCGACGGCCTGACCGCGACGCAGCTGGGGGCGATGACCACGACGCAGTTCACCGCCTTCACCTCCACCGGCATCGCGGAATTTTCGACCACTCAGGTCGCCGGCCTGAAATCCACCGAAATCGCGGCCATCACCACGACGCAGTTGGGCGGCATGACATCCACCCAGATCGGCGGCCTGAGCACGACGCTGATCGGCGGACTGAACAGCACCGACATCGGCGCTTTGACCACCACGCAACTCGGCGGGATGAGTTCCACGCAACTGAGCGCCATCGGCTCTACCCAGGCCGCGGGCCTGACCACGACCGAGATCGGCGCGCTGACGACCACAGAAATGGCGGCGCTGAACAACACGCAGTTGGGAGGCCTGAAAACCGGCGAAATCGCCGCCCTGACAACCACCCAAATCGGCGGGCTGACATCGACGGAACTGGGCGTGCTGACCACCACCCAAATCGGCGGCCTGACGACGACGCAGTTGGGCGGGTTGACCACCACCCAGATCGACGGGTTGACCGCGACGCAATTGGGCGCCCTGACGACGGCGCAGTTCGGCGGCCTGACATCCACGGGGCTGGCGGAACTGTCCACGACGCAGCTGGGCGGGCTGAAAACCAACGAAATCGCCGCGCTGTCCACCACGCAACTCGGCGGCCTGACATCCACGCAACTCGGCGCCCTGACCACGACGCAGGTCGCGGCCATCGGCAGCACCGATCTGGCGGCGCTGACCACGACGCAGTTGGGCGGCATCACATCCACCCAACTCGGCGCCATCGGCAGCGTTCAGGTCGGCGGACTGACCACCACGGAAATCGCCGCCCTGACGACCACGCAGTTGGGCGGCCTGACCGCCACCGCCATCGGCGCCCTGAGCAACGCGCAAATCGGCGGATTGACGACCACCGAACTGGCGGCACTGACCACCACCCAGCTCGGCGGCCTGAAATCCGCGCAGATTGGGGCGCTGACAACCACGCAACTCGGCGGTCTGACCTCGACCGAACTGGGCGCGCTGGCGACCACGCAGGTGGGCGGACTGACGACAACCGAACTGGGCGCGCTCACGACCACACAGATCGACGGGCTGACGACCACGCAACTGGCGGCGTTGACGACCGTGCAGTTCGCGTCCTTCACCTCGACCGGGATCGCTGAATTGTCCACGACGCAGCTTGGCGGGCTGAAATCGTCGGAAATCGCGGCGCTGACGACGACGCAACTCGGCGGCATGACCTCGACGCAGTTGGGGGCATTGACGAATACCCAGATCGGCGGACTGACCAGCACAGACATCGGCGCGTTGACCACGACGCAGTTGGGCGGGCTGACTTCCACCCAACTCGGCGCCATCGGATCGACGCAGGCTGGCGGCTTAACCACCACCGAAATCGCGGCGCTGACAACCACGCAACTTGGAGGACTGACTGCCACCGCCATCGGCGCCCTGAGCACCGCGCAAATCGGCGGATTGACGACCACCCAACTGGCGGCCCTGACCACCACAGAGATCGGCGGGCTGAAATCCACGCAGATCGGAGCGTTGACCACGACCCAACTGGGCGGGCTGACATCGACGGAACTGGGAACCCTGACGACCACACAGGTCGGTGGGCTGACCACGACTGAGATCGGGGCGCTGACGACCACACAAATCGACGGGCTGACGACCACAGAACTCGCCGCGCTGACGACCGTTCAGTTCGCGTCCTTTACCTCGACCGGGATCGCCGAACTGTCCACGACACAGCTTGGCGGGCTGAAATCGTCGGAAATCGCGGCGCTGACGACGACGCAACTCGGAGGCATGACCTCGACGCAGTTGGGGGCATTGACGAATACCCAGATCGGCGGCCTGACCAGCACCGATATCGGCGCTTTGACCACGACGCAGTTGGGCGGGCTGACATCCACCCAACTCGGTGCCATCGGATCGACACAGGCCGGAGGTCTGACCACGACCGAAATCGCCGCGCTGACGACAACGCAGCTTTCCGGCCTGACCGCCACGGCCCTGGGTGCGCTAAGCACCGTGCAATTCGGCGGCCTGACCACAACCGAACTGGCGGCACTGACGACAACCCAACTCGGAGGGCTGAAACCGGCGCAAATCGGCGCTTTGACCACCACCCAACTGGGCGGTCTGACGTCCACCGAACTCGGAGCACTGACGACGACGCAGGTGGGCGGGCTTTCCACCACCGATATCGGCGCCCTCACCACCACCCAGATCGACGGGCTGACCGCCACCCAACTCGGCGCGATGAGCACGACGCAGTTCACAAGCTTCACCTCCACCGGTGTCGCGGAACTGTCCACCACCCAACTCGGAGGCCTGAAACCGACCGAAATCGCCGCGATCACCACGACGCAACTGGCCGGCATGACATCGACGCAACTGGGCGCCCTGACGACGGCGCAATTCCTTGGGTTCACCAGTTCCAACCTCGGGGCGCTGACCACGACGCAGCTGGGCGGGCTGACATCCACCCAACTGGGCAGCCTCGCGACCACCCAGATCGCCGGTCTGACGACCACGGAAATCGGCGCGCTAACCACCACGCAACTCGGCGGACTGACCGCGACCGGGATCGGGGCGCTGTCCACGACGCAATTCGGCGGTGTCACCACCACCGAGATCGCGGCGCTGAACAACACACAGTTGGGAGGCCTGAAAACCGCGGAGATCGCGGCGATGACCACCACCCAGCTGGGCGCGCTGACATCGACAGAACTCGGGGTACTGACCACCACCCAAGTCGCCGGCCTGACCACGACCGAAATCGCCGCTTTGACGACGACGCAGATCGACGGGCTGACCTCGACCCAACTCGGCGCGCTCAGCCCGACATTGTTCGCGAGCTTCACCTCCACCGGCATCGCCGAACTGACCACCACGCAGATCGGCGGGCTGAAACCCACCGAGATCGCGGCGGTCACCACGACGCAGCTGGGCGGGATGACATCGACTCAACTGGGGGCTCTGACCACCGTCCAGGTCGCCGGACTGACCAGCACGGACCTCGGCGCGCTGACCACAACCCAGCTTGGCGGGCTGACTTCGACGCAAGCCGCCACGCTGAATGCCACTCAGGTCGCCGGCCTGACCACGACCGAGGTGACGGCGCTGACCACCACGCAACTCGGCGGTCTGACGGCCACCGCGATGGGGGCGCTGAACACCACCCAGTTCGGCGGCCTTACCACCACCCAACTGGCGGCGCTGAACAACACCCAACTCGGCGGGCTGAAATCCGCGGAGATCGGGGCACCGACCACCACGCAGCTTGGCGGGCTGACCTCCACCGAACTAGGGGTGCTGAACACCACCCAGATCGGCGGGCTGAGCACCACCTCGGTCGGCGCGCTCACCACCACCCAGATCGACGGGCTGACGGCCACCCAGCTGGGCGCCCTGACAACGACGCAGTTCGGCAGTCTGACGTCCACCGGGGTCGCGGAACTGTCCACCACCCAGATCGGCGGCCTGAAATCGAGCGAGATCGCCGCTTTGACCACCACCCAGTTCGGGGGGCTGACATCCACGCAATTGGGTGCGCTGACCAACACGCTGATCGGCGGGCTGACCACCACCGACATCGCGGCGATGACCACGACGCAACTGGGCGGCATCGGGTCGGCGCAGTTCGGGGCCTTCAACACCACCCAGATCGGAGGGCTGACCACAACCGAGATCGCGGCGCTGACCACCACCCAGTTCGGCGGTCTGACCTCCACCGCCATCGCCGCGATGACCACGGCGCAGATCGGGTCGGTCACCACGACGCAAATCGGGGGGGTCACGACGACGCAGATCGGCGGGTTTACATCCACGGACATCGGGGCGCTGACCACGACCCAGGCGGCGGCTTTTACGACCACGGGGATCGCCGCCTTCAGCACGACGCAGATCGGCGGCATCACAACCTCCGACATCGCCGCGTTCACGACGACGCAGGGGAACGCCTTCACCTCCACCCAGATCGGCAGCATGTCCGGCGCGCAGATCACCGCGCTGATCACGCTGGTGGGCTGAGGACATGGACATCGCGGAACTGCTGCAAAAGGCAGCGGAGGATCCGGCCAGCGCGCCGGACCTCTACAAAAACTGGATCGCGGGCAATGCCGACCATCCCGGCGTGCATGCGGTGATGTTCAACTACGCGGTGGTCCTGGCGGATAACGGGGACCTCGCCGCCGCTGCCATGGTCTTGCGTTCCGTCATCCGGCTGGTCCCCGGCTTCGGCCCTGCTTACATCAATCTGGGCGGGGTGCTGGAGCGGCTGGGGCGGCGCGATCAGGCGCTGGCGGTGTGGGCGGACCTCGCCAACGCCCCTTCCCCGTTCACCGGGGAGGCTTTGGGCCACAAAATCGCGGCGCTGAAGCAGATGGGCCGCGTGCTGGAAGCCGCCAATGCCGACGCCGCGGCGGAACAGGTGTTGCGGCAGAGCCTTGAACTGAACCCCGACCAACCCGACGCGATTCAGCATCTGCTGGCGCTGCGCCAGCGCCAGTGCGCTTGGCCGGTGATTTCAGGCACCGAACGCGTTTCGGCCGAGCGTCTGGTTGCCGGCATTTCCCCCTTGTCGGCGGCGTGCCTGACCGACGATCCGGTGTTTCACCTGGCCAACGCCGCGCATTACTGCCGCCACGGCATCGGCCTGCCGCCGGCGCCTCGCCCTGCCCCACGCGCCGCCCCCGGCCGCCGACCTCGGGTCGGTTACGTGTCGTCGGACCTGAGGGATCACGCGGTCGGGTTCGCCATGACAGACGTCATGGAAACCCATAGCCGAACGGAGTTCGAAATTTTCGCGTACGATTGCGGGATCGCGACGGCGGACAATACCCGCGCCCGCATCAAGGCGGCGGCCGAACACTGGACCGACCTGAACGGGATGGACGACCAGCAGGCCTACGCGAAAATCCGCGAGGACGGCATCGACATTCTGGTCGATCTCAACGGCTACACCAAAGATGCCCGCACGAAAGTGTTCGCCATGCGGGCCGCTCCGATCCAGGTGAACTGGTTCGGCTTCCCCGGCACCATGGGCAGCCCGTACCACCATTATCTGCTCGCCGACGACACGATCGTGCCGCCCAGCCACGAGATTTTCTACTCCGAGAAAATCCTCCGCCTGCCCTGCTACCAGCCGAACGACCGCAAGCGCCCGGTCGCCGCCACACCCACGCGGGCCGAGGCCGGCCTGCCGGAGGACGCGTTCGTGTTCTGCTGTCTGAACGGCATGCAGAAAATCACCGCCCTGACCTTCCAGCGCTGGATGATCGTGCTGCGCCACGTCCCCGGAAGCGTGTTGTGGCTGCTGGCGGGAACCGAGGACGCCAACGCCCGCCTGCGCGCCAAGGCCGCGGAACTGGGGGTGGCGCCGGACCGGCTGATCTTCGCGGACAAAAAGCCGAACCCGCAGCATTTGGCGCGCTACAGACTGGCGGACTTGTTCCTGGATACGTTTCCCTATGGGGCGCACACGACCGCCGCGGACTCCTTGTGGATGGGCGTGCCGATCCTGACACTGATGGGCCGCGGCTTCGCCGCCCGCGTCTGCGCGAGCCTCGTGCGCGCCGCCGGCCTGCCGGAGATGGTGACGACAACGCCGAACGAATACGTCGTACGCGCCATCGGGTTGGGCAACGACCGGCCGCGGCTCGCGGCGCTGCGGCAACGGCTGACCGAAGGGCGGGACACCTGCACGTTGTTCGACACGCCCAAACTGATCCACGCGCTGGAGGCCCGCTACCGGGAAATGCTCGCCGATCTGGCGCGCGGTGTTTTGCCGGTTCCCGACTTACGAAATCTCGATGCGTATCGGGAGATCGCTTTGGACAACGATCTGGCGGGGATGGAGCTGATGGACGACGCTACGTACCGAGCGTACTATCAGCAGAAGTTGGCTGGGCTGGACGCGATCTTTCCGATACAGTCGGATTCTCGGATATGGCCCGCCGTTACGGCTCCCGTATACTCTCGCTCAGCGCTCGGGTGATCGGGTAGAGGAAGTAGGAAATCACGCTGCGGGTGCCGACTTTGATTTCGGCGGTGACGGTCATGCCTGGGATCAGCCGCAGCGTGCTTGGCTCCAGCGACACCTGCCCGCGATGATAATGTGTATCGCCGCCGTTGAAGGAGTCTTCCCCGACCGAACGTAACCGGCCGGCGACCATGCCGAAGCGCTGGTACGGGTAGGCATCGATCTTCACCACGGCGGTATCCCCGGCGCGGGCGTAGCCGACATCGGCGGATCCGATGGCGATATCGGCGATCAGCTTCGTGCCGGCGGGGACGAGGGTGACCAGAGGTTCGGCCTCATGCAGCACCGAACCGACCGATCGTTTGGCGACATCCAGGACGACGCCGTCCTCGGGCGCGGTTAGGGCCACGAGGTCGGTAAGGCGCGTGGCTTTCACCAGGGACTCGTCCACCGACGCCGCGTCTGCCCGCACTTTCACCAATGTTTCCAGCAGATCGCGGCGCCAGGAATCCGCGAATTCCTGGCGGTCGGCGCGGAGGCTGCGTTCGGCCTGTCGGGCGTCGCTCAACTGCGTTTCGGCCGATCGCAAGTCGCGTTCGGAGCGCATGCGGGCAGCCTGGGATTCCAGATAGTTGAGTTTGGATCCGGTCTGGCCGCGATAGAGGGATTCGCGCATGGATTCGACCTCGCGCGCGACGGCAAGTTGGCGACCGAGGGAGTCGCGGTTTTGTTCGGCGGCGGCGATGTCGGCTTGTTTCGAGGCGATTTTGCCGTCGAACTCTGCGATCCGAGCGGTGTATTGCGATCGGCGCTGGCGGAACAATGTGGTTTCGAGGGCGTTGCCATCGGCGAATGGGGTGCCATTGAGTTCGGATTCTATCCGCGCCCGCTTGGCCGCCAAAGCGTCGCGCTGGACGGTCAGGGACGTGCGGTCCGCCTGCGCGAAGGTGGGGTCGAGGGTTGCCAGGACATCGCCTTTGCGCACGGCGTCGCCGGGTTTCACCTTGATCTCCCGGATCAGCGACAACTGCATCGGCTGCAGTACGATCGTCGGCGCGTCCGCCGCAAGTCTTCCGGTGCCGGATACGACGATATCGACCCGCAGGACCGAGGCCAGGCCGATCAGCACTGCCGCTAGTGCGACCGCGCCGTGGTGGACGTTGCGCAGGCCGCGCGGTGGGGCTTCGGTCAGGAAATCGTCGAGTGTCATACCAACGATCCTAACCACTGACACACTGGCGCCCGGTACACCGTCATGCTGACGCAGGTCAGCATCCACGACTTAATTTGGCACGGCCAGTAAGTCGTGGGTGCCGACCTTCGTCGGCATGACGAAGCGTCAATGGGTAGTGCGGTTGATTTCATGCGAAATGCCTCGTTTGCCGATGCCACAGATGGCGATAGAGGTCGCAACGTTCCAACAACGTCGCGTGATCAGCGAAATCCAGCACGCGGCCTTGTTCCAGGACCAGAATGGCGTCTGCCATGACCAAGGACGACAGCCGGTGCGACACGACGATCAGGGTGCGGCCGGCGGCGATGGACGCGAGATTTTCCTGCACGACGGCCTCGGATTCCGGGTCCAGCGCGCTGGTGGCCTCATCGAAAATCAGCAATCTGGGATTGGGCAGCAGGGCGCGGGCGATGGCGATACGCTGGCGCTGGCCGCCGGAGAAATTGGCGCCGTTTTCCTCGATCACGGTTTCGTATCCCAGGGGCAAATGCCCGATGAATTCGTCGGCGCCGGCCAGACGCGCGGCGGCGACGATCTCGGCCAGACCGGCCTCGGGCCGAGCGGCGGCGATGTTGTCGCGGACGGTGCCGCGGAAGAGGAAGTTTTCCTGTAAAACTACCCCGGTGCCGCGGCGGAGATGGCCTAGGTCGATATGCCGCAGGTCCACGCCGTCCAGGCGCACCATGCCCTCCTGCGGCACCAACACGCCCTGGATCATCCGGGTCAGGGTGGTTTTGCCCGAGCCGGAACGGCCGACGATGCCGATGACCTGTCCCGCTTGTACATCGAAGGACACGCGGTCCAGGGCCGACGCCGCCTGCGCGCGGTAGCGGAACGATACCAGATCGAACGACAGCGCGCCCCGGACCGGCGGTGTCATCCCCGCTCGGCCCGGTTCCCGCTCGGGCGGCTGGCGCATGACCGAACCCAGCATCCGCAACGCCAGGGCTGTTTCCTGGTATTCGCTGATCAGCCCGACGATTTGTACCAGCGGACCGGTGACCCGGCCTGACACCATGTTAAACGCGACCAGCGCGCCGATGCTGAGCTTGTTGTCGAACACCAGCATCGCGCCAGCGCCGAGGATTCCGATCTGCATGGCCTTGTCGAGGCCTCGGGTGATTACCCCCGCCAACGCCCCAATCCGCCCCACGGTCGCGCGCCGCTGTGCCCCGGCCACGATTTTTTCGTTCCAGTCGCGCAGGCGTAACGGCTCCAACGCCAGGGATTTGACGGTGCGCATGCCGTGGATCGTTTCGATCAAATGGCCTTGCCGCGCACCCTCGGCCTGATAGAGCGTTTCCAGATGACGGCGGAAACCGGGCACCATGAGGCCGATGATAACCGCCATCAGGGCGGAAAATCCGAGCACGATCAGCGTCAGCACGCCGCTATACAGCAGCAGCATCGTCAGCATCAGCGGCAGCATGATTGCGTCCAGCAACGTCTGGAACAGCCGACCGGTGAGGAACTGGCGGATCGTATCGGTTTGCTGAAGGTTTCGCGCCAGGACGCCGGCCGTCGTGGATTCGAAAAAACCCACAGGCAGAGACAGCAGATGTTGAAACACGCGCGACGCCAGACGGGCGTCGATCTTGGCGGTGACGATTGTCATCAGAACTTGGCGCACGTAAGTGAAAAGACCGTCGAACAGCATCAGCGCGGCGAAAATGGTCATCAGCGCGGCGAGGGTCTGGGTGCCTCGATGGACGATGACCTTGTCGATCAGGATTTGAAACATCAACGGCGTGGCGAAGGCAATCAGCGACGACATCGTTGCCGCGACCGCCACGTCGCGAAACAGGCCCTTGTGGCGGAGGATATCCGGCAGGAACCAGCGTAGACCGAATGCTTCCGTCTCCTGACTTTCCGCCGCCTGACACAGGATCAGCGTGCCGGACCATTCCGCTCGGAACACCGCTTGCGGGAGCTGGATGACGCCATCCTGTTCGGCGGTGGGGTCGAGCAGGCGGATTTCCTCGCCGACATGCAGGAGCATGACCCAGCATCCGTCGCGGCGGAGCGCCATCGCCGGCATGGGTGCGGCGCGCAGGGTGTTCCAGTCGGTGTTTTGCCGTTGCACGCCGGGTAGGCCGGCGTCGCGCAGGACCCGCAGGACCGATCCGGCGGTGTCGGTGGCGGAGACGCTCGCAAAAACCTCTGGCGGCAGTTGAATGCCGCGGTGCAGCGCCATCATGAACACGCAGCGCAGCGCGGTATGGTGCGGCGACGGCGTGTCGGCGGCGGCGACGAAGAAGTTGGTATCCATTGAATCCGGTGCGCCCCACGAGGGTTCACCGGATGGATCGCAAGGGGCGTGCCATTTCCTTGACGTCATGCCGACGCAGGTCGGCATGACGGAACCGGGCGACGGTGCCCTGTCGTGGGCGGTCAGTCCCGCGTGCCGCTTGGGGTCCTCGGGTCAAGCCCGAGGATGACGAGAGGGGGAGGCCGGCAGAATATGCCGGCCGGCGGGAAAAACCGGTTACAGCGCGTCGAGGATAAGCTGGCCGAACATGGTCATTTCCGGGCTGGTCTCGGCGTAGCGGTCGATGGTGGCCAGGACGCGCTGGGCGGTCGCGGCGTCGGGGACCGGTCCCGGGGGCAGGCCGGGCAGACGCGCCACGATCGCCGGGGCCGCTTCCCGAGCCGCCGCTCGGAAGGCGGTTCGGGCGGCGTTGGTCTCGGGGGCGGCGAAGCGGGGCTCCAGTTCGTCCGCCAGCCACGACAACACGCCGGGCCAGTGGGCAAGTTGGCGATACAAAGCGGGGATGAAGGGGGTGCCGTCGACCTCGGTCGCGAAGCGCATCAGCGTGGCGCGTGTGGCGGGGTCGAGCGTCGCGGGATCGGCGTTGCCGGGCATCGGCGGCAGCATGGCGGGCGGGGTCCATGCCGCCGGGAAACCCTCGCCGGAGGGGATTGTGCCGGTCAGCAGGCGGGCGAGGCAGGCGCCGGTCACCAGATTGACCGGGGACACGCGGACGAAATTCTCCGCGATGTTGCGGATGGCGGCGATGTCGGCTCCGGCCAGCGCCGCCGCCGGGATACGCGACGGCGGGGCGATACGGACGGCTTTGGCGAGGCGCCAGCCGGTTTCGGGGATCGCGCCGGACATCATCGCCGGGCGGATCGCGTCCCAGGCCCATTCCAGTACACCCGGCATGGTCGCCACGAAGCGCTGCAGCGACGACACGTAGGGGACCCCCGAACACGCGCGGATTTCCCTGTATATTTCGGCGATGCGGCCGGTGGCCTGGTCTTCCAGCAATTCGGGCAGCATGACGTATCCCCAGTGTTGTGCCGGCGCAGGGTCCCCCATACAGTCGGCGTCACGCAAGAGGGGACGACACCATGACGCCGGACACCATCCGGACGCATAAGCCGACAGTGCTGACGGACCAGCAGCGGGAGGCGTATTTCGAGACCGGGTTTCTGGCCGTGGAAGGCCTGATCCCCTCGGAATGGCTGCAACGGCTGAACGCGCTGTCCGGGGCTTTCGTGGATGAGAGCCGGTCGCATACGGTGTCCGGGGAGGCGTTCGACCTCGGGCCGCGTCATTCCGCCGACACGCCGCATGTGCGCCGGTTGCGGGCGCTGGTGGACCGGCATCCGGATTTCTGGCGGTTCGCGTCCGAGTCCGTGCTGGCCGATGTCGCCGCCGATCTGGTGGGGCCGGATGTGAAGTTTCACTCCAGCAAGTTGAACTATAAATGGCCGGGGACCGGGGAAGTGGTGCAGTGGCACCAGGATATTCCGGCGTGGCCGCACACGAATTACAGCCCGCTGACTTTGGGGGTTTATTTGACGGATTGTCCGGCGGAACAGGGGCCGCTTACGTGTTTGCCGGGGACGCAGAACGGGCCGATTTATGTGCATCGGGACGATGCGGGGACTTGGACCGGGTCGGTGCGGGCGGCGGATATCGCGACGGTGGATCGATCCGGGGCCGTGGATTTGGTGGGGCGGGCGGGGACGGTGATCGCGATCAATTGCCGGACTTTGCATGCGTCGCGGGCCAATCTGACCGATCGGGTGCGGCCCGTGGCACTGTTCGTTTACAGTTCGGCCGATGCGTTCGCCTGGATGCCGGCACCGACGCCGACCTCCCATACGGGGGAGATCGTGCGCGGGTTCGCCGCGACGGTGGCGCATTTGGATCCGTTTCCGTGTCCGGTGCCGCCGGATTGGTCGAAGCTGGGGTATGGGTCCATTTTCGTGGCGCAGAAGGCGGAGATGTGACGATGCAGTATCGTCTGGCGCGCCCGGCCTGCCGCGAGGATTGGGATGTATATCACCGCATCCGCCAAGATGTGCTGCTGGAATCGCAGAAATACGCGCTGGAACACCCCGATGAGGAAGACGAGCCGGGGCATTATCCGTTGCTGCTGTGGTTGGACGACCGCGCGATCGGAACAATCCGCATCGATAAACTGGACGCCGACGCGGCGGCGTTGCGCCTGATCGCGATCGATCCGGTGCTGCAAGGCCAGGGCCACGGCGGCGCTTTGCTGCGGGAGGCAGAGCGGTTCGCCTGTTCGCTCGGGTGCTCGAAGGCGGTGGTTTATTCCACAACGGAAGCGATCGGGTATTACGAAGCCTGCGGGTTCAATGAGGACGAGTGGGCGGAATGCGAAATCGCCGGGGTGGCGCAGATGGTGAAGCTGCTGGGATAAACGTCGTTCCCGATCCGAAGCGCGGCCCGTTTCACTCCCGCCGTTCGAACCGAGCCTTATCCGCCGGCAGGAGCCGCACCGTCACATGCACGGCGGTGTCCGTGTCCGACCGCTCCACCACTTCGCCATGCTGATACAACCATGCCAGACGTGCTCCGTCCTCCGGTGCCACGTCGTATTCCACGACTTCCATGCCCGCCGCGATCCGCGCATCGATCGCCAGTGCCAACGCCCGCAGCCCGTCGCCGGTCATCGCCGACACCGCGACCCCGTTCCCCCGGACCGAGACCTGTTCGACCCCACCAAGCAGATCGGCCTTGTTCAAGACCTCGATCGTGCGAGACGGCCATGTCTCGTCCAGCGTGCCGTCGGCGACCATGTCGTCCAGCACCTTCATCACGTCGGCGCGCTGCGCGGCCGTGTCGGGATGGGCGGCGTCGCGCACATGCAAGATGACATCCGCCTGCGACACTTCCTCCAGCGTCGCGCGAAAGGCTTCCACCAATTCGTGCGGCAATTCGGAGATGAAGCCGACGGTGTCCGACAGGATCACCCGGCGGCCGGATGGAAGACCCAGACCGCGCATTGTCGGGTCCAAGGTCGCGAACAGCTGGTCCTTGGCCACGACCTCCGCCCCGGTCAGGGCGTTGAACAGGGTCGACTTGCCGGCATTGGTGTAGCCGACCAGCGCCACCACCGGGAACGGCACGCGTTTGCGCGCCGACCGGTGCAGGCCGCGGGTGCGCCGCACCTGTTCCAAGTCCTTTTTCAGCCGGACCAGGCGTTCGTCGATCAAGCGCCGGTCGGCCTCGATCTGCGTTTCGCCGGGGCCGCCGAGGAAGCCGAAACCGCCGCGTTGGCGTTCCAAGTGGGTCCAGGACCGGACCAACCGGGATCGCTGATATTCCAGATGCGCCAGCTCGACCTGAAGCGTGCCTTCCTTGGTCGCCGCGCGTTCGCCGAAAATATCCAGAATCAGCCCGGTCCGGTCGATGACCTTGCAGTTCCAGGCACGTTCCAGGTTGCGCTGCTGCACGGGCGTCAGCATCGCGTCGACGACGACGACGGTCACGCCGTTGCGCTGCAATTCCCGCCCCTGCGCGGACACCTGTCCCTCGCCCAATAGGGTGGAGGGCCGGCGGATGCGCAGCGGCAAGATCGCTTCATGCACCACCACCAAACCGATGGAGGCACACAGGCCCACGGCTTCGGCGAGCCGAGCCTCGGCCGCGCGCGGCCTGTCCGGCACGCCGGCTTCGTGCGTGCCGAGCGGATGGTCGGCGACACCGTGGCCGAAGCGACTCCATGGAAGGATGACGGCGGCCCGTGTCGGGCCGTTACCGTCACCGGTCCAGTGGTCGTTCGGTTCGGCGGCCTCGTCCTCCGGCCAATCAGGCGTCGGCAGGGGCCATCTCCCTTGTCGCACCAGCCGTGGCTTCCACCTTGCTGGCATCGAACAGCATGATCGGCGCGCCTGGCATCACCGTGCTGATCGCGTGTTTGTAAACGAGCTGGGTATGCCCATCCCGCCGCAGAAGAACGGAAAAATTATCGAACCAGGTAATAATACCCTGCAGTTTGACTCCGTTCACCAGGAACACCGTGACCGGTGTTTTGCTTTTCCGCACATGGTTCAGGAACACGTCCTGAACGTTTTGCGCCTTTTCGTTGGCCACTTTCGGATTCCTTCTCGTTTGCCGTTCAAGGCGGTCTCGCGGCGGGTCGTGGCACGGCCGCCGCATGTTACGCTTTATCGGCGTACCGCCTCAGGCAAGCAAGCGCAGTTGCGCGGCGAGGAGGTATGCGGAACGGAAATGGATATCCGGCGCGGCGTTTTCAACGCCCCCATCGTGAGAAGCATCGCCGACCAGCACCGCCGTCACACCGGCGGCGCGCGCCGCGACCATATCCAGCGCGGTATCGCCCACATACCAGACGGATCGGTCTGCCTTCCGCCCGAGTTTCTTCAACGCCAGGAAGATCGGCTCGGGACTCGGCTTATCGGCGACCGCGTCGCCGGCGCCGACGATCGTGCCAAAGTGGCGGTCCCAGCCGAGGTGTGCGACTTCCGCGCGCAAATAGGCGCCGGCTTTGTTGGATACCACGCCCTGGGGCCATGCGGCACCGGCTTCCAGGGCCATGGCGGCATCCGGCATCGGCCGGACGTAGCTCAGGTGGTTGTCCTTGAACGCGGCGTAGAAGATGTCCCGCGCTTCCTCCCACCGGTCGCCGAACATCGGCGGGAAGCTTTCCTTCAGCGCGACACGGACCCGCTGTTTGGTCTCCTCGACGGTCCATAACGGCTTGCCGAACGCCGCGAATGTCGCGTTCAGGGCGCCCGCGATCGCCGCCCAGCCATCGACCAAGGTGTTGTCCCAATCGTACAACAGCAGCGACGGGCGTTCCGTCACGCGGCGCCTCGGCCGAGGCGGGCGAGCACGCAGGCGTTGGCGCAGAGCTTGACCCAGCCTTCGAAGGAGAAATCGTGCGCGTTGGCGTCGGTTGCGAAGCGGTCGATGTAGCCCTTCAACAGCCCCGGCAGGACGACTTCCACCGTTCCTGGGGGACGGCCGCGTTCGGCCGGCACGACCCACAACAGCGTGTTATTGCCGTGGCGTCGCAGGGACATGAACAACGGCAGGATTTCCTCTTCCGGGACCGGGGAATTCCGCTTGTAGACGAAAATCTTTTCGGCGGCTTCCAGTTCCTCCAGAAATTTCCGGCGCAGGAACTTCAAACGCGCGGCCTCCTGTTCGCGCATCAGCCAGGGGCTGCGCTCCCCCTCGTACACAAAAGTGTGATAGACGAGGCCGTACTTCTTTTCATGGACCATGAACTCGCGCCGCCCCTCGCCTTCCAGCCTTGGGTCGACATCGTCGTCCTCGCCGATCCCGGCGAACCCATCGTCGAGGCCTCGGATCAGGCTGCGCAGGAAGGTGCTGGAAAACCGCAGCAGGCCGAGCGGTTCCGACTCGCAATGCCGTTGCACCAAGCCGAACTCGCAGTTTTCCCCCAGGCTTTCGAACTGTAGCGCCAGCGCCGGCAGATCGAGGCCGGAGCGTTCGGCGATCCAGGTCGCCAAGTCGGCCGGAGGTCCGTCCTGAAAACCGCCGCTGCCGCAGCCATCGAACATGACCCCCGCGGGCAACTTCCACGCCCGGTCCTTGCCGTCCGCCTCCACGCGGTAGAGTTGCAACGCTACCGCCGCGAACGCCAATTCCCGCGAGTCTTCGGTATCTTCGAAGTCGGCGGGCAGAGCGGCATCGGGGTGTTGCAGCCGGATCCGTACACCATCGGTTCCTTGCAGCAGACGCCCAGGTACCCGGTAACCAAGAAGGGTGGGGCGAAAGATGGCCGATGACCCGACAACGGTTCCGTTGACGGAGACAATAAGCCGCTGCGCGGGCACCGCGGGAGGATGTACGAACGGGATCGTGTCGAGCATCAGCACGTAGTCGGCATCGGGCGCGATGTCGCGCAGCAAGACTTGGCTCTCCGGACCGATCGCCCAGGTAAAGCCTGTCTCGGGCTGAGCCCAACCGCCATCCAGGAAGCCGAGACTGTTACCGGCGGCCCCGAAATCGATCTTAAGTACGAGTTCCGCCGCCATCGTGAACGAACCGACTCTCCCAAATACAGTGGTCTTAGTTACCTTCCGTCTACCGCGTATCCATCCGTTGTATATAAAATTGCAACCCGGCCGAATGTCTGGTTATGTCGTCGGCGCATATTAAGGCACGAATCTCTCAAAAATTCAACGGTTTCGGTGGGTTCACGCGACCGCCGACCTGGGTTGCCCACCTCCGTGAACGCGATAGATTATTAGCCGGTGCAGCGCGAAACCCAACAAACGATCGTCGTCGAATCCGGTAACATCCTTCGGACGTGCCGCGTCGGGAAGGCGGAGCGTGAGCGTCGCCTGTTGGTTGGGGCGCAGCACTCCCGCGGGAAGCTCGCATTCGATCACCGAGACCTGCGTCGCTCGGGCGACCCCGAGGCGTTGGTCGTCGATCCAAATCTCGACGCGCTGCGATGGCAATATTCCGTTGCTCACGAACGGGTTTCCGACCAGTCGGAGGACACACAGATCGGAGTCTGGCAGCGTCGGCAGGCGCAGCCGGCTAGCCGGCGCGTTGGTCCAAGTAAACGTGTCCTCGGTCACCGACCAACCATCGAGTTGATAGTTGGCCCCCTCCCCCTCGGTGCCGAACGCGATGGAGGCCGTAACCTCCATCCAAGGGCCGCCGGGCACGGCGGGCGGGGC
>Ga0214182_1000385_pt1 | contig 17967 bp, 12 predicted proteins | sample TroBogEpilimnion_8_FD_153020 | JGI IMG/M metagenome (GOLD analysis project Ga0214182, IMG submission 153020) | Freshwater microbial communities from Trout Bog Lake, WI - 14NOV2007 epilimnion | ecosystem: Environmental > Aquatic > Freshwater > Lake > Epilimnion/Euphotic zone | place: Trout Bog... | reverse complement strand
CCTTAGAAAAGCTACCCACTTGGTCTAATAGTCGTATTGATGAGTTATTGCCTTTAAGTCCAGAGCGGATTACAAACATTAAACAGAATACACCCGACAAATCTACGTGGTAGCGTTATACGCATACTCTAGATCATGCGCTGCTAGTCTTTTAATAGATTTTGTGGAAACTCTTAGATTATAAGCAGCTACCTGATTTTCTTTATCGTGAATTACAATAATTTCGGTTTCGTCTTCGAAGTCGTTCTCACATGGATTAGATTTAATAGGTATTGATTCAGAAAAAACCTCGAGGCTATCCGTTAGGACATTTATGGGGAGTTTTCCGGTGCTACCGAGAAAAAGAATATCCTCTTCTGAGCAATTGAGTCTTTTCTCGGCTTCTTTTAATGTGAAATATGATCGTGCCAGTGTTTCTTTTTCGCTTGTCATAGTGATTTCTCGAGCAGGACTATACAAGTTTGCAGTACAGCTTGTTTTGTAATGTCTATATAACGTAAGGTGGATGTGATATTTGAGTGATTGAGCACTTGTGAAACTTTCTCTGTAGGTATTTCATCATTAAACATCGCCAGTTATATTCTTCTAGAGGCGAATTTATCAAAATTTTTAATTAAATCTGAGGGTGAAAGTAAATTTTGTTCTTTTAGAATTAATGATACTTGTTGAGATTTGTTATTGTGATTTATTTTGAAATGGGACGAAATTGGGACAAATTTCTTTTGGGCATAAAAAAAGGACTTGGCGATATCACCTAAGTCCTTGATTTACTATGGTACCGAGAGCCGGAATCGAACCGGCACGGAGTCACCCCCACCGGATTTTGAATCCGGCGCGTCTACCAGTTCCGCCATCCCGGCACAGTTTGAATATTATAAGAAGAGTTCTACATAAAAGCTACTAAAATTTGGATGTAATAATACGCCTAAACTGATAATATCATCGGTTATGAAAAAAAGTGACTTCAATTACAATCTGCCCGACGCTTTAATTGCTCAATTTCCCTTAGATCAACGCGATGGTAGTCGTATGCTGTGTATGAACCGTCATACAGGTGCAATAAAAGATCTGTATTTTACAGATATCATCAACTTACTGAATGAAGATGACCTGCTAGTCTTTAATAATACAAAAGTTATTCCTGCGCGCTTATACGGTAAGAAACAAACGGGTGGCAAAATTGAGATATTAATTGAGCGTGTTATTAATTCTCATCAAGCAATAGCACATATTAAGGCTAGCAAAGCCCCAAAGCCCGGCACTCTTATCGAGTTAGATGACGGCTATGTCTGCACGGTTGAGGGTAGGGTTGATGATTTATTTCAATTAGATTTCAATCATCTAAATATTCTCGATCTCTTAGACAAAATTGGCCATATTCCTTTACCGCCTTACATTACCAGAGCGGATGACGCTTCTGATTTAACGCGTTATCAAACCGTATTTGCTAAAGAATCTGGAGCTGTGGCAGCACCGACTGCTGGCTTACATTTTGATTTAGCCATGCTAGATAAAGTTAAAGCTAAAAATATAGCGACGGCATTTGTTACCTTGCATGTGGGCAGTGGTACTTTTCAACCGGTAAGGGTAGAAAACTTAGCTGAGCATCTAATGCATAAAGAATATTTTGCCGTTTCAGAGCAAACAGTCGAAGCAGTTAATGCGGCTAGGGCAAGAGGTGGCAGAGTGATAGCCATTGGTACCACAGCCGTTAGGGCTTTAGAATCTGCTTCTAAAAGTGGTGTTTTAAGTACTGGCTTTGGCGATACTGATTTGTTTATAACCCCTGGTTATCAATTTAAATCTGTCGATGCGATGCTAACAAACTTTCACTTACCCGAATCGACTTTATTAATGCTTGTTTCTGCCTTTGCAGGTTATGAACCTGTTATGCAGGCTTATCAACATGCAATTGATGAGTCTTATCGATTTTTTAGTTATGGCGATGCCATGTTTTTAAGTTAAAACTAACCTTTATATTTAAATAAGCACGATTTCTGATGTCTAATTCCTCAATCTTTTCACCTAGTGTTCCAAGCTCTAAAGAATCCCTTGTTATTTGGTCAGGTTTAACGGGTTGTGCTGATGCCTTAAGTTTGGCTTCTGCCATTAATAATTCAAAGAATTTATTTGTAATCATTACCCCTGATAGTCAAACAGCTTTACGACTAGAACATGAATTAGCCTTTTTTTTAGCCTCAGATATTGCTTTATTACATTTTCCAGATTGGGAAACCTTACCGTATGATGTTTTTAGTCCTTTATCCGAAATTATCTCAGAACGCTTAAAAACCTTAGCTTTATTACCCGAAGTTAAGCGTGGAGCTTTAATTTTATCGGCCACCACCTTAATGCATAAACTTGCACCTAGGGAGCATGTTTTAGCAAATAGTTTTTCTATTAAAGTTGGGGATATCTTTAATTTAGAACTCAATAGAATTAAGTTAGAAAGTGTGGGTTATCAGTGTGTATCACAGGTATATCAACATGCCGAGTTTGCAGTTAGAGGCGCTATAGTTGATTTATTTCCTATGGGGAGCAAGGTACCTTATCGAATTGAATTATTTGATGATGAAGTTGAGTCTATACGAACTTTTGACCCTGAATCGCAGCGCTCGCTGGAAAAGATTGATCAAATCCAATTATTCCCAGCCCGCGAATTTCCGTTTACTGATGAATCTATTAAATTATTTAGACAAGCTTTTAGAACCCAATTTCCGGATACTTCCCCAAAAAATACCCTATATGTCGATATTAGCAAGGGCATTACTCCCAACGGCATAGAGTATTATTTACCTTTATTTGTTGAACAAACCGCGACTCTATTTGAATATTTACCCAAATCTGCCGTATTAGTTGTTTCAGAAGATATCAATAGCACAGCAACTGCTTTCTATAGTGAAGCAGAAGAGCGTTATGAACAACGAAAATATGATCTTGAACGCCCCTTATTAAAGCCAGAGCAATTATTTTTATCTGCTGATAAATTGACAGAAAATCTGTCTAAATTTGCTCGCATTACCCTGTCTGAACATACCATAGGGGCGGACAATGCCTCACCCTGTTTACCGTTACCTCAGATTATGTTGGATATTAAATCCAACACGCCAGCCGCTAACTTACAAAGTTTTATTGACTCCTTTACTGGCAAAATATTATTTGTTTCTGAGTCAGCCGGGCGCAGAGAAGCCTTGATTGATAGACTTCGTACCTACAAAATTAATGTAAAAGTCGTTGATAATTGGCAAGGCTTTCTTAATTCGGAAGTCTCGCCTTGTATTAATGTTGCTCCGATGGAAAACGGGGTGTGTTTAGATAATCCGGCTATTGCAATTATTACTGAAAGCCAATTATCAGGTGAAAAAGTCTTACAAAGACGCAGAAGAAAACAATCTGCAACCAAAGAGTTAGAAAACATTGTTAATAATCTAAATGAACTCACTATTGGTTCAGCCGTTGTGCATAGGGATCATGGGGTAGGGCGGTATTTAGGCTTACAAACATTACAAATTGGCGGAATTACTTCCGAGTTTTTAACTTTAGAGTATGCCAATAACGATAAATTATATGTACCTGTTTCAACCTTGTATGTCATTGGTCGATACACCGGCATGAATCCTGATGATGCACCTTTGCATAAATTAGGTGGCGAGCAATGGTCAAAGCTAAAACAAAAAGCGATTGAAAAAATTAGAGACGTCGCCGCAGAATTATTAGAGATTCATGCAAAACGAGCGATTAAATCGGGTCATGCTTTTGAAATAGATCAGAGTGAGTACCAAACTTTTGCGGATGCTTTTGCCTTTGAAGAAACCCCAGATCAACAAACCGCTATTGAAGCTATCCTTGATGACATGGCCAGTGGACAACCCATGGATCGCGTTATTTGCGGCGATGTGGGGTTTGGTAAAACAGAAGTTTCAATGCGTGCGGCTTTTATTGCAGCACAAAGTGGTAAGCAAGTCGCAGTATTGGTACCCACTACTTTGTTAGCTCAACAACATTACCAAAACTTTAGAGACCGATTTGCTGATTGGCCTTTTAGAGTGGAAGTGATGTCTCGATTTGTGACCGCTAAAGAATTAAAACAAATTACAGCCGATTTAGCAGATGGCAAAGTGGATATTGTCATTGGTACGCATACACTCTTATCTAAAGAACTTAAGTTTAAAGAACTGGGACTGGTTATTATTGACGAAGAACATCGTTTTGGGGTGCGTCAAAAAGAACATTTTAAAAAGTTACGCAGCGAAATCGATTTCTTAACGCTAACCGCTACGCCTATTCCCAGAACGTTAAACATGGCAATGTCTGGTTTGCGCGATATATCCATTATTGCCAGCCCGCCCCCTAATCGGCATGCGATTAAAACGTTTATTACCGAATGGGTAGATGCGCAAGTAAAAGAAGCGTGCCTGCGCGAGATAAAACGTGGTGGTCAGGTGTTTTTCTTGCACAATGAAGTCAAAACCATGGAGAAGATGGCGCGAGAGTTATCCGAGTTAATTCCTGAAGCCCGTATTGAAATCGCGCATGGTCAAATGCCTGAGCGTGAACTTGAGCGCATCATGTTAGATTTTTACCACCAACGCTTTAATTTATTAATTTGTTCAACAATTATCGAAAGTGGTATTGATATTCCTAGTGCCAATACGATTATTATTAATCGCGCTGATAAATTAGGTTTAGCACAATTACACCAATTAAGAGGCCGCGTTGGACGTTCTCACCATCGGGCTTATGCCTACTTTATTGTACCGCCAAAATCATTGTTAACTAAAGATGCGCAAAAACGCTTAGAAGCGGTAGAGGCTTCAGGCGATTTAGGCGCTGGCTTTATGTTGTCATCTCATGATCTTGAGATTAGAGGGGCGGGTGAATTATTAGGCGATGGTCAAAGTGGTCAAATTCAAGAGATTGGCTTTACGCTTTACACAGAATTATTAGATAGAGCGGTTAATTCCTTAAAATCGGGTAAACAGCCAGAATTAGATGCGCCTATGGATCATGGTGCAGAAGTTGACTTACAAGCAGCAGCTTTAATACCAGAAGATTATTTGCCCGATATCCATTCAAGATTAGTGTTGTATAAACGTATATCAAGTGCTGAAACGGCAACGGATTTACGCGAGTTGCAAATTGAAATGATAGACCGCTTTGGTTTATTACCAGAGCAAGTTAAAACTTTGTTTAGTGTTGCGGAGTTAAAACAACAAGCTGATAAATTAGGTCTTAAAAAAATTGAAGCAAATAGCGGCGGTGGTCGGATTATTTTTAGCACTGAACCTAAAATTAATGCTGAGAAACTGATTAATTTAATCCAAACCCGCGCTAGTGTGTTTAAGTTTGATGGCGCTGATAAATTAAAATATATCAAAGCCTTTGAAACAACAGCTGAAAAAATTGAATTTGTCACAAATTTGTTAGTGTTACTAACCCCAACCGAGTAAAGCAATGACTGCACTGGTATTAAAAGCTAATGAAACAGAAGAATACTATTTTGATGAGGGCTGTTACATCTTAGAATTATCTAATACCGCTAATGACCCTGAGGTATCAATAGCCAGAGCTAGAGTTAAACCAGGTGTTACGACTAAGTTACACCGTTTAAAGGGGGTGGTTGAGCGCTATGTTATTATTTCTGGTAGTGGACTATTTGATGTGCCTGGTGAACCCACACAAAACTTAGCGTCTGGAGATGTGGTAATTATTCCGCCGATGTCTCCACAAAGCATTACTAACAACGGCCCTGAGGATTTAATCTTCTTAGCCATCTGTAGCCCACGGTTTACGGTCGATATTTACGAAAATATGGCGTAAACATTGGACTACAGGCCTCAAGACTTGTTATTATCACTACGGCCGATCAAAATTGATTGCCCTCTCAAAATTCACCAGCCGTTAGGCGAACGTTTTAAATAATCTGTGGAGTTAATTATGCATAATGTCACGTTAATAAAAGGTGATGGAATTGGTCCGTCTATCATGGATGAAGCGGTAAAAGTTATTGATGCGTCAGGCGTAAAAATTAACTGGGAAGAAGCTTATGCAGGTTTATCTGCCTTCGAAAAATTTGGTACGCCTTTACCAGAAGAAACCTTAACTTCTTTTGATAAAACTCGTGTCGCCTTTAAAGGCCCTTTAACGACTGTTGTAGGTACTGGCTTTAGAAGTATCAATGTGGCATTGCGTCAACAATATGATTTATATGCTAATGTGCGTCCTGCTAAAAATTGGCCTGGCATCGTTACGCGTTATGATGATGTTGATATCGTCATCGTAAGAGAAAACACAGAAGGTTTATATGCGGGTCTTGAGCATTACTTAACGCCTAAAAAAGATATTGCAGAAAGTTTGGCCGTGGTTACGCGCGTAGCTTCTGAACGCATTATTGATTATGCCTTTAAATATGCGCGTGATAATAATCGTAAAAAAGTAACTGTTTGCCACAAAGCTAATATCCTTAAATATAGCCAAGGTTTATTTTTAGAAGTCGCTAGAGAAATAGCGCCTAAATATCCTGATATTCAATTTGATGAAAAAATCGTCGATGCAGCTTGTATGCATATGGTAATGAATCCACAACAATTTGATGTCGTTGTAACAACAAATATGTTTGGTGATATTTTATCGGATCTTACCGCTGGATTAGTGGGTGGTTTAGGTTTAATACCTGGCGCCAATATTGGTGCAGATGCGGCCTTATTTGAAGCGGTACATGGCAGTGCACCTGATATTACTGGCAAAAACTTAGCTAATCCTATCGCTGTTATTATGGCGGGGGTTATGATGCTTAACTATTTAGGCGAAACTAAAGCCGCAGATAGAATTAAAGCAGCTGTAGAAAAAGTAGTTATCGAAGGTAAATTTGTGACCAAAGACATCAATCCAAATTCTACATGCGGTACGCTAGAAATGGGTGATGCCATTGTTGCAGAGTTGTTAGCTTCTGCTTAAATTTTAAGTAAACTTCTTATATACCAGCACGCCACTTGTTAATTGACTATTAAGTGGCGTGCTGTGTATCTAATATGTTGCTGATACAGCAGTCTTTAAAGTGTTATAATTCAATAAAATACAACCTAATAACTCTCTGTTTTTGTGCAACTAAAATCAAATCAATCGATTTATACATGGAAAGGCATTTATAAAATTGCCTTAGAGCACAAGAAAACCCTCATCTATTCCCATATCATTGCCTTATTAGCAACCTTAGCCAGCGTACCTGTACCGTTGTTAATGCCCTTACTGGTTGATGAAGTTTTATTAAATAAGCCCGGTTGGGTTATTACTTTTATTAATCGATGGTCGCCACTCGAGTGGCAACTCCCAATTTTGTATATTTCAGTAATTTTGGTAGTCAGTCTTTTATTAAGGCTTATTTCTAGTGTATTTAATATTATTCAAGCACGGCATTTTTCCTGCATTTCTAAAGATATTATCTTTAGGCTACGAAAGAATTTAATCAATCATCTACAGACTATCTCGATGTCAGAATATGAAAGTTTAGGTTCAGGTAGTGTGGTTAGTCATTTAGTTAAAGATTTAGATACCATCGATGCCTTTATTGGCACTACCGTGAGTAGATTGTTAGTTGCATTGCTTACAATTATCGGTACCGCTGCTATTCTGCTGTGGATGCACTGGCAATTAGGTTTGTTCATTTTGCTTTTAAATCCAGTTGTTATCTACTTAACGCGACTTGTGGGTGCCCGTGTTAAAGATTTAAAGTCTAAAGAAAATTCAGCTTATGAGATTTTTCAACAATCACTTACAGAAACTTTAGAAGCTATTCATCAGATTAGAGCTAGCAATAGAGAACAGCATTATTGTAAAGCCCTCATTGAATCAGCTCGCTCTGTAAAAGATTATTCAGCGGCTTATTCTTGGAAAAGCGATGCTGCATCTCGCTTAAGTTTTTTAGTCTTTTTGTTTGGTTTTGATATCTTTAGAGCAGTTGCCATGTTAATGGTTTTCTACTCAGACTTAAGTATCGGGGAAATGCTGGCCGTATTTGGGTATCTCTGGTTTATGATGGCGCCTGTACAAGAAATATTGGGTATCCAATATGCCTTTTTTGCTGCGAAAGCGGCTTTGGTAAGAATTAATCGTTTAACATCTCTCCAGCAAGAACCGCATTACCCACATAAATACAACCCTTTCTTAAATACCAAAACTGTCGCTATTAGCATCGAAGATTTGCACTTTAGTTACGGCCAAGAGAACATTCTTAATGGCATTAATCTAAGTATTAAGTCCGGTGAAAAAATTGCCTTAGTGGGTGCCAGTGGAGGGGGTAAATCTACATTAATACAAACATTGATAGGCGTATATTTACCCAGCTCAGGACATATTAAATTTGATGGTGTACCAATTGAAGAAATAGGACTTGATATCGTAAGAGAAAATGTAGTGACTGTATTGCAACACCCTGTGTTATTTAACGATACTATCAGAGCTAACCTCACTTTAGGTAAAACGGTGTCTGATGATTCGTTATGGAACGCGTTAGACATTGCCCAATTATCAGATACCGTGAAAGACTTAGAGTCAGGACTCGATACGATTGTGGGACGCTTAGGTATGCGCTTATCGGGCGGCCAAAGACAACGCATGGCTATTGCTCGCATGGTTGTTGCTGATCCTAAAGTTGTTATATTAGACGAAGCTACCTCAGCTTTAGATTCTGAAACTGAACATAAACTTCATTTAGCCATGGCAACGTTTCTTAAAGATAGAACCACCCTGATTATTGCCCACCGTTTAAGCGCAGTAAGGCAAGCAGATCATGTTTATGTATTTGAAGAAGGTGTCATTTGTGAACAGGGACACCATGAAACATTGATTACTCAAAAGGGACTTTATGCCAAACTGTATGGCGAGTACCAATAACTTATACGAGTAAACTCATGACACACGTTTATGATCTACATTGCCATTCCACAGCCTCCGATGGTGCATTTTCCCCAGAGGCTGTCGTTATAAGAGCTCAGCAACAGGGTGTAACCTCACTCGCTTTGACTGATCACGATACGGTAGCGGGTTTGGCTGCCGCTAACAAAACAGCAGATTCTATTGGGCTTAATTTTATTCCTGGCATTGAGCTTTCATCAAATTGGCAAAATCATTGTTTACACATTGTAGGTTTGGGTATTGATCCGACCTATCAACCTTTGGTTGAAATAACTGACCATTTACAGACCTTACGTTATGAAAGATCTGAAAAGATGGCCGCTAAATTGGAGAAAAAAAGAATATTTGGTGCCTTAGAGGCGGTACAAGCAGCGGCAGGCGACGGGATGATTACGCGCACACATTTTGCTGATTTTTTACTTTCACAAAAGCATGTAGACACTCATCAAGAAGCGTTTGATCGTTATTTAGGCCAAGGTAAATCTGCTTTTGTGCCAACCATTTGGCCTGAGGTAGAAGAGGTTGTTAAATGGATTACGGGGGCAGGTGGCATAGCTGTTATTGCACATCCTCTGCGCTATAAGCTGTCTGCCAAGTATATTAAACGCTTGCTGGCTGAGTTTAAGTTATACGGTGGTAAAGGCATTGAAGTAATCACCAGCAGAATCAGCCAAGATGAAATTCGTTTAATCACTAAATATGCTCAAGAATATGAGCTCGCCGGCTCGGTAGGTTCAGACTTCCATAATGACACTAATCCTTATGTTGAATTAGGTCGCATTGCCCAATTACCAGCTAACATTACCCCTGTATGGGAATTACTGTCTTAATCGTTACGCTATCAGTATGAGTATTATCAAGAAACTGGCATCGCAAACTGCCATTTATGGGCTTAGTAGTATTTTTGGGCGATTTCTAAATTATCTCTTAGTGCCTCTATATACCTATTATTTTTCTGCCGCTGAATACGGTGTTGTCTCCGAGTTTTATGCTTATGCGGGTTTCTTTTCTGTCTTATTACTGTTCGGATTTGAGACGGGGTATTTTCGATTCCGTGATAAAGCGCAATTAAAGCATGATGTTGCATATTCTACGGCTTTAATGTTTGTACTCTTAATCAATCTGCTTTTTCTAGGGATTATTGTCATTGCCAATAATCAACTCTCTGCATCTCTAAATTACAGCACTCATCCTGAATACGTTTTGTGCTTTACTGTTATTTTAACGTTAGATGCCATGGCTTCTATTCCTTTTGCTCGCTTACGTGCAGAGAATAAAGCCTTTCTTTTTGCTGGCATTAAAATTATTGAAATTTTAATTACCGTTCTTTTAAGTTTGTTCTTTATTGTCTACTGCCCAAAAGAATTAGCAAGCCATCCTGAGTCTTGGGTAAAAGATCTATATAAACCAGAAACAGGTATTACTTACATCTTTTTAGCTAATTTGATAGCAAGTGCTTTTAAGTTCATCGTCCTATTTCCCCAATTATTGGGTCTACGCTGGGGATTTGATAGGGCTTTGTTTCGTAAAATGCTGCGCTACTCCTTACCGATGGTCGTCATTGGTTTCGCGGGGATTATTAACGAAATGCTCGATAGAGCTTTATTAAAGTACCTTTTACCCTATGACTTAAAAACCAATATGCAGATGCTTGGGATCTACAGTGCCTGTTATAAATTATCTATTTTAATGACGCTTTTTATACAAGCATTCAGATTTGCCGCTGAGCCATTTTTCTTTGCCTATGCTGATAAGGATGATGCTAAAGAAGTGTATGCAAAGGTACTTAAATATTTTGTTATTTTTTGCGTGTTTATTTTTTTACTTGTAACGCTGTTTATAGACTTTTTTAAATACTTTTTAGGGGAAGAGTTTAGAAGTGGACTGAGTGCGGTCCCCATATTATTGATGGCTAATTTATGCTTGGGCATCTACGTTAATTTATCAATTTGGTATAAGTTAACGGATAAAACATTATTAGGCTCATGGGTATCTATTGCAGGCGCACTGATAACAGTGGGTCTTAATATTTGGTGGATCCCTTTATTAGGTTATATGGGCTCAGCCTGGGCTACATTAGTATGTTATTTTTTTATGACACTAGTATCTTATTTGCTCGGGCGACATTATTATCCAGTGATGTATGATCTTAAACGGATTCTAGGCTACATTGGGTTAGGTATCGGTTTATTTTGTGTCCAAGAACATATCCCACAATACTTTAGCTGGCAAAAACCATGGGAAATATCTGGTTTATTATTGGCTACTTATTTACTAGTCGTCATTTTGTTTGAAAAATCTTACAAATCTCAAGCAATCATTTAGCGCTGTCATATTCTTGACGCTAAGGTCTAATAAAATAGAGTATTTATATTCTAATTAAAATTTCATGACTACTCATACCCAGAAGCGCGCCTGTTTTTTTGGTGGATTATTATTACTTGTATTAGGCGTATGGGTCTTACATGGATTCCTCGATTTATTAGCATGGGCCGTTGTGCTTGCCATTTCAACGTGGCCACTTTACAAACGATTGCTTTCTATCGTCCATTTTCACCATAAAGAAACGTGTGTCGGCTTAGGATTAACGATATTAATAGCCGCTGTTATTTTTATGCCTGTCGGTTATGGCTTAAGTCGCTTAATCACTGAGGGACAAAACCTCGCAGAACTATTAAAGGTGGCTGATGTTAATGGAATACCCTGTCCCATCTGGGTTGAGAATTTGCCATGGATAGGAACAAGTGCAAAAGCTATCTGGATAAAAGAACTGGGCAGTGCTACAGCCGCTAATAATGCTTTTCATTTGATAGATAGTGGCAGTGTTTTATATTTTACAAAAGATACGGCTAATCAATTAGTTCAACACTTTTTTGGATTTTTAATCATTTTGCTGACGCTTCTATTTGTTTATCGAAATGGTCATAAGTTGGGACAACAAATTTTAGAGAGCAGTCAAAAATTATTTGGAAATAAAGGGTATCGCTATACCTTACATGCAACCGCAGCAGTACGATCTACTGTAAATGGTATGTTAATAGTGGGGCTCGGTAAAGGCTTATTAATGGGGGTAGGATATTCAATTGTGAGCTTAGAAAATCCTGCCATTTTAGGAGCCATTACTGGCATCTTTGCTCTAATCCCTTTTGCCGCAAAAATAATATTCAGTGTCTGTTCAATAGTGCTTATTGCACAAGGTCATCCCATAGAAGCCGCTAGTCTGTTTTCATACGGGATGATCTTAACCATGGTTGCAGACAATTATGTGCGCCCTGCATTAATCGGTGGCGCCGTTAAACTGCCTTTTTTATGGACATTATTAGGTATATTTGGCGGCATGGAGGCATTTGGAATGCTCGGCCTATTTTTAGGCCCTGCCTTAATGGCATTATTAATGTCTATATGGCGTGATTGGCTCCACGATTTAAATCACGCTTAAAACACCGAGTTTTTTACACACGTTGCAATGAATGCACTACGTGCATCGCCACTTAATTGTTTTACGTCTGCTAGATGCTTACACATTCTAAATTCGGTATCCTTTGATTTATGCGGTTCAATTTGTCTTGTTAATGGTTCAAAGGTTACATTAGGATTAATAGTTGTTGCAAAACAGCTGTCTAATAGTAAAAATATCATTAATGTGAGTAATTTTTTTTTCATTTTATTATCCTCTAATTATTATATTAAATTGATGGTTAAGGTACTATCCACTGTGCATTTTTTTCATCATAACGCTGAGTCTCAGTATTAAACTTTCGGACATAAGCACCTTTAGAAGCAAATAATTGCCCATTACCTAAACTGATTCGAGGGTAAATACTGCTACTTTCGCGCTTAGACAGTAGATTTACATCCATTAACTTTTGTTGGTCTTTTAAATGATCTACTGAAAAAGCGTTATCAACTGACGTTGAATGCAGTTGTGGCCGTCTTCCTCCACCTCCCATCATTAATGATTGAACCTCTTCTTGTACCTGCATGGAATCACGCATCGATAAAATAGCTTCTGCTCGTTCAATTAAATAGTCCGTATAATAATTATTCAACATAGATGACACTATCCATGAAAATGAGTTATACGCGAAATAAACTTCGGATTGCATTTTCTCATCAATCAGTGGAATATCTCGATATTTGAGCCAAGACTTAAACCGCAATAAATTCGCTTCACGAAGGGTAGGTAACTCTAGTTTATCAATCAGATAAAGATCATTATTTAAAGCAGTAATGTCTTTAGGTACTTGCTCTCCAAATAAGCTAGATGACAAATAAAGGGTAGCCTTTAAACTCTGTACAACATTAACAATTGGATTAAGCTCATTGGGTGGCAACCATGCAATTACAACATCGTCTGAATTGAGTTGTTTTAATTTATCATTAATTTCGTTCAACGCTGGTGCTTGTGCAGAATAATATAACTGCGAAATTTCGATATGAGGTTCGGTGTTGAAAAGTTGATGCAGTATGTCTGCTGCGCTTTCTGAGGCACGTGTATGGTTGATAATTTGAATGATTTTATGAGGTTTATTATTCTTTGCTAATAATGCTTTGTGCAACACTTCAGCATCGAGTGCTATCCCTTTTGAAAAATACAAATTAAATTGGGGATTGGAATGTGTATCAGGATTATTTTCAATACTTGGAAACCAGCAGGGAACTTTGTTATTCTCACAAAAGCTGGCCACAGGTTGCCAGTCTTCATCCGAGAGTCCTGATAACAAAGCAAAGACAGGTTTTTCATTTTGCCTTTGAATGAGTTGATCACCCCAAGTCGAGCTGGGCCCATGAAGATCCCAAATAGCTAATGACCACTTTCTTCTAGAATTTAATTTGCGCTCTATAGGAGGGATCCGCTGTCTTTGTCCAGAGGACACATTGACATTATGATTGTTGATTAAATCAATCAGTGTCCTGATATAAATAGCCCGCTTTTCTTCGCTTACATTAGGCGTAATGACAGTCGCTAGATGTATTGATGTTTCATCGACACCCGATGATATCGCCTTAGACAAGGTTTTAAGATAGGCAGATAAAGCCCTAATTTGGCCGTCCGTTAAGGTGTAATGAGGCATTAAATTGCTGAGCTTACGTCCCGTTATGTGTTTACCTAACCGAATAGCATTCGCTAAGGTTTTATCATCATAATGAGCTGCTTGACTAGAAAATTGTTTGTTAAACTGTTTGTCATATTCAACAACCACTGCTTGTCCGCCGCCGAATAAGGCATCACCCGTGATAGGAGGAATGGACTCATTACCTTCTACACCCCCTAAGCCGCTGCCTTTATGACAATTAGCACAGCTTGCTTGACTGCCTATTAATTCAGTTTTTCCAGCACCAACCGCAGTAATCAACTCGCCATTTGGGAGCTCTCCTGCTTGATATATTTTACGACCTTCATTTATTAAACTATCATTGATCAATCCATTATCAACAGCCTGAGCTACACTAATAATGGATGTCGCACAGAGAGTCATTAATAATACCCAACGTTCACAAAACATATTATTTGGTATATTTCACTGGTGCTGATGGTGTTTCGCCTGCTTGATTGACAGCTACTACTCTGAGTAAATAAGTTGTTCCAGTTTTTAAATAACTTACATTAAATAAACCCGTGTTTGCTGTGCTATTAATCTTTACGCCTGATGGACTTGGATTTAACAAGCCAGTATTAATTGGAATGGTGATAAAATTATTAGCACCAATATTAGTCGAAGCAGGTAGATACGAATTTCCGTTATTTGTAGAGTATTCCACTCTAAATCCAATTTCATTAGCTGGATTACCTTTAGTTGAAGCTAGATTACTTATCAGAGTAGCATCCACCCATGTAAGGTTACCCTTTACATCAACTGCAAGTCTGCTCGGAGCTGCTGGTTTAACGACTGTTTTAGGATGAAATACCATTGGACGCATTAAATCATTTTCTTCATGACCCAAAATATGACAATGATAAACATACTCCCAACCAAAATTTTGTATATCGTTTGATACGGATGCCTGCTGTCCGGTTGTTAGATCATACTGTTGAAATGCTAACGGTATTGAAGCCTTAGGTATATCATTGGCGATATAGTTTTGATCCAAGGATGTATTGGTCGCATCACCCGAATTCATTGTAGGATCCATTAAACGAACACTATCAGGTAACCCAAAGGGTAATAGAGGCGTCTTGGGTTTTAATGCAACGATGGTGTCTTGCAGTGGCCAATTTTGCAAATCTTCTTTCCAACCTGCCTCATGAGGGTAAGGATTTATTAATAGACCTGTTGCATGATCCACTCGAGCAATAACTTGCACATTGAATAAATGTGTATGAATAGGATGATTATCGGCATCATTATTTTTAATTAACCAATATTGTATTTTGCCGTCTTCTACAACATCAGTTGCCTTATCAATGTAGGATAATGGAGTAGGAGCACTAAAGTACGGCAACTCTATGCCAAAATTGGCGATTAAACGACCGAAGTTTACATCAAAACCACCTTCAATAGTTTTAGTTTTCAAGTCTACTGATGAATGACTTGCTTTCCACTGATCTAATGTTTGAGAAGTTAACTTACCATCAGCCACGATAGAATTATCAATATGAGCATCTGCTATAGACGCATAGACTTTAGGTAAAAGTGTAGCTAATGCACCTCCATTTCCTTTGGGGTCATAAACTGGCGCAGGGTTTGCATTGGCAACTACGATTTGCATTATGGTACGCGTATTGGGACCATAACCCGCTAGAGTAGTTGCAGCCCCTCCAATATATCGTTGATCCGGATTATCCGTGTAATAATCATAACGACTATCACCATCAGGCACTGGCGCGCTTGAATCATTATATAAAATAAGGGTTTTACCCGCATAATTTGAAAAATCTATAACAGCTTCCGCTCTTTCAGCGGGGGCAAAGTACAATCCTCCGCCCGTTTCACTTCCATTAATATCAAAACTCATTGTAGTTGGTTTGAAAACAACCGGAGATGGAATTAGACCACCTTCAGTGCTAAATACTATTACATTGGGTCCGGCAGTCGTAGGATCAGGAATACCTGAAGGACGCCCAGCAACAGTTTCTAAATTAACTGAAGCACCAATCCCTTTGCTGTCAGTTATGGTGACTTTAGGATTGGCGTAATTAGAACCCGAATTTGTAATAGTTATACTCGTTATAACACCACCAGTTGTAGTGGCAGTGGCAGTTGCACCAGCACCATAACCTGTTTTATCTGATATTGTCACTTTTGGCGCTTTATAATTTTTACCTCCATTATTAATACCAATATATGAAGGAATCAATTCAGGTATCAACTTAACTTCAGTGTTGGATCTACCATCTTTACTCTTAACACTTCCATCTGCTTGCCATAAAGATAAATTAAAATAACGATCGTTAGCAGCATTTAAAAAACGAACACGATAGGCTTTTGGCTGAACTGTAACTGTTGGATAAGCAACTCCATTTACCAATGGAGTGTCCATATATGCCTCAGGGCCCACAGAGGCATGACCATATTCGCCTGTTGGTAATGGTAGAATTGAAGTATAGGGTGCTGTAGGATCAGCTGTGGGGCCATAATCCCATCGCCCTGCATCGTTATTTACAACAGTATTTAACGTCGATCCCGTTTTATAATCTTTATCAATAACATTAGGTTCGTATACGTGTGGATACCAGAGATCACCTGGTTTTCCCCAGTAAGCTTGATCCCATTTGCTGTCTTGGATATTTATATCGCTAGCCACAAAAGTTTTATCTTGTAATACGATGGGTAAAACATCCTTTGGCATTGCAGAAGCCAATGCCGTATCTTCTGCTGGATCTTGAATTAAATAAGGAGCTGCTTCACCGATATAAGCATTTTGTCGGGTTAAACCAAAAGAGTGATCGTGATACCACATAAAGCGCTCACTTTGGTCATTGGGCCAATAAACCGTTTGAGCCATATCACCCGGGTAGGGCATATCAGGAACATTGACTGTTCGATTACCTCGTCTTAAGACAGGATCAATCCTATTACTGGTTTCGGGTGTTATCCATTGGTGGGGAGTGCCATCGCTGATCCAAGGCGAATCTCCGCCATGTAAATGAAAGGATGTGCGGTTTTGGGGATAAGTGGCTAAAGGTACTGTTGAATTACCCGCTCCAGGTAAAGTTTCATCCACCGGTAAGAATAAATCCCCACGCCTATTAACTTCCCCCTTTTCTAGTATTGCAGCGCCTTTAGGCAATAAATTATTAAACTTTACACGAGTCGCCACTCCTTTCGTAGCAACGATCAAAGGACCAAAATAATGGGGTTTCTCTTTAGCTATGGCGGGGACTAAAACAGGATTACCATTATTATCTAAAACTAATGTGTGATCCCACACACCGTTAACTAACCCCTTTTCCTGAGGTAGATATATCGGACTACCATCAGGATATTTAAGCGCTAGTGGATCTGATGAAGTACCATTTATTGTCTGTTGATTTGTTGTGTCTCTGTCTATTTGCACATATCCCCGTAGAGTTGTTGCTTTGGGTAAATCACTGTGCATTTGTTGACTATATTCAATTACTGCCAATTCATAATAAACCGAACCAGGGTATGACTTTGTGTCTCCTAGAGCCACTGGAATATAAGAACCTGGTATCTTCGAATTTGAAAATACATTTGCACCTGCGGGTGTAATTCCCGGTAACGAATCGACAAATTTTCTTAATGATGGAGAGCTATTTGCATAGTAAGTCGGGATAGGAGTTCCATTCTTACATGAACCATTTTCTGCGAGAGTCGGTACTGTCGCCCCCGAACATACATAACCAGGCCCTGCGTTACTTTGATTTACACTAAATGACCCAATAGCCAAAATCAGTGTGATAACTTTATAACCATTAATAGTTTTCATAAAAAAAATCCGTCAACATATACCTAAAAAAATTTGGCTCTATATGATTTATAGTGGGTGGCACTATATAATAAGATAATGAATAGTGAAACTTTATTTAGCATGGCTTTAGGCTTGCATACACCTTGGCAAGTCAAAGACGTGAGCTTTTCTGCCGATGAC
>Ga0214182_1000381_pt1 | contig 18122 bp, 16 predicted proteins | sample TroBogEpilimnion_8_FD_153020 | JGI IMG/M metagenome (GOLD analysis project Ga0214182, IMG submission 153020) | Freshwater microbial communities from Trout Bog Lake, WI - 14NOV2007 epilimnion | ecosystem: Environmental > Aquatic > Freshwater > Lake > Epilimnion/Euphotic zone | place: Trout Bog... | reverse complement strand
ATTGACAGCTACGCAACCTCCAGGGCGGTTTGGCGCGTTAAATTTAAAAGGTTCTAATGTTGTTAGTTTTCAAGAAAAACCACAAGGTGATGGTAGTTGGATTAATGGTGGCTTCTTTGTACTCTCGCCTAAAGTAATAGATTACATTAAAGATGACCAAAGTATTTGGGAGCGTGAGCCAATGGAGCAGTTAGCTCAAGAAGGACAAATGGTAGCCCACTTCCATTCTGGCTTTTGGCAACCTATGGATACATTACGCGATAAGATTCATTTAGAAGAATTATGGGCAAGTGACAAAGCACCTTGGAAAATATGGTGAATTCTATCTTTTGGACAGATAAAACGGTCTTGTTAACAGGGCATACGGGATTTAAAGGTAGTTGGTTGTCGCTCTGGTTGCAATCTATGGGTGCTCAGGTAATAGGTTATGCATTGGCTCCGCCAACAACTCCTAGCTTATTCGACGCTGCAAATATTGCCAATGGCATGATTAGTATCATTGGAGATATTCGTGATTTAGACAAGCTACAAGCGGTGTTCCACGAACATCAACCAGAGATCGTTATACACATGGCTGCTCAACCCTTGGTGCGTTATTCCTACCAAAATCCTGTCGAGACCTATTCCACTAACGTCATGGGTACCGTTAACTTACTTGAAGCAGTCCGCAACACCGCTAGCGTAAAAGCAGTGGTTAATATAACTACAGACAAATGTTACGAAAACCGCGAATGGACCTGGGGTTATAGGGAAAATGAACCTATGGGGGGTCATGATCCATACAGCAACAGCAAAGGTTGCGCAGAATTAGTAACCTCAGCTTATCGTAATTCTTACTTTCATCCTGAACACTATCAAAAGCATGGCGTGGCATTGGCCTCTGCTAGAGCCGGTAATGTAATAGGCGGAGGTGATTGGGCAGAAGATAGATTAATACCCGATATAATGCGTGCCATCACTCATAATGAAGCCGTTAATATACGCAATCCTCATGCTATAAGACCTTGGCAACATGTGTTGGAACCTTTATCGGGTTATTTGAAATTAGCACAGACATTGTATGAAGAAGGAACAATTTACGCAGAAGGCTGGAACTTTGGCCCAAATGACGAAGATACTAAACCTGTGCAATGGATAGTTGAGTATTTAACACAAGTTTGGGGAGAGGGCGCAAGTTGGCATCTGGATAATAGCAATCACCTGCATGAAGCGCACTATCTTAAATTGGATTGTTCTAAAGCCAAAGCCAGTTTGAACTGGGTGCCAAAATGGCGATTGGAAATGGCGCTTGATAAAATCATAGACTGGCAAAAACAATATCAACAAGGTGCGGATATGAAAGCCGTGACCTTAGCGCAAATTTCAGATTATCAAATGAATAAAGGAGATTTTACATGCAAGCTGTAAAAGCAATTTATAAAGAAGGCCATATTCAGCTATTAACGCCATTAGTTGATGTTGTCGAGGCAGAGCTATTTGTTATTGTATTGGATAAAGATGAGCAAGCAAGTGGTGTAGCACAATCTTTTTTTGCTGCAACGTCGACTGCTGAGCAGGATTTTAAGACCATCGGCTTGACCCATTTTTTTGATACCGACGATGATAACAATGTTGACTGGGAGGATCTATTTGATGTTAAAACTCGGTGACATTGTCCTTTTAGATTTTCCTTATACCAATCGAACCGGTAGCAAAGTTCGTCCAGGCTTAGTGATTGCCATTAATCAACGTAGAGCTTTTGACGATATCAATGTTGCGTTTATTACCACAGAACTTGATTCGTATGCTTTCGACACATCGGCAGTGACTATTTCTGAAACTGATTTAGTAGAAGGTAAATTAAAGCATGAAAGTGTCGTTCGTGTTGATAAAGTCATTACCGTACAAAGCAAAATTTGTCGGAAAGTAGCCAGCCTCAATACAACAAAGCTAGATCAAGTTTTGCGAAAAGTAACAGCGTTCAGCGTAGATAACTTTTCAGCGAATAAATTTAAAACACCTACTTTTACACCAGATGCCACAGTTATTCCACCCTCTGGCAAAATACTCGGTGCCGAAGAACTTAAACTCATGGTCGAAGCCTCCCTAGATGGCTGGCTCACCACTGGCCGTTTTAACACACAATTTGAAGAAAATTTGGCGGCCTTTATTGGCGTTAAGCATCTAATCACCGTTAACTCGGGCTCTTCTGCAAACTTGGTTGCTTTTAATACCTTAACCTCACCCAAGCTAGGTGCGCGTGCCATCAAACCCGGTGATGAAGTCATTGGTGTGGCCGCTGGCTTTCCAACTACCGTTAACCCAATACTACAATTTGGTGCGGTACCCGTATTTGTTGATGTTGATCCTAAAACTCATAATATTGATGCCAGTAAAATAGAAGCCGCCATTAGCCCTAAAACCAAAGCTATCATGTTGGCGCACTCACTAGGCAATCCCTTTAACCTAGATGTGGTCACTGAGCTTTGTGAAAAATACAACCTTTGGTTGATAGAAGATTGTTGTGATGCCTTAGGCACGACTTATCGCGGAAAAATGGTCGGCACTTTTGGCGATATCGGCACCTTGAGTTTTTATCCTGCGCATCACATCACCATGGGTGAAGGCGGCGCCGTATTTACCAATAGTAAAAAACTAGCAAAAATCGCCGAGAGCTTTCGGGACTGGGGTCGTGATTGCTTCTGCCCACCGGGCAAAGACAATAGCTGCGGCATACGCTTTTGCTGGCAATTAGGCGAACTGCCCAAAGGCTATGACCATAAATATACCTACAGCCACTTAGGCTACAACCTTAAAATCACCGATATGCAAGCGGCTTGTGGCGTAGCCCAGTTAGACAAAGCCCCGCAGTTTATTCAAGCCCGCAAAGATAATTTTGCCTTTTTGAAAGAACGCTTAAAAAGCTGTGCAGATTTTTTGCAACTGCCCGAAGCCACCGAACATTCAGAGCCTTCTTGGTTTGGCTTTCCTATCACCGTAAAAGAAAATAGCCCTGTTACGCGTTTGGAATTACTCACGCATTTAGATGAGCATAAAATAGGCTCACGTTTATTATTTGCCGGTAACTTAACACGTCAACCTTATATGATCGGTGCAAACTTCCGTATCAGCGGTGAGTTAACTCATACCGATAATGTCATGAACAACACCTTCTGGATTGGTGTACAGCCAGCTTTGACCATAGAAATGTTGGAGTTTGCAGCGGGTAAAATTGAAAAATTTTTGGGAGTGAATTGTTAAATGAGCGTCACACAAGATATGGAAAAAATCAAAGTCAGTGAACTAATTGCACAAGCTCTCGAAGACTTGGGAATCAAGCATGTATTTGGCATTATAGGTGCGGGTAATGTACATTTATTTGAGGCCATTTCGCGCCATGGTTATACAGAAATCATCTGTGTTCATCATGAACAAGCGGCTTGTATGGCAATGCAAACTTATTACCGTATCAGTGGCAAATTATCTGCCGCATTGCTAACCACCGGTGCCGGATCAACCAACGGAGTTACGGGTGTTGTTTCTGCATGGGCGGATTCAATACCGTGCATCGTTATTGCCGGCAACGAGAACTCGAAATTCACTCATACTGACAACCCACTTCGCATGTGGGGTGTGCAAGGTTATGATTCTGTCGATATGGTACGTAAGGTCACTAAATACGCAAAACGGGTAACATCTCCAGAGCAGGCCGTCTACGAAATTCAAAAAGCGGTGCACATTGCCCTTGATCAGCGCCCAGGCCCATGCTGGATTGAAATCCCGATGGACATTCAATCGAGTAGAATCGTTCCAGAGACTTGTGCTCAATTTGCCCCCCCCCAGCCATTGAGTTATTTAACGTCAAAACTTAACGCTCAAGTCGATAGTGTGGTTGAAGCTTTACTAAGTGCACAGCGGCCCTTGTTATGGTTAGGTCATGGCATACGATTAGCTGGCGCAGAGAAAAAAATCAAACCACTACTTGAATTACTCGGTGCCCCGGCTCTTGTCTCGTGGGCAGGTGTTGATATGATCGATTCCAATCATCCACTTATTTTTGGAAGCGCTGGCGTTTATGGACAACGTGCAGCCAATTTCATATTACAGAACTGCGATTACTTGTTAACGATAGGCACACGATTAGCGATTCCACAGATTGGTTATGATTTATCGGAACTGGCACGCGGGGCACGGATTGATGTAGTCGATATAGATATACAAGAAGCATCCAAGCACCAAGCTCGTACTCAGGAAGTGATAGTTTGTGATGCTGCTGTATTTATGGATGCACTCACTACTCGTCTACAGCATCTTGTTATCAAACAACGGACAGAATGGCTTGCACAATGTAGGTCATATCAAAAGCAATTTCCTTGGGTCGACACTGAGCACGATGACAAAGATGGCTATATAAACTCTTATCAATTCATGCAGCGCCTTAACGGTTTTTTTAAGAAAGATCAGATTGTGGTAACCGATATGGGGACGGCATTATTATGTGCCCATCAGGTACTTCGTATTGAAGAGGGTCAGCGTTTGATGACATCCACCGGCTTAGGAGAGATGGGCTACGGCTTACCCGCCGCTATTGGTGTTTCGATTGCACTCGATCGAGGTGAGGTCATGTGTCTCAACTGTGATGGCGGCATGATGCTTAATTTGCAGGAGTTACAAACTATTGTGCATCACCAGTTACCGATCAAACTTTTCATTTTTAATAATGATGGCTATCTAATGATCAAACATACGCAGAATGCACTATTCAAGACCGACTATGTCGGAACTGATAGAACTTCTGGTATTTCTTGTCCAGACTATACCAAAATAGCCGCTGCATTCGACATTCCATCATTTCAGATTAGTAATTGGGATGAGTGTGACGAGACATTAGTTAAAGTGCAGGCTGCAACTGGCCCTGTCATTTGCGAAGTATTCATGCATCCTGAACAACCTTTTACGCCAAAGCTTTCTCTGGTAGCCAAGGACGATGGCACTTTAGTTTCCCCACCACTGGAAGATTTATCACCTCTAGTGTCTCGCGAGGTACTAGAGCGTGCCATGTTGGTTGGGATGCATGAGAAGTCTAAATCGCTTTGATTTCAAGATAATCATGACCTCTTACAATAAACTAAAGATAGCCATTATAGGTACCGGCAATATTGGTACCGATTTGATGCTTAAGGTGATGCGTTCCGAACATCTGACGTGTAGCTTGTTTGCTGGTCGTAATTTTAATTCAGTCGGCATGAAACGAGCTAATGCCCTAGGAACGACTATCTCGGATCGTGGCATTGAAGCCATTATTAATGATCCATCAATCTGCGACTTGGTTTTTGATTGTACTTCTGCACATGCACATATTGAACATTGGGCTATTTTGAATAAGCTCGGCAAGACGGTGATTGATATGACACCCGCCAAACTTGGCGAGTTATGTGTACCAGCCATTAATGCTTTGGAATGTCTGTCCTCCGGGGCACGTAATATCAACATGATTACCTGTGGCGGTCAGTCTTCAATCCCTATTGCCCACGCAATCTCCCAAGTACATAGTGATATCGAATATATTGAGGTCGCCTCTAGCATTGCTTCGCGCAGTGCGGGCCCTGCCACCCGCCAAAACCTAGACGAATACATCGAGACAACCCAGGATGCATTAAAACTATTTACTGGTGCAGAGCGCACAAAGGCCATTTTAATACTCAATCCGGCCAATCCGCCCATCGACATGCAAACCACCATTTATGCCAAGATCGCTAACCCCAATCTGCCTGCGATCAGTGCATCGGTCAATGCTATGGTAGAAAAGCTAAAAAAATATGTGCCAGGCTATCAACTCATCGTGCCACCCACCATCGAAGGTAACAAAGTTATCACGACCATCAAGGTACTAGGAGCGGGGGATTATTTGCCACAATATGCAGGCAATCTGGATATCATCAACTGTGCTGCGATTGCAATGGCGGAACTTATTGCACAATCAGGTGCTACTAGGGACTCACTATAATGACCAAGAAAATTCTTATTAGCGACCCAACCTTGCGCGACGGTAATCACGCTGTCCGCCATCAGCTAAGTCGTGAAAGCTTTGTAGCGTATTGTAAAGCCGCCGAAGCCGCAGGTGTCCCCATTGTAGAAGTAGGCCACGGTAATGGCTTGGGTGCTTCATCTATGCTGGTTGGAGAATGCAGTATAAGCGATGATGAAATCTTGTCACTATCGCGTGCTAATTTATCAAAATCGCGTTTGGGTATCCATGTAATTCCCGGTTTCTGCACTATTAAGCACGATCTGGCAAAGGCGGTTGATGCGGGCGTCGACGTGTTTCGCATTGCATCGCATTGCACCGAAGCCGACATTACCGACCGCCACATCGGCTTTATCCGTCAGGCCGGCAAGGAAGCCTTCGGTGTGCTGATGATGAGTCACATGGCGTCACCTGCGATTTTATTGGAAGAAGCCAAAAAAATGGAGTCGTATGGTGCAGAGGCGATCATTATCATGGATTCGGCGGGCACTTATTTTCCAGACGACGTGACCGAACGTATATCAACATTGGTCGACGGCTTATCAATACCAGTCGGTTTTCATGGTCACAACAATCTGGGTATGGCGGTTATTAATTCAGTGGTAGCGGTGAACGCCGGTGCGACTATTATCGATGGCACTATTCGAGGCTTTGGCGCTGGTGCCGGCAATACACAATTAGAAGTGTTGGTAGCCGTGTTTGAACGCCTAGGTATTGAAACTGGCATTGATCTATATAAGATTTTGGATGCAGCAGACTTGGCTGAGAAAGAGTTTAATCCGGTTGCCCCCTACATTTCACCGCTATCAATTGTGAGCGGACTGGCAGGCGTATTCTCAGGCTTTGCCAAGCCGGTCGGCCAAGCTGCAAAAGATTATAAGGTTGATCCACGCGATATTTTCTTCGCGCTAGGTAAGCGTAACGCCGTCGCCGGACAAGAAAGTCTGATCATTGAGGTTGCAAGAGACTTGGTCGCACTTAACGCTAAAAGGGAGGTTTAATATGATAACGGATCGTTTTTCTGAAATACGACAAGATTGTTTGACCGCCTGCGCTGCACAACCCGATGTACGCAGTAAGCTGGGGTTTCAGCACATTGCAGTGACCGGTGGCACCGGTTTTCTTGGCACATGGCTTGCGGAGATGGTGGCCGCGCTCAATGATGAACACCGCCTAGGAATCACTCTTGATTTGTATGCCCGTAATATTAATGACTGGATGCAAAAATATCCTCACCTGTCGGATCGGGGTGATATTCATCTAAAGTCACAGGACGTACGCTCACCATTTGAGTTTGCACGTAGCACAAATTTTGTCGTGCATGCAGCCGGTATTCCCAATAACCGGGTACATGCATCTGACCCGCTACGAGTGCATCAAACCACTATCCTAGGTTTAAACAATGCTTTGGACGCTGCCACACAGTTAGATAACCTGACACGTTTTTTAAACGTCAGTTCCTGTTTGGTCAGTGGCACACCCAATAGACCTGGCGCACTAACCGAGACCGAATATTTCCCCATCCCCTGCAGCCAAATACATAGAGTCTATGTAGAAGCCAAGCGTGCGGCAGAAAATTTGGCAGCGATTTATCGTAGTCAATTTCGAATGCCTGTTAGTACCATCCGCCCGTTTACTTTTGCTGGGCCTTATCAAGAGCTAGATCGCCCATGGGCGATCAACAACTTCATGCGCGATGTCCTGTCGGGTAGTGATATTCGAATTCATGGCAATGGCAACGCGCGGCGCAGCTATTTGTACGGAAGTGACGCAGCTTGGTGGACACTGGTGGCATTAGTCAATGGAGTTGATGGAGGAATTTACAATGTGGGCAGTCCGACCGCGATAACGCATTTGGAACTGGTTAAGCTAATTTGTGAGCATGTTTCACATAAGCCATCGGTAGTGCTAAACACAGTGCCGTCCAAGCAGGGGCAACAGGATGACTTATTTCCAGACACTTCTATAACCCAGAAAATTTTGGGCGTGACTCAAACCTGTACGATGGAACAGGCTGTCGACAAGACTTGGCGCTGGTTCAGTGCTAAGGTTTAAGTTATGAATATTGCTATCCTCGGAGCCACCAGCCAAATTGCAAAAGATTTGATTTTGTTTGTAGGTACGAGTATGTTTTCTATCACAGCCTTAATCAGTGGGCGTTAAACTGTAATGTCACCTAATAATCTGATCCAAATCTCGGATACTGACGAATATTACCAACGCCTGATTCAACAGGGTGAGAGCGCTCGGGTGGAATTTAAAACTAGCTTTCAGAAAGAGCTTATTGAAACATTGGTTGCTTTCGCCAATTCTAAAGGTGGTTTGGTGTTAGTTGGTGTAAGCGATGCTGGTCAAATCACGGGTGTTGATATTAAGGCGGAAACTCTGCAAGGTTGGGTTAATCAATGCAAGCAAAATACGACGCCCAGTGTTATTCCCGATATTGAAGTTATTGTGCTTGACGGTAAAACGATCGCCGTTATTAGTGTGGATGAATATCCCATTAAGCCCGTGGCGTGCAAAGGTCGCTATTTTAAGCGCATTGGCAACGCCAATCATCAAATGTCGCACACAGAAATTTCTGATGCCCACATTAAACTGATCAACTCAAGTTGGGATTACCATCCTGACCCGATACATGGACTCGACAGTATTTCTCAGGTTAAGGTACAAACCTTTGCTGATGTACTTTTGCTTAAAGCTTCTTTTGCGGCAGTGCTTGAAAAGTTTGAACTCATCAAAGATGGTCGTCCCACTTTCGGTTGTCATTTGTTATTTTCAAAAAACGACGTATTGCTTAGTACGATTGAAGCAGGTCGCTTTGCTACACAAACTGTCATCAAAGACAGCATCACCAGTAAAGAGTCATTGATTGAACAAGTGACTAGGATTATGGATTTCATTCATAAGCACACGAACAAAGCCTATATCATTACCGGCAACCCAAAACGTGAAGAGCGTTGGGATTACCCCATGGATGCCATTCGAGAAATCGTGATTAATATGATTGTCCATCGTGACTATCGTAGCGCCAATGATTCAACTATTAAAATATTTGATGACCGTATCGAATTCTTTAATCCTGGCACGCTGCTAGAAGATTTGACCGTTGAAAAGATTAAATCAGGAAACTACAAATCTCATCTACGTAACAAACAAATTGCCTCTATTTTTAAAGAACTTAATTTGATTGAGAAATATGGCAGTGGTGTACGTAGAGCTATTGAAACTTTTGTAGCGAATGGTTTGCCTGAGCCGGTGTACGAAGCTACTCAGGGCGGAATGGCTGTGACTGTTTTTAAAGATACCTTAGGCAAAGAAAAAGAGCGTTTTTCTCAACTTAAAGATGAGGGAGTAAATGAGGGAGTAAATGAGGGAGTAAATGAGGGAGTAAATGAGGGAGTAAATGAGGGAGTAAATTCCTTGCTTGCCATCATAAAACAGTATCCTGGCCTGCGCGTACCATCGCTTGCTGAGAAAGTACCGACCTCAACCAAAAATATTGAGCGCTGGCTCAAGCAACTTAAAGAAACTAAGCGCATTGAATTTCGCGGCGCGTCAAAAACCGGTGGTTATTTTTCCACGTCTAAAGTAGTGGCATCAAAGTAATGAAAATGAATTCTATTATATTCGATGATATGGAAACAATTATTGCTACTACACCGGTTGATTGGGAAAATTTCAATGGTAAGCGTGTGCTAATAACAGGTGCTTCAGGATTTTTACCAGCATATCTTATTGAAACCTTGCTTTATTTAAACAGAATAAAAAAATCTAATATTTATATTACTGCACTTGTTCGCAGTAGAGAGAATTTCGAAAAAAGATTTCCTCATCATCTAAATAACCCTAATTTGATTGCTTTAGTGCAAGATGTCACTGCACCCATTAAATTAGATTTGCCGCATCACTTCATTATTCATGCAGCCAGTCAGGCGAGTCCAAAATATTATGGTGTTGATCCTGTTGGTACACTATCAGCGAATGTATTAGGAACCATGCAATTGTTGGAGTTAGCACGAAATCACCCAGTTATTTCATTTTTATACTTTAGTAGTGGTGAGGTATACGGTGAAGCAGAATGTTTTCCTACAAAGGAGTCAGATTACGGCTATATTGATCCGACTGCAATACGTTCGTGTTACGCCGAAAGCAAGCGTATGGGAGAAAATATGTGCGTGTCATGGCACGCACAATATAAAGTGCCAACCAAAATTGTACGACCGTTCCATACCTATGGCCCTGGTATGAAGCTCGATGATGGTCGTGTTTATGCCGATTTTGTTAGGGACATCATTGAAAACAAACCGATTGTGCTAAAAAGTTCTGGTGAAGCCATCAGGGCATTTTGTTATTTGGCAGATGCAACTGCAGGATTTTTTACGGCTTTACTAAATGGGATGAACGGCATAGCTTATAACGTTGGCAATAGTCAGGCTGAAATTAGTATTAAAGATTTGGCTGGTTTGCTGGTGGATTTATTTCCTGAAAAAAAGCTAACTGTATTAACTGAAATAGTTACTAATGACAAAGGATATTTACAGAGTCCAATTTCAAGAAATTGTCCGGATATTTCCAGGATAAATACATTAGGATGGGCGCCGAGCACAAGTTTAGCGACTGGTTTTAAACGAACAATAGAGAGTTTTACAATATGAGCTTATTACAAGAAATTCAAAATCAACATCTTTTGGGTGTATTGTGCAAGCCGGAATACATTCAAAAAATGTATCAGCTCCGTCATGCACAATTATTTGAATATGCAAACTATTTGAAAGAAACGGATGTCGAATCTATCGAGATTCGTGATGATGCGGTTATTATGACATCTAGGAGGTACGGAATCAGAATGCATTGTCCAGAAGGGGATCATCGGGTGGCCCCTATAGAATCGCTAAACTTTCAAAATTATGAAGAAAAAGATGGCTTCATGATCTTGAAATTGGTTCCAGAGAATTGTGTTGTATTCGATATAGGCGCTAATATGGGCTGGTACTCACTGCTGATCGCGCGACAAGTCAGCGGATGCCAAATACACGCGTTCGAACCGATTCCGAAAACATATTCGTTTCTAGTTAAAAATATTGAGTTGAATCAGACTGCAAGTGTTATTGCACATCCTTTCGGTTTATCTAATGAATGTAAAGATGTAACGTTTTATTTCTATCCTGAAGGCAGTGGAAATGCGTCATCCGCTAATTTAAGCGAGCGCTCGGATGCTGAGTTAGTCACCTGCCATATTGAACGTTTGGATGACTTCGCAAATGCTAATAATTTGCACGTTGATTTTATTAAATGCGATGTTGAAGGTGCTGAATTATTTGCGTTTCAAGGTGCAGTTGCGACCTTAAAACGAGATAAACCGATTGTGTTTACAGAAATGCTGCGCAAATGGGCTGCAAAATTCCACTACCATCCGAACGAGATTTTTGAGCTATTTTTTTCGCTTGGCTACCGCAGTTTTTATGCTAAAGGTGCTGTTTTAGTAGAGTTAAATGAAATGACGGATGAAACGGTAGAGACAAATTTCTTCTTCCTCCATTCTGAAAAACACCGACATCTGATTGATGAATTGTCTAAATAATTTTTCTAGGCCATCTTGCTTGGCGGTGCGCCATATATGAAAAAGCTGCTGGACTTTCTAGGTGTAGATTGCGCCATTATATACACTTTGGTAGGGCGTGGATGGGGCTTGATTTCCGGGGTTATTACTTTGTTGATGGTGGTGCGGTTTTTAACACCGGATGAACAAGGTTACTATTATACGTTTGCTAGTCTACTGGCAATGCAGGTTTTGTTCGAGTTGGGTATGAGTTTCGTGGTCATGCAATTTGCCAGCCATGAAATGTCAAAACTGACATGGATGCATCAGGGCGTTGTCGATGGTGACGCATTAGCAAAAAGTCGTTTGCGTTCATTGTTAGTGCTGGTGACTAAGTGGTATGGCGTAATCGCCGCACTAATTATTGTAGTAATACTCCCCGCAGGTTGGATATTCTTTTCGGTGAGCTATCCCATTGCAACGGTCGACTGGAAGTTGGCTTGGATATGGCTGGTACTTGCGGCGGCAATTAATATTTGCTTTATGCCATTAATCGCCTTGTTGGAAGGTTGTGGTCGTATAACAGAAATCGCAAGACTAAGAATGTTTCAGAATATCATTGGTAGCCTAGTAGCATGGTTATTCCTAATGGGCGGTGGCGGGTTGTTAGCTATACCTGTGATGAGTACCGGTTTGGCATTGACAGTTTTAATATGGCTGTGGCGTACCAAAAAAAACTTTTTCAAGGATTTATTTTGCTATGAGAAAGATTCAGGTATCGGGATAAATTGGAAAACTGAAATTTGGCCATTGCAATGGAAAATTGCATTGAGTTGGCTAAGTGGATACTTTATCTTTCAGTTATTTACCCCAGTGCTATTCGCGTATCGCGGTGCGCTAGAAGCAGGACAATTAGGTATGAGCTTTTCAATTGGTAATGCATTGATGAGTATATCGATGGCATGGATGAGTACTAAAGCACCACAATTCGGAACACTGGTTGCGACGCGAGATTACGTTTGTTTAGATCGGTTATTCAAATTGACATTGTCACGTTCGTTTTACGTTATGGCTGCGATCGGCATAATGCTATGCCTAGTGAACTATATTTTGCATGTGCGAAGTATTCAATTTTCATCACGTGTGCTCGATCCATTGCCTTTTACATTGCTCATAATGACAACTATACTCAATTATGTGACCTATGCCCAATCTGCTTATTTGCGAGCTCATAAGCAGGAACCATTCTTGCTGATCAGTCTGGTAAGTGCCGGACTGATTGCCGCTTTAACGTTTATTTTAGCGAAGTCGTATGGTGCATTAGGTATCATGGCTGGCTATTTTGCAGTCTGTGCAATAATTGGATTTGGCTGGGGAAGTGTTATCTTTTTTTCAAAGCGACGTGAGTGGCAAAAAAACTGTTCTTTCGAAATTTTATAGAAAGTGAGGTTATAAATGCAAGCCTATAATAATGAGATTAATCCGCTGCTAACCATCGCAATACCCACTTATAATCGGGCTGTGTTTCTTGATCTTTGCCTTACCCGTATCGGTGAGGAACTCGAAAGCCTAAATGAAGAACAGCGTAAGTTGGTAAAAATTTATGTTTCAAATAATGCATCAACTGATAACACAAGCGAAGTTATTTCACGTTACCTGCGAATAGCTGTTGCCGAATTTGAGGTTGTCATAAACAAAGAAAATGTTGGTGGAGAGCTAAACGTTGCACAATGTTACTCGTCTGCGACAACGCCTTATGTTTGGATATTGGGGGATGATGATGTGGTTCTTCCTGGCGCGCTAGATAGGGTTCTTAATGCTCTATTTCATGGAAATTTTGATATCCTATATCTTAATAACTACTGGTTTAATGATAACTATACGGTCAAGCCAAACAGCTACTTAAAGGACGATATTGTAATATATAAAAGTGCGTTAGATTTTGCTCGCAGTACTAATGTGATGTTGACTTTTATTTCTGGTTTAATAGTTAGAAGAGGTGTTAATTTGAGACAATACTCCAGTATTGTTGATGGTTGTAATCTCCCACAGATGGGCTGGGTGCTTCCCTTGCTGCTTGATGGTAAGTGCTTTGCAACCATTGAAGACTGGGTGGTTGCAGCGAAGGGATCAAACTCAGGTGGATATGGATTGGTTAGGGTGTTTGGAAATAATTTGGTTAGAATTACTAATGAAATTTTAAAAGATAATCCGAGTGTAGCTAGAGCCATTCAAAATGGCACTATAGTAAACTTCTTCCCTAGTTTTATTATCGATTTTCGTAAAGGCAATAGTCAGTTTTCAGATAAAGATATGGGAATTGGTTTGCAAGAGGCATATGGCGGCAATTGGAGATACTACGTTTTTCTAGCGCCGTTAATTCGATTACCATTGTTTGTTGCAAATTATTATCATGTGTTTCTCAAAGTGATACGTCGTCTTTGCCGCTCGGTTTTACTGTGATTAATTACCGATGATAACGAAATCAATTATGGCTAGTGTTTCAAAAAGGCTGTTGCAAATTACAAAAGTGGTATCGCAAGAACGTCCACGTGTAGCGTTTTTCCGATTTATTGGCTGGATCACTTATATAATGGAAGGTAAGGTCTCAGCCTATTTTGTGGGATGGGAAAAGTCATACCTAGGTCGCGGGTCAAGAATCATTGGCACTCGTTACATTACCGTGGGTGAGCGGTTATCAGTAGGACGTTATGCATGGATCGAAGCTGTGGCTGAATGTGGTGCAGAAAAATTTCAGCCTGTGATTTCATTTGGCGAAGGATTTAACGCTTCAGAACGGTTACATATATCGGCTATTAATCGAATAGAGATTGGAGATAACTGTCTTTTTGGCAGCGGTGTGTATGTGAGTGACCATAATCATGGATCATTTAAGGGTGAAAAACAGAGTCATCCTAATCAATATCCAGTTATGCGAGAGCTAGTATCACATGGCGCTGTTATTATTGGCTCCAATGTTTGGATAGGTGACAACGTCACTATTGTTGGCCCAGTGAAAATCGGTAACGGAGTTGTTGTTGGTGCCAACTCAGTGGTGGCTCGTGATGTGCCGGACTATGTGGTTGTGGGCGGGGTTCCCGCTAAAATATTAAAACAGTTCGATTTTAATACTGGCAGGTGGCAAAGAGTCAACGTGTTGTAATTCATATCGAAAAAAATCTTGGTTTAATTGTGCATAATAGAATTTGTAGTAGATAAAATATGATTGAAAAAGAACAAAAAATAAGTGCACGGGTAATTGCCTTTTATTTACCTCAATTTCATCCAACACCAGAAAATGATGAGTGGTGGGGTAATGGTTTTTCTGAATGGACTAATGTCGCCAGTGCTAAGCCTTTGTTTAAAGGCCATGAACAACCTGTTATACCTGCAGACTTAGGGTTTTATGATCTTAGATTAGATGAAACAAGAGTCGCACAGGCTGAAATGGCCGCTACTTTCGGTGTAGAAGGTTTTTGCTATTGGCACTACTGGTTTGGTGGTCGGCGTATGCTGGAGCGACCATTTAATGAGGTGCTTACATCGGGTTCGCCAGATTTTCCATTCTGTTTAGGATGGGCTAATCATTCATGGAATGGGATATGGAAGGACGAGCCTCATCGTATGTTGATTGATCAGACTTATCCTGGGGATGCTGATGATAGAGCGCATTTTGATTATCTGTTAACTGCCTTCAGAGATAAGCGTTATATAACGGTAGATGATAAGCCCCTATTTGTTATTTTTAAGCCAACTGATATTCCAGAAGCAAAAAGGCGATTTGATCTTTGGCGTGAGTTAGCATTACAGGCTGGTCTTAAAGGTTTGCATATAGTGGGTATAAATATGCTTGATTTTGAGGATGCTTCGGCTCTTGGGTTAGATGCAATTACGATTTCTACTCTTGCAGTTACTAACGTAGCTAATACAGTAGTCAATGAAGTTACAAAAAATATTTGGAGAATCCGACGAAAATTAGCTTTGGGTGGTCCACGAGTTATTCAATATAGCGAAGCTATTAAGCTTCTTGTCCCTGATCTTAATCAGTTTAAATGTGAAGCCTATCCCTGCGTCTATCCTAATTGGGATAATACGCCTCGTAAAGGGCGTAAGGGTTTGGTGCTTGCCGATTCGACGCCTGAACTTTTTGAGGGACATTTAAAAGACGCTGTAAGTGCTTTGGGTGATCGTGACGATGATCATAAGCTTGTTTTTGTGAAGTCTTGGAATGAGTGGGCTGAAGGAAATCATCTGGAGCCAGATACTAAGTGGGGTTTGCAATATCTACAAGCACTTAAAAGAGTTGTTGGATGAGTGATGACTGGTTTGCAGAAGATGTGAAAGTTGTAGTAATTATTGGTGCATCTGGTTTCATTGGTGCCCATCTTTTAAAGGCTTTTGCAGAACGAAAAGATATTCAAGTTCATATTTTAACACACAGCAATATTACAAAAAAGCATGACAACTTTTGTTTTGTTGAGGGTGATTTACTTGTTCCCGAATCTTTGGATTCATTGCTCAGCAAAGATTGTACTGTTATAAATCTGGCATATCTCCAACAAAACAATCTTGATGCAATGACAAATCTTGCTATTGCTTGTGTTAAAAATCAGGTCAAACGTTTGATTCATTGCAGTACAGCGGTTGTGGCTGGAAGAACGAGCGGTGTTTTGGTTACAGAAAACACTGTCTGCACCCCTATTTCAGAATATGAGAGAACTAAGTTAGAAATGGAATCTATTCTTCTCGAAGCTGCTATGGGTAAATTCGAAATTACAATCCTACGGCCTACAGCTGTATTTGGTCCAGGGGGGAGGAATTTGATCAAATTAGCGGGCGAACTATTGACAGGTAATCCATTAATTAATTATTTTAGGTCTTCCCTTTATAAACGTAGAAACATGAATCTTGTTTGTGTTGAAAACGTAGTTGCAGCGTTAATATTTTTATTGGAATTTGATAAAGTGGATCGTGAGGTTTTTATTATTTCTGATGATGATTCGTCATTTAATAATTATCGCGATATTGAAAGCCGAATGCTTTCTGCCTATGGAAATTATTATCTTTTTCCAAGATTATTAGTGCCAGATTTTTTTCTCATCGTAATGCTTCGTATTTTAGGTAGATCAAATTCCAATCCTTCAACAAAATATAGCAATTTAAAGCTTACTGAGTGGGGCTTCAAAAAAGCACAAAATCTTGAAATAGCTTTAGACAATTTTATTGCGTGGCACAAAGATATTTATATAACTAATGAAAGAGACCTTAGTTAATGAACATTTTAAATGTATGCAATAACTTAGATCCAATCACCGGTGGAGGCGAGGCTGAAAGGACTTTTCAGATGAGCAAATTCCTTAGCTACTATGGAGAAAACTGTCACGTATTGACCATAGATACAAATTTAAGCGAGGAGCGTAAGAATTTTCTTGGTAAAGGTGGCGTAATTGCATTGCCTTGTTTATGCAGGAGATTTTATGTGCCTAAATTTACGCTTAGCCAGATCAATGCGATTGTAAAAGAAGCTGACATCATCCATTTAATCGGGCATTGGAGTGTTTTGAATGCTTTGGTATATCTATTTATTCGTAAATACAAAAAATCTTATGTTGTTTGTCCTGCTGGATCGCTTGCAATTTACGGAAGATCAAAACTGTTCAAAGAACTTTATAATTTAATTATTGGAAAAAAGATAATACGAAATGCCTCATTGTGCATTGCAGTTACTCCAGATGAGAGAGGCTCTTTTCTTTTATATGGTGTGTTGCAAAATAAAATTAGAGTAATTCCTAACGGAATTTCAGAAGCTGATTTTCTCGTAAAGAACAATAATTATTTTCGAGAGAAATATAATTTAGGTAAACGTCCATTCATTCTTTTTATTGGTAGATTAAACGTAATAAAAGGCCCCGACTTATTGTTAAAAGCTTTTTTTGACATTAAGAACAAATTTCCTGATGTGGATTTAGTATTTGTCGGTCCTGATGGTGGAATGCTTTCAGAATTGAAAAGCCTTGTGAAAATAGAGGACGCTCAAGATAGAATACATTTCATTGGTTACTTAGGTGGGGTTGATAAATCACATGCTTATCATGCAGCAGATTTTATTGCGATACCTTCTCGACACGAGGCTATGTCAATTGTTGTTCTTGAGGCCGGTGTTTGTGGCACTCCTGCTTTGTTAACGGATCAGTGTGGTTTTAATCAAATCGTCGATGAGGAAGCAGGCTGGGTTGTTCCTGCCACAATTGAGGGATTAAGTAATGGATTAGACAAAGTATTATCAAATATGGGTGATGCTGAGTCTGCGGCTACAAAAATTAAAGATTATGTGTTGACTAATTTTTCATGGGATGTGATTGTTCAAGAATATAGGGATATTTATACGGTGTTAATAAATAAAAATCGCTCTATGTGAATCATAGTGGGTAATGCAATAATATAGCCATGAACAGTGAAAAATTATTTAGTATGGCTTTAGGCCTACAATCTCCTTGGCAGGTCAAAGACGTGACCTTTTCTACAGATGAATCAGCCCGTAGCGAGCTTCATCTGCATATTGACTTTATATCG
>Ga0214182_1000378_pt1 | contig 18214 bp, 11 predicted proteins | sample TroBogEpilimnion_8_FD_153020 | JGI IMG/M metagenome (GOLD analysis project Ga0214182, IMG submission 153020) | Freshwater microbial communities from Trout Bog Lake, WI - 14NOV2007 epilimnion | ecosystem: Environmental > Aquatic > Freshwater > Lake > Epilimnion/Euphotic zone | place: Trout Bog... | reverse complement strand
CCCCCGGCACCGTCAACATGTGGGACGAATACAACAAGTGGAAAAAGGCCAACCCCGAAGCGCAGGAACGCGCGTTGCGCGGCGGCTTAATCGGCTCCCCCGAAACGATCCGACGCAAGCTGCGGCGGTTCGAGACCTCGCATGTCGATCAGATTATTCTGCTGAACCAGGCGGGGAAGAACACGCACGAGCATATCTGCGAAAGCCTGGAACTGTTCGCGAAAGATGTGATGCCGGAGTTCACAGCCAAGGAGCCGGAACACCAGGAATGGAAGCGGAAGGTGCTGTCTCGGGAGATCGAGCTGGAGGATATCGATACGACCCCGTACAAGGAACGCGCGGGCGTCGGTAAGGGCGTGGCGATTTCGAAGTTGGCGGCGGAGTAAGCGCCAAATCCCCCCTCCCCTTGCGGGAGGGGGAGCGTCCTTTTTTAACGCGGCAGCGACGTACGGCCCATCAGGTATTGATCCACCGACCGGGCGCACTGGCGCCCCTCGCGGATCGCCCAGACCACCAGCGACTGACCGCGGCGCATGTCGCCGGCGGAGAACAGCTTGTCGCGGGACGTTTTGTACTCGACCGTATTGGCGGCGACGTTGCCGCGCTGGTCCAGCTCGACGCCGGCCTGCTCCAGCAGCTTGTTACGGACGGGGCCGAGGAAGCCCATCGCCAGCAGCACTAGATCGGCCTTTAGCTGGAAGCCGGAACCGTCCACTTCCTTCATCTGCATGCGGCCGTTGGCGGACACCCATTCCACACGGGCGCACTCCAGGGCGACGACGCGGCCGTCCTGGTTGACCGCTTCCTTGGTCAGGACGGACCAATCGCGCTCCACGCCTTCGTCGTGCGCGTGGGACGACCGCAGCTTGTTCGGCCAATCCGGCCATACCAGCGGCTTGTTCTCCTTCACGGGCGGCTTCGGCATGATTTCGATTTGGGTGATCGAAGCCGCGCCCTGCCGGGCGGAGGTGCCGATGCAATCCGATCCGGTATCGCCGCCGCCGATGACAACGACGTGCTTACCCTTGGCGGAAATCGTGCCGTTCGGCGCCGCCACGGCTTCGTCGTCGCCGGCATCGCGCTTGTTCTGCTGGCGCAGGAAATCCATCGCGAAATGAATGCCGTTCACCCCACGGCTGGGCACGTCCAAATCGCGCGGCCATTCCGCACCGCCGGACAGGACCACGGCATCGAACTGGGCCAGGAGTTCATCGACGGAGATGGTGACGCCGACTTCGATTCCGGTGCGGAATTCCACGCCCTCGGCGCGCATCTGCTCGATGCGGCGGTCGATGAGGTGTTTTTCCATTTTGAAGTCGGGAATGCCATAGCGCAGCAGGCCGCCGATGCGGTCGTTCTTTTCGAACAGGGTCACGGAATGACCGGCGCGCGCCAGTTGCTGGGAACAGGCCATGCCGGCGGGGCCGGAGCCGACGACGGCGACGGTCTTGCCGGTGCGATGGCTGGCCGGGGCGGGCACGATCCAGCCTTCTTCCCACCCGCGATCGACGATGGCGCATTCGATCGTTTTGATGGTGACGGGCGTGTCGTCGATGTTCAGCGTGCAGGACGCCTCGCACGGGGCGGGGCAGATCCGGCCGGTGAATTCAGGGAAATTGTTGGTGGAGTGCAACACGGTCAGCGCGTTGCGGAACTGATCCTTGTAGACCAGATTGTTCCAGTCGGGGATCATATTGTTGACCGGGCAGCCGTTGTGACAGAACGGAATGCCGCAATCCATGCAACGCGACGCCTGCCCCTTCAGCACCTCGGGCGCCAGGGGTTCGATGAACTCGTTAAAATTCTGCTTGCGGATTTCCGGCTTCTGATAGTGCCGGTCTTCGCGCGCGATCTCCAGAAACCCCGTAGGCTTACCCATAACCGTCTCCGTCTATTTCGTCAGGCGCGGCGTTTTATTCCGCCGCCGCCAGCTGCTCCGCCTTCAGGTCCGTCAAAGCGCGACGATAATCGCGCGGCATGACCTTCACGAAGCGTTCGACCGCGTTGTCCCAATCGTCCAGCAGCGCGCGCGCTTTCGCCGATCCGGTGAACAGCAGATGCCGTTCCAGCAGGATGCGCAGGCGCTCCGCGTCGAAGCGGAGCGGATCGCCCATGCCGTTGTCCTCCACGCTGACGGACCGCTGACGTGGACGGCCGGCGGTGTCGGAGGCATCGGCGGCCGGCCCGATCGGTTCCAGATCGACCTGCGCCATGTTGCACAGCGATTTGAAGCGGCCTTCCGGATCGTAGACATAGGCGATGCCGCCGGACATGCCGGCCGCGAAGTTGCGGCCGGTGTCGCCCAGCACCAGGACCACGCCGCCGGTCATGTATTCGCCGCCATGGTCGCCGCAGCCTTCCACGACCGCGATGGCGCCGGAGTTGCGGACGGCGAAGCGCTCGCCCGCGACGCCCTGGAAGTAGGCCTCGCCCGCGATGGCGCCGTACAGGACGGTGTTGCCGACGATGATGTTTTGGCCGGGGTCGCGGGTGCTGGCCAGCGGTTGGCGCACCACGACGCGGCCGCCGGACAGGCCCTTGCCGACGTAGTCGTTGGCATCGCCGGTCAGGGTCAGCGACACGCCGCGCGACAGGAAGGCGCCGAAGCTCTGGCCGGCGGTGCCGGTCAGGGCGATGGAGATCGTGTCCTCGGGCAGGCCGTGATGGCCGTATTTGCGGGCGATCTCACCCGAGAGCATGGCGCCGACGGTGCGGTTGACGTTGCGTATCGTCTTCTCGATCCGCACCGGGATGCCGTTCGCCAGCGCGTCGGCGGCAGCGACGATCAGTTCCTGGTCCAGCGCCTTGTCGAGGTGATGGTCCTGGGTGTCGTTGTTGAAAATCGACACGCCGGGCTTCGGGGCGGGTTGATACAGGATGCGGCTCAGGTCGACGCCGTGCGCCTTCCAGTGTTCCACCGCGTCGCGCATGTTCAGGCGGTCGACCTGACCGACCATCTCATTGAACGACCGGAAGCCGAGTTGCGCCATCAACGCCCGTACTTCCTCGGCGATGAAGAAGAAGAAGTTGATGACGTGTTCGGGCTGGCCGGTGAAGCGGGCGCGCAGGACGGGGTCCTGGGTGGCGACGCCGACCGGGCAGGTGTTCAGATGGCATTTGCGCATCATGACGCAGCCGGCGGCGATCAGCGGCGCGGTGGCGAAGCCGAACTCATCGGCGCCCAACAGCGCGCCGATCACGACGTCGCGGCCGGTGCGGAGACCGCCATCGACCTGCACCGCGATGCGGCCGCGCAGACCGTTCAGCACCAGGGTCTGCTGGGTCTCGGCGAGACCGATTTCCCAGGGCGACCCGGCATGGGTCAGCGAAGTCAGCGGGCTTGCACCCGTGCCGCCTTCGTAGCCGGAGATCGTCACATGATCCGCGCGCGCCTTGGAGACGCCAGCGGCGACGGTGCCGACGCCGACTTCCGACACCAGCTTGACCGAGATGCGGGCCTTGCCGTTGGCGTTCTTCAGATCGTGGATGAGCTGCGCCAGATCCTCGATGGAATAGATATCGTGGTGCGGCGGCGGGGAAATCAGGCCGACGCCGGCGGTCGAGTGCCGGACCCGGGCGATGTTCTTGTCCACTTTGTGGCCGGGCAGCTGTCCGCCTTCGCCGGGCTTCGCGCCCTGCGCCATCTTGATCTGGATGTCGTCGGCGTTGACCAGATATTCGGTGGTCACCCCGAAGCGGCCGGACGCCACCTGCTTGATGGCGGAGCGTTCGGAATCGCCGTTCGGCAGCTTCACGTAGCGGTCGGCTTCCTCGCCGCCCTCGCCGGTGTTCGACTTGCCGCCGATGCGGTTCATCGCGATGGCGAGCGTGGTGTGGGCTTCGCGGGAGATGGAGCCGAAGCTCATCGCGCCGGTGGCGAAGCGCTTGACGATGTCCTTGGCGGACTCAACCTCTTCCAGCGGCACCGGTTCCGCCGGGAAGTTGAATTTCATCAGGCCGCGGATCGTGAGAAGCCGTTCGCTCTGGTCGTCGATGGCGCGGGTGAACGCCTTGAACTTGTCCAGGCTGTTGCCGCGGACGGCGTGCTGGAGGTTGGCGATGGTCTCCGGCGTCCAGGCATGCGCTTCGCCGCGCAGGCGGAACTGGTAGTCGCCGCCGACATCCAGCATGTCGCGGTAGATCGGGTTGTCGCCGTGGGCGTTGCGATGACGCTGCACCGCTTCGGCCGCGACTTCGGCGAAGCCGACGCCCTCGATGGTGGAGGCGGTACCCGTAAAACATTTCTCCACGAACTCGGACGACAGGCCCACGGCGTCGAAAATCTGGGCGCCGCAGTACGACTGATAGGTGGAGATGCCCATCTTGGACATCACCTTCATGATGCCCTTGCCGATCGCCTTGATGAAGTTCTTGCGCACGTCGTAGGCGGACAGGCCCATACCGGTCTCGACGCGGATTTGCTCCAGCGTTTCGAACGCGAGGTAGGGGTTGATCGCCTCGGCGCCGTAGCCGGCCAGGGCGCAGAAGTGGTGGACCTCGCGCGCTTCGCCGGTTTCCACCACCAGACCGGTGGAGGTCCGCAGACCCTGACGGATCAGATGGTGATGCAGCGCCGCCGTCGCCAGCAGCGACGGGATCGGAATCCTGTCGGCCGACACCGCGCGATCCGAAATGACCAAAATGTTGTGGTCGGCGAGCACCGCGTCGGTGGCCTCGGCGCAGATCCGGGAAAGGGCCTTTTCCATGCCCTCGGCGCCGTCTTTGGCAGGCCAGGTGGTGTCGATGGTTTTGGTGCGGAACGCGCCGCCGGCCTGCCCGTCGATGTTGCGGATCTTCTCCAGATCGGCGTTGGTCAGGATCGGCTGCGCCACTTCCAGCCGGTAGTGGTTGCCGGCGTGGTGCCCCAACAGGTTCGGGCGCGGCCCGATCATGGAGACCAGCGACATCACCAGCTCCTCCCGGATCGGATCGATCGGCGGGTTGGTGACCTGGGCGAAGTTTTGTTTGAAATAGTGGAACAGCAGCTTGGGCTTGTCGGACAGCACCGCGATGGGCGCGTCGGTGCCCATGGAGCCGATCGGGTCGTCGCCTTCGCGCGCCATCGGTTCGAGGAAGAAGCCGATGTCTTCCTGCGTGTAGCCGAAGGCCTGCTGCTGACGCAGCAGTTCTTCCATGTTGTTCGGACGCGGCAGCGCGCGCCGATCATCGGTTTCCGGCAGGTCTTCCAGCTTGAATTGGGTCTGCTTCAGCCATTCGCCGTAGGGGTGTTCGCTGGCGAGCTGCGCCTTGATCTCGGCGTCGTCGATGATACGGCCCTGTTCCAGGTCGATCAGCAGCATCTTGCCGGGCTGCAGGCGCCATTTGCGGACAATTTTCTCGTCCGGCACCGGCAGCACGCCGGACTCGGAGGCCATGATGACGTGGTCGTCGTCGGTGATCACGTAGCGCGCGGGGCGCAGGCCGTTGCGGTCCAGCGTGGCGCCGATCTGGCGGCCGTCGGTGAAGGCAATGGCGGCTGGGCCGTCCCACGGCTCCATCAGCGCGGCGTAATACTCGTAGAAGGCTTTGCGGTCGGCATCCATCAACGGGTTGCCGGCCCATGCCTCGGGGATCAGCATCATCATGGCGTGCGACAGCGAATAGCCGCCGGCCACGAGGATTTCGAGCGCGTTGTCGATGCAGGCCGTGTCGGACTGGCCGTGCGGGATGATCGGCCACATCTTGTCCAGATCGGGACCGATCAGGTCCGACGACATCGACCGGCGCCGAGCGTACATCCAGTTGACGTTGCCGCGGACGGTGTTGATTTCGCCGTTATGCGCCAGGAACCGGTAGGGGTGCGCGAGCTTCCAGGACGGGAAGGTGTTGGTGGAGAAGCGCTGATGCACCATCGCCAGCGCCGAGGTGCACAGCGGATCGGTCAGGTCCTTGTAGAAGCTGCCGACCTGGGTGGCGAGCAGCAGGCCCTTGTAAACGACAGTCCGGGTGGAGAAGGACGGCATGTACAGCTCGCCCAGGTCCGGAAGGTTCTCCCGTTCCGCCTTCACGCGGACGTTGTTCAGAATCTGTTTGCGGATGGCGAGAATCTTCCGCTCGAAGGCGTTCTGATCCTTGATCGCGGGGCTGGCGGCGACGACCGCCTGCTTCAGCACCGGCATGGACGCGATCACGGCGGCGCCGAGGCCGGTTTCGTCGGTCGGCACGTCGCGCCAGCCGACCAGGGTCTGGCCTTCCTGCACCACCACGTCGCCGAAATGCTTCATGGCGAAGGCGCGCGCGGCCTCGCTTTGCGGCAGGAAGCACATGGCGACGGCGTAGCGGCCGGCATCCGGCAGGGTCTTGCCGGTCTTGCCGGCCCAGTCGCGCAGCAGCGCATCGGGGATCTGGATCAGACAGCCGGCGCCGTCGCCCATCAGCGGATCGGCGCCGACGGCGCCCCGGTGATCGAGGTTTTCCAGGATTTTCAAGCCCTGGGCGACGATATCGTTCGACTTTCGGCCTTTGATGTTCACGACGAAGCCGACGCCGCAGGCGTCATGCTCATTGCGGGGGTCGTACAGGCCTTGTCTCACAACCTCGTCCATCGCCACTCTCTTCTCCAAGCGCAACAAATTAGCGCAGCGCGCAAGCACCCCTTTTGCCTAAGCCTGCTCGGCTTGGCAAGTTTTGCCCCGCAGTGCAGCGTAACCGATCGTCACAGGCCGCCGCAAGGCGAGGTGTGGCATGGGAGGGTGGCGTTCTTGGGAGGGCCTCGCGAATTTTCTGGACATTTATTCCTATTCCACCCTAAGGTGTCCGCCTTTATTTCATCCGGAGACATTTTCCTTGGACACCTCTTTCGCCACCTACATCAATCGCGCCCTCGCCGGGATCATCCGCCCGCAACGCGACGAAACCCCGGAAGAACGGGCCGACCGGTGCAAGCAGACCCGCACCCTCTGGGCAGCCTACGTCCCTCGCGATCCGATCGAGGCGATGCTCGCCGCCCACATCGTCGAATCCGCGTTCGGCGCGCTGGATTGCATGCAGATATCCGCTGCCACGCAGGACCCCGAGGCGATCGGCCGCTGGCAGACGCGGGCGCTGGCGTACCAGCGCGCCGGGGCCTCGGCCGAGAAGCGGCTGCTGCGGATGCAACAGCGGCCCGACGCGGCGCTGATCGAACCGGACGACGCGCCGGCACCGGAGCCGCTGCGGCAGGCGCCGCTGGTTGTCGCGCCGAAAGACCCTATGCACCGTGAGACCGAGCAGCCCACGGCGACCGGGGTGGAGGCCGTTCTGCGCAAGCCGGCGGCCCTGCGCAGTGCCGCGGATCAGGAGGTCGTCGACACGTTCCACGCGCATTTCGAGGCGGTGATGGACCGGATGACCTGGCCGTACGGCAAACAGCCGCGGACGGACTCGTTGAAGCGGGAGACATCTTATCTGTTGGCGCTGCTGGACCGGGGCAAAGGGAAACAGCCGCGGGAGTTGAAGGACGAGGAGTTGGCTGCGGGCACCGCGTTGGAGCGGCTGGAGACGGCGGCGAAGCGGCGGGAAGAGGCCAAGCGCCGTGAGGAAGATGGGTCTGTCGGCGTGGCGGCTTGACGCGGGGTGGGGCATGGCAATTGCGTATGGCAACTAACCGTCATGGCTGGGCCTGACCCGGCCATCTCCTGCGATTTAGCCTCCTTTGAAAACGCGAGGTTTTCGTTCAGCGCCCTATTGGCCTGAGATGGTCGGGTCAGGCCCGACCATGACGGAAACTGGCTGAAATCCGCCATATGCGATTGCCCTGCGGCTTGGGGTGCCTCGGGGCGCGGGGATTGGGGGTTGGATCGCTCCCCGGCTCATGGTCTCGCCTTCGACTCCCGGGGTGTATCGGAACAGGTTCAGCGGTCTGCACGAACCCCGCGGCAAGAGCCTCTGCTGTCCGATCTCCCGCGTTTAACGCGCGGCCAGCACGGCGCGTTCGTCTCGTCGGACGGTCACCGCGACGCCGGGGCGCAAGGCCGGGTCGGCGGCTTGCACGATGGCCAAGGTGGTGCCGTCGGCCGTCCGTACGACATATTCCGTCGCGGCCGCGTCGGGCCGCATCGCTCCGGTATGCAGCAGGTCCGCCACACGCGTATCGGTGGCTGGCACGGGGCGTGCGGTCAAAACAACGGCCTGCGCGGGGCTTTTCGACTCGCGGGAGACGGCGGACGGGCCGCTGGGGGCACAGGCGGCCAATGCCAGAACTACCAGCCCAACACCGAAAACCGACAACCGCATCGCCGTGCACTCCCCTGCCCGCTTCCGAACAACCATGCCGGGGTGTTCGTATATCGCGTTCTTAGCAGAGTGCGGGGCTTCGGGTCACTGGCCGGGGCCGGTTTCGGGTCGCCGGACGCGCCAAAACCTTGCGGCGACGCGCATCCATCGCCATAGAAGCACCCCCAACCAACCGAAGGACCACGACCGATGCCCGCCATTACCCTGCCCGACGGCTCCGAACGTTCGTTCGACGTGCCGGTGACGGGCACGACCGTGGCGGAAGCGATCGGTCCCGGCCTCGCCCGCGCTGCCTTGGCCATGAAGGTCGACGGGGTGGAGCGGGACATGTCCTACGTCATCGCGCGCGACGCGCAGGTGGTGTTCGTGACGCGCCGCGACCCGGACGCGTTGGAAATGATCCGCCACGACGCCGCGCATATCCTGGCCGAGGCGGTGCAGGAGTTGTTCCCCGGCACCCAAGTCACCATCGGTCCGTCGATCGACGACGGTTTCTACTACGATTTTGCCCGCGAGACGCCGTTCACGCCCGAGGATTTCCCGGCCATCGAAGCCAAGATGAAGGAAATCGTCGCCCGCGGGGCGAAGTTCGTGCGGCGGGAAATGCCGCGCGATGAGGCGATCGCGTTCTTCCTCGACAAGGGGGAGACGTACAAGGCCGAGCTGATCCGGGATTTGCCGGAGAGCGAGACGATCAGCCTGTACGCGCAGGGCGATTGGGTCGATCTGTGCCGCGGGCCGCATCTGCGCTCCACCGCCGACGTGGGCACGGCATTTAAGCTGATGCGCGTCGCCGGGGCTTATTGGCGCGGCGATCACCGGAACGCGGTGCTGCAACGCATCTACGGCACGGCGTGGCGCGACCAGAAGGAACTCGACGCCCATCTGCACCAGTTGGAAGAAGCCGCGCGCCGCGACCACCGCCGCATCGGCAAGGACATGGGCCTGTTCCATATCCAGGAAGAAGCGGTCGGGTCGGTGTTCTGGCATCCCAAGGGCTGGAAACTGTATCGCAGCGCCGAGGACTATATGCGCCGCCGGTTGGATGCCTCCGGCTACCAGGAAGTAAAGACGCCGCAGCTGGTGGACCGCGTGCTGTGGGAACGGTCCGGCCACTGGGACAACTACCGCGAGCATATGTTCGTCGCACAGGTGGAGGACGAAAAGCGCACGCTCGCCGTCAAGCCGATGAACTGCCCCTGCCACGTGCAGATTTTCCGCCAGGGCATTCGGTCCTACCGCGAACTGCCGTTGCGCATGGCGGAATTCGGGGCGTGCCACCGCTACGAACCCTCGGGCGCGCTGCACGGCATCATGCGGGTGCGGGCGTTCACGCAGGACGACGCGCATATCTTCTGCACCGAGGACCAGATCGCCTCGGAAACCGTGCGCTTCACCGAACTGCTGGCGTCCATTTACCGGGACTTCGGGTTCGAGTCCTTCCGCGTGAAGTTCTCCGACCGTCCCGTCAATCGCGCCGGCAGCGACGACGTGTGGGACCGGGCGGAAGGGGCGTTGAAGGAAGCGTGCACGACCGCGGGCGTGAGCTACGAACTCAATCCTGGCGAGGGCGCGTTCTACGGGCCGAAGCTGGAATTCGTGCTGCGGGACGCGATCGGCCGCGACTGGCAGTGCGGCACCTTGCAGGTGGATTTCGTGCTGCCCGAACGGCTGGACGCGGAATACGTCGCGGAAGACGGTGCCCGTCATCGGCCGGTGATGCTGCATCGGGCGATTCTGGGCTCGTTCGAGCGGTTCCTCGGCATATTGATCGAGAACTACGCCGGCCGGTTCCCGCTGTGGCTGGCGCCGGTGCAGGCGGTGGTCGCGACCATCGTGTCCGACGCCGACGGTTATGCCGATGAGGTCGCGGCCGCGTTCCGGCGGGCCGGGCTGGAAGCGCGCGTGGACGTGTCCAACCAGAAGATCAACGCCAAAGTGCGCGAACATTCGCTGGCGCATGTCCCGGTGTTGGCCGTGGTCGGCCGCAACGAGGCCGCCAACCGGACGGTGGCGTTGCGTCGGTTGGGGTCTCCGGCGCAAGAGATCATGCCGCTGGACGAGGCGGTGGCGCGCCTGAAAGCAGAAGCCACGCCTCCCGATTTGCGGCGGGCGGCGGAGTTCGCTTGATCCCGGCGCGCAATCGTTCCACACTATGCCTTGCTCCGGTTCGCATGGACCGGGGCACCCGATAACATCGACAGGAGATACCCATAGCCAGAGGACCAATGGCCGCGGCACCGACCCGTGACGGGCCCCGCGTGAACGAAGAAATCCGCTCCCCTCAGGTGCGGCTGATCGACCAGGACGGCGAGATGCAAGGTGTGATGAGCGCGCGCGACGCGATGCTGCGTGCCTTTGCGGTCGGCCTCGACCTTTTGGAAATCAGCCCGAACGCGGATCCGCCCGTGTGCAAGATCCTGGATTTCGGCAAGTATAAGTACGAGCTCCAGAAGAAAAGAAACGAAGCCAAGAAGAAGCAGAAGGTCATCGAGATCAAAGAGATCAAGGTGCGCCCGAACATCGACGAAAACGACTATCAGGTGAAGATGCGCGCCATGAAGTCGTTCATCGAGGAAGGCGACAAGGTCAAAGTGACGCTGCGCTTCCGTGGCCGCGAAATGGCGCACCAGGACATCGGGATTCGGGTGTTGGAGCGTATTCGCGCCGAACTGGACGCGGCGACGAAGGTCGAGCAGATGCCCCGGCTGGAAAACCGGCAGATGGTGATGGTGCTGTCACCGCGTTAGATACGCCCCGTCATGGTCGGGCCTGACCCGACCATCTTTATCCCATGGGCCTGAGATGGTCGGGTTAAACCCGACCATGACGGGTCGTGCGGTCAGTCGTCCGCACCACCGAGCACCTCGCCGAACAATTCCCACGATTTGCCATTGAAACGTTGGAGTTTCATCTGGCGGATCGGGTGGAAATTGGTGGCGCTCGTGTTGACCGTGATCCCCGGCAGCAGGACCGGCACCGCCAGTTTATTGAGGCTCGCGGCCTGCTTCATGATGTTGGCGCGGGAGAAGTCCGTGCCGCACTGTTTTAGCACCTGATGCAGGCTGTAGGTCACGCCGAAACCGAACACCGGGCCATTGTCGGTCAGATCGGCACCCGGCATGTATTTCGCCATGAACGCCCGCCATTCGTTCATGCCGGGGTCGTTGGCCCAGGCCGCGTCGGTCGGGTCTTTGAGGTAGGCGGCGCTGATGACGCCCGTCGCGTTCTCCGGCCCCGCGGGGACCATGACCGACCCGACGCCGATGGACACGTTGGTGACGAAGTGCAGCGGCTTCCAGCCGAGGTCCCCGACCCGCTTGATCGACTGCGCCGCGAATTTCGGCGTCGCGGCGGTCAGCAGCGCGTCAGCGCCCCATTCCTTCAGCGACAGTATCTGGGAATCGACGGTGGCGTCGGTGACCTCGTAGGACGCCGTCTTCACCAGTTTGTCGTAGTCGGCACCCAGGACATCCTTGACCCCCGCCGGGTAGTCCTTCCCGAAATCGTCGTTCTGATAGAGAATCCCCAGCTTCGCGCCCGGCTTGGTCTTCATCAGATACCGCGTATAAATCTGCGCCTCGGTCCGGTAGCTCGGCTGCCAGCCCATGACCCAGGGCGCGTTCTTCGGATCGCCCCACTTGTTCGCGCCGCTGCCGAGGAAGATCAGCGGCACGCCCTTGCTGTTGGTGTAGCGGGAAATCGCCGTGTTGGTGGGCGTGCCGATGGTGGCGAAGATAAAGGCGACCTGATCTTCCTCCACCAGACGGCGCACCTGATCGACGGTCTTGGGCGGGCTGTAACCGTCATCGAGCGAGTCATACTCGATCGTGCGCCCACCGACGCCGCCCTGGTCGTTGACCATTTTGAAATAGGCGGCCTCGGGCTTGGCGATGACGCCGTAGGCCGAGGCTGGGCCGGAATAGGCGGCGGTGTTGCCGATCTTCAGCGTTGTGGCGGTTACGCCCGGCGTATCGGCTTTCGCTTGTCGGCCCGCCAGCAAGGGGCTGGCGGCGATGGTGGCGAGGATGGTTCGGCGTTGCATGGTGTTCCTCCCTTCTTTTTGGACATGGGAGGATAGACACGGTCGCGCACGGACCGCTAGCCGGGGTCGATGACCGTACCCTGGGATAGGATTTTGATAGAAGGCACCGGCATCGCGCGAAGACCGAAGTGCGCTGGTTTTATCGCCGCCAATCGTCGAATTCCTTGACCCGACTGGCGTCCCGTAGGGGACTCGAACCCCTGTTACCGCCGTGAAAGGGCGGTGTCCTGGGCCACTAGACGAACGGGACTGGCCGGACATTCCGAAGCGGCATCCCGCTCGGGTCGGCGGTGGGTAGCCGAGGCACCCGCCCCGGTCAAGCCATCGCGGCGTCGGAAATGAAAAATCCTGGGGTGACGGCGCCGTTCCACTCCTCGGCCCGCAAAGTTCCGGCCAAATGCAGCGGCAGACCTTCGCGGCTGAGCAGCGCATCGGTCAGTGCCCCGTCCCGTGCGCGGAACAGCATGGCTTTCAGGCGGGGGCCGCCGCCCTCCCCTTCGACGAAGGCGCGAATCGTGTTGCCTTCCTTCCCGACCCGGTCGGCGCGGACCACGCGTGCGCGTTGCAGCACCAGGGTCGGCTCATCGTTGCCCGCACCAAAGGGCGCCAGACGTTCGAGGTGTCGCGCCAGCTCGACGGTGGCGCCCTGCACCGCCAGAGCGCCCTCGACCGCCAAATCGGCCGCGCCCGGCAGTTCCGACGCCGCCGCCAGCCGTTCATTGAGGAAAATGCCGAACGCCGGCAGCCGTTCGGACGGCAACGAAAACCCCGCCGCCATGGCATGCCCGCCGCCGGTGGACAGAATGCCTGCCTGCCGCGCGGCGATCACCGCGGCCCCCAGATCGATCCCCGTGACCGACCGGCCGGAGCCTTTGGCGAACCCCGCCGCGATGCCCGCCACGCAGGCCGGGCGGTTGAAGCGTTCCTTGATGCGGCCGGCGACGATGCCGACGACGCCGGGATGCCACCCCTCCCCGGCCACCAGCAGCGCGGCGTTGCCGGCGTCGGCCTGGACCTCGGCCTCGTGAAGGGCGATGTCCAGCATGCCGGCCTCGACCTCCTGCCGCTGGCGGTTGATGCCGTCCAGGCGTTCGGCCAGGGCCATCGCTTCCACCCGGTCCTCGGTGAGCAGCAGACGCAGGCCGAGATCGGCCTCGTTGATCCGCCCGGCGGCGTTGATGCGAGGACCCAACGCGAAGCCGCAGGTGAAGGCCGACAGTTTATCCTTGGCCTGCGTCACCTCCAACAACGCGGCAACGCCAGGCCGTCCGCGCTTGCCCATGACCTTCAACCCCTGACAGACCAAAGCGCGATTGACCCCGGTCAGCGGCATCACGTCGCAGACTGTCGCCAGCGCCACGAGGTCCAGCAGACCCATCAAATCCGGCTCCCGCCCCGCCGCGAAATGCCCGGCCTTGCGCAGCACCCGCACGGTCGCGACCACGGTCAGAAATGCGATCCCGGCGGCGCACAGTGTCCCGAGGCCGGAACTGTCGTCCAGCCGGTTCGGGTTGACGGTGGCGAAAATCGGCGGCGTCGCGCCTTCCGACTTGTGGTGATCCAGCACGATGACATCGGCTTCGCCATGCACCGCGCTCAGAGCCTCCGCCGCCGCGGTGCCGCAATCGACGCACACGATCAGCCCGACGCCGCGATCCACCAGACCGCGCAACGCCGGTCCGTTCGGTCCGTAGCCTTCCTTCATCCGGTCTGGGACATGGTGCAGCACCGTGCAGCCGAGGCCGCGCAGGAACGTGACCATCAGCGCGGCCGAACAGGCGCCGTCCACGTCGTAATCGCCGAATACGCCGACCATTTCGCGATGCATCGCCGCGCGCGCCAGACGCTCCGCCGCCGCGTCCATATCGGTCAGCAGCGACGGATCGGGCAGCAGCGCCCGCAGCGTCGGTTCCAGAAAATCCGCCGCCGCTTCCAGCCCGATCCCGCGCGCGGCCAGCAGCCGCCCGACGATTTCCGGCACGTTCAGCCGCTGGGAGATACCGAGCGCGACCCGGTCTTCCCCCGCCCGCCAAATCCAGCGCCGCCCGCCCAGACTGCGGACGACGCCAAGCGCGGCTTCGCTCAAGTCGCCGTCCAGGTTTTGGTGGCGAAGTTGTGGTGCCCTTCGATGTAGCGGACGGTGCCGGAGCGGCTGCGCATCACCACCGAATGCGTGATGGCGCCATGACCGAACCGCTTGATGCCCCGCAGCATCGGGCCGGAGGTCACGCCGGTGGCGCAGAACAGCACATCGCCCTTGGCCATTTCCTCGCAGCTGAACACCTTCATCGGGTCGGCGTGGCCCATGTCGCGGACTCGCTGCTTCTGCGATTCGTCCTCGTACATCAGCCGCCCCTGCATCTGCCCGCCGACGCAGCGCAACGCCGCCGCCGCCAGCACGCCTTCCGGCGCACCGCCGGAGCCGAGGTAAATGTCGATCAGCGACTCCGGCATCGTCGTGGCGATGACGCCGGCCACGTCGCCGTCGCTGATCAGCATAATACGAGCACCGGCTTCCCGGGTTTTGGCGATCAATTCGGCGTGGCGGTCGCGGTCCAGGATGCAGGCGACCAGATCGGACACGTCGCATTTCTTGGCGCGCGCCAGACTGCGCAGATTGGCGCCGACGGAGGTGTCCAGATCGACTACCCCCTCCGGCAGTCCGCCGCCGACGGCGATCTTGTCCATGTAGATGTCCGGCGCGTGCAGGAAATTGCCGCGCTCGGCCAACGCCACGGTAGCGATGGCGGACGGACCGCCTTTCGCGGTCAGCGTCGTGCCCTCCAACGGATCGACCGCGATATCCATCGCCGGCCCGCCGGCGCCGACCTTTTCGCCGATGAACAGCATCGGCGCCTCGTCCATCTCGCCCTCGCCGATCACCACGGTGCCGTCGATATCGACGGAGTCGAAGGCATGCCGCATGGCTTCCACCGCCGCGCCGTCGGCGTCGTTCTTCTTGCCCAGCCCGATCCAGCGGGAGGCCGCGAGCGCCGCGGCCTCGGTCACGCGCACGAGTTCGAGTGCGAGGTTACGGTCGGTGTTGGTCGGCATACTGGGGTCCTCCGGCGCGATCTGACGATTCCGAGGCGTCAGGTTAGCACGGGTCGGCGCCAATCAGAACTTCACCTTCAACCCGACCGCCACGGTCTCCGCCGAGGTCGAATAGCTCCCCGCGATCGTCCCCGCCGTCGGCGACGCGGAATTGGCGATCGAGGCGCTGGCGAAGAAGATGTGCGCGTAGGCCACCTGCAGAGTCACGTTCTTGATCACCTCGTACTGTGCCCCGATCGCCAGCAAATAGCGGTCGCTGTCGGGGATGCGGGACGTACGGTTGGACACCTTGACCGGGCTTTGATCGTAGCCGGCGCCGCCTTGCAGCATCAGCGATCCCGTCAGCTGGTAGTTGGCACCGACCGACACGGACACCGTATCGTTCCAATTCTCTGCGATCGCGTTCGCCTGCGCGCCCAGTCCGGTTGGCACCACGTTGATCGTCTTCAGCAGCCCCCAATGCGTCCAGCCGGCATCGGCCAGCAGCGCCAAAGCGGGCGTCGCCTGCCAATAGACGCCGAGCGTCAGGCTGTCCGGCAAGGTGATTTTGGTGCCCGCTGGCGAATTCTGCGCTGCGAGGAACGCCGCCGTGGCCGGCGACAGCAGCGGCACCAAACCGGGTGTCGTCACCGACTGGGTGCCGGAGATGTTGTGCTGAATCCGGCTGCGGTAATCGGCGCCAAAGCGCAGATCGGGGGTCGCCTGATACATCACGCCCGCGTTAAACCCGACAGCGGTGTCGGAGCCATGAAGATCGGCGACCGGATCGCCCGCGGCGGCCAGCGGCCCCAAATTCAGCGCCTGCGTCAGCCGCGCACTGAAAATATCCAGCACCGGTCCGCCGCCGACCGACCATTGCTCGTTGATCTTATACGCAGCGGCGACCGCCACCTGCACGTCGGAGATCGAGGACACGAGGCTTTGGTAACGGCCGACGAAATTGGTGGGATTGGTCACGCGCTGCCCGAACGGCGAATCGACGGCAAGCCCGAGCTTGAACTGGGGCGAAACGGACCAGAGGCCATAAAGACCGCCTATCGCCGCCGGCTCGATCACGTTCGAGCCAAGCCCGCCGGCGGTGGCGCCGCCGCCGATCGTGTTGCCGCCGGAGAAAGTGCTGTTGGCCAGAATGGCGTTGGCGGAGATATCGATTTCATTCCAGTTCATCCGCACCATACCGGCGGGGTTGGTCCAAACCGTGGAAGCGTCGTAGGCCTTGGCGGTGTCGCCGGCGAAGGCATTGCCCATCCAATCGGCGCTGCCTTCCCGCAGCGCGAACCCCGACGCGGCGGCCGTCCCCGATAATGCCAATAGGCCCGCGATGGCGAAATGCGCGACGGCGGCCCCTGTCCGGATCTTCGGTCGAGTATTTGTCATGTTTTGTCTCCTCCGATTCGCTCATTTTCCCGCGCGTTTTCAGCACTGAGCAAGAACAGTATTGCGGCCCCGTCTACCGGCGCAAGCAAGAATCCGCTTGCCGTTGACATCGTGGCCGGCCGCGCCTCACGCTCCGCTATAACAATACCGTGACCGAGGAACCGCCATGCTCAGCGAAGCCGACAATATCCGCCTGACCCGCACCGGCGCCGGGACGCCGATGGGCGATTTGTTCCGCCGGTTCTGGCAGCCGGTGCTGTTGAGCGCCGAACTGCCGGAGCCCGATGGCGCGCCGCTGCGGGTGACGGTCATGGGGGAGGATTTGCGCGCCTTCCGCACCACCGACGGCACGGTGGCGCTGGTGTCGCCCCGCTGCCCGCACCGGGGCGCAGACCTTTTCTTCGGCCGGAACGAACATGGCGGCATCCGCTGCGTCTATCACGGCTGGAAATTCGCCGCCGACGGGCGATGCTTGGCGATCCCGACGCTGGAGCCGGGCGCGCAACGGGATCGCGCGGAACAGCATATCCGCCTGACAGCCTATCCGACGCGCGAAGCCGGCGGCATCGTCTGGGCCTATTTCGGCCCCGCCGAACACCGGCCGGGTCTGCCGGAGATGGAATTCATGGCGCTACCGGACTCCCATGTCTTCGTTTCGAAAAAACTACAGGAATGCAACTGGGCGCAGGCGGCCGAGGGCGGGCTGGACACCGCGCATTTCTCCTTCCTGCACATGGCCGTGGCCGACGCGGCGGATGTGACGGAACGGGTGATGGACCGTATCTCCACCGGCAGCGACACGGTGCGCTGGATGCGCGACGACGGCGCGCCTCGGTTCACCATTCTGGACCATCCCGCCGGTCTGGTCCTCGGCGCCGCCCGTCGCGGCGATCCTGGGCAGCATTATTGGCGTATCAGTCAGTTCCTGATGCCCAATCACGGGCTGACGCCCAACGCGTTCCCCGGCGATACCTATCACGGCCAGACCTGGGTGCCGATCGACGACGAATCCTGCTGGATTTACTGCTATAGCTGGAACCCCGTCCGTCCGTTGAGCGACGCCGATCGCGCCCGCTACAAGGCCGGATTCAGCGTCCATGCCGCCGTCGATGCCGCCTACATCCCGCTGCGCCGCCGCGCCAACGATTACATGATCGACCGAGCGGCGCAGAAGACCGAGAGCTATACGGGGATCGAGGGCGTGTCGGAACAGGATGCCGCCATCCAGGACAGCCAGGGCCGCATCGTCGACCGTACAGCCGAATATCTCGGTCCGACCGATATGGGCGTGATCCGTTTCCGTCGCGCGGTGCTTGGGGCCGCACAGGCTTTGGAGAACGGGGAGGAACCGCCGGCGGCGGCGAACCCCGGGGCGTTCCGTGTGCGCGGCGGCGGGGCGGTGGCGCCGGCCGAACTGCCTTTGGATACGGTGATGCGGGAGAGGTTCGGGGATCCGTTCGGGCGGGCGTAGGGGAGCCCAGGAAATAATCGTTCGAAGTGCCCGAAAACGTCATGGCGGGCGCA
>Ga0214182_1000374_pt1 | contig 18343 bp, 20 predicted proteins | sample TroBogEpilimnion_8_FD_153020 | JGI IMG/M metagenome (GOLD analysis project Ga0214182, IMG submission 153020) | Freshwater microbial communities from Trout Bog Lake, WI - 14NOV2007 epilimnion | ecosystem: Environmental > Aquatic > Freshwater > Lake > Epilimnion/Euphotic zone | place: Trout Bog... | reverse complement strand
CTTTATGTTTAATAATAGGGTTGCTAGTATAGTGCATGAGTGTTACCTCTTTTGATTTAGATTAAGGATTCGACACCCATATATCTAAATCGGTAACGCTCTTTTTTTCAAGCCCAGTGTCAGATTAGGTCGAGACTAGTACACCTTATTTGAATATATTGAAGTATTTTATAACCGCCAAAGACGCCATTCTGCCAATGGATATTTGTCTCCGGTTAATTACGAACTGCAGCAAATTGTTGCTTAACAACGTGTCCGGAAAAGTGTTGACACATCACTTTCAACTTTAGTGCTTTCGTCGAGTCTTAATGTTTTATTGATATACCACGGAAGCAATTTAACAATAACTTCATGCGAAGCATAAGGGTTATGAATTGAATTTATTTTAGTATTTGTAGTGCGCATCACATTTACCTTTACTTTAATTATCAACTGCTTTCGTTAAGAAGAATGGCCAATTTCTTTCTTGCGTGGTGCATTCGGGTTTTTACAGTATTTTCGGGACAGTTCATTAAAACAGCTATTTCATTATAAGGCAAGCCTTGAAAATAAGTTAATTCAATTACTGCACGTTGATCTGCTGTTAATTGCTCTAAGGCGGGCATTAACCAGTCACTCATTTCAAGTTGTTTTAACTTATCGGTATCTTCTGTAAACAGCGAACTATCTTCGTCAAGCTCATCAAGTGATTCTTCGTTGTTTCTTGTGGAATCTCTTACTGCTTGTCTAGCTTTGTTATAAGCTATGCCAAATATCCATGTGGCAGGCTTGCAACTATTGTCATACGTATTCGCTTTATTCCATATTACATACATAACATCATTTATTACTTCGTCAATAATATCTTCTCTAATTGTTACTCGCGTTATAAATCTGCTTAATGGGTTGTAATAATTCCTATATAAACTTTCAAGTGCTTTTTGATCTGCTTTGCAAATATTTGCAATAAGACTCGAGTCACGCTTTGAATTGTCGGAAAAATTATCCACACTAATCCTGGTGTTTTAGTTCAATTTGGTTAAAATATTAAAAAAACTATTCATATGTTTTGTATTTATTTTTTAATCATACTTTTTTACACGATTTAAGTATGTTTTTTAATTACGCCATTCAAATTTTAGCATGTCAAATTTATTATGTCCCAATTTATATCTAAATTATTTATTATCTGATTGTATTTATGATAATAAATAAAATCTCTATGTTAATTTTCCCATTATGTTATTTATTTATACTGTTTAAGTTTCTTATGAAAAAATGTTAGTTGAGTTTATTGTAGTTTATAAAATATTATATATAGTGGTTATGTCTCATATTAAAAATTGTTGTATTTCACACGTTCTAGAATTATTCAACTTTGATTTGAGTCATAATTTCATTTAATACCTTCTTCTAAAAGCTACAAGGAGGTTGATAAATTTTTATCTGGTATCATAGGAGTCTATATATCGATAATTCGTCGATACTTAATAAAAAATAAGAGTACTAGTGAATACCGTAGAATTTTCATCCTTACCTTTAAAACCAGCCTTACTTGAAAATATTGAGTCTCTTGGTTACAGTCATTTAACACCTATACAAGCCGAAACCCTTCCACATATATTAGAAGGTAAAGATGTTATAGCTCAGGCAAAAACCGGCAGTGGTAAAACTGCTGCTTTCGGTATTGGTTTGTTATCGAGGTTAGATTTTAGTAGCTTTAGAGTTCAGGCTTTGGTGTTATGTCCGACTCGCGAATTGGCAGATCAAGTCTGTAAAGAGATTCGTACTTTGGCGCGGTTTACTCAGAATATTAAAGTACTATCTCTTTGCGGAGGAGTCCCCTTTGGACCGCAATTAGGTTCATTGGAACATGGTGTACATGTTGTTGTTGGGACGCCTGGGCGTATACAAGAACACTTGCGAAAACGTAGTTTGCGTTTAAGTAACTTAAAAACATTGGTGCTTGACGAAGCAGATCGTATGTTGGATATGGGATTTGAAGAAGTGATAACTGATGTTATTTCTTATGCCCCTACCCACAGACAAACTTTATTATTCTCTGCAACTTATACTGATCCCATCCGAGAAATTAGTCAGAAATTTCAATATCAACCGCTCTCTGTGAGCATTGATAGTCGTCATCATGAAAGTGTTATTGAACAGCGCTTTTATCAAGTTGAAAAATCGAAAAGAATTAACGCTCTTGGTTATCTATTGGCCTATCACAGGCCAGAATCAACAGTTGTCTTTTGTAATACGCGTAGGGAATGTCAGGATATTACTAGTGTATTATCTGATTGTGGCTTTTCAGTGCAAACTTTACATGGTGATTTAGAGCAAAAACATCGAGATCAAGTTTTAGTAAGGTTCGCTAATAATAGTTGTTCTATTTTAGTTGCCACAGATGTTGCTGCTCGGGGCTTGGATATTAAAGAGCTGCAAGCTGTCATTAATTATGATTTACCCTGGGATCCTGAGGTTTATGTTCACAGAATTGGACGAACAGGAAGAGCGGGTAAAAAAGGCTTAGCTTTAAGTTTATGTACCGAACAAGAGCTTAATAGAGTTAAAGCAATCGAAGATTATCAGAATACGACAGCTAAATGGGATGAGGTTGCACCGTTTCAATTGACATATGAACAACGTTTTGAGCCCCCTATGGCAACATTGTGGATAGATGGTGGTCGTAAGGATAAGGTCCGACCTGGAGATATTTTAGGTGCATTAACTGGGTCAGGGGGTATTACAGGTACTGAGGTTGGAAAAATTGATATATTCGATGCTCATTCTTATGTAGCTATTAAACAAGGGAGTGTTGATAAAGCCTTATCTTGTTTAAAGAATGGAAAAATAAAGGGGCGTAGCTTTATGGTTCGTAAATCCCAGTGGTGAAACATATATTTGATAACGCATTTTATTTAGTTTAGTTCACGGTGTCTTACAATTGTATTAACGGCTGGACTTTTAAAGTGAGCCATTAATAAATCGACCAAATACACAGATCGATGTTGTCCCCCAGTGCATCCAATAGCAATTGTTAAGTAGCTGCGGCCTTCTGCTTCAAATCTTGGAATCCAACGTTCAAGAAAATTAATTACATCAGTTAAAAACTCATTCACCAGTGGTTCTGATTTAAGAAACTCGGTAACGGGTTGGTCTCTGCCAGTGAATGGCCTTAATTCAGGCACCCAATATGGGTTTGGTAAGCTTCTAGCATCAAAAACAAAGTCAGCATCTAATGGGACTCCGTGTTTGTATCCAAAAGATTGAAATTGTAAGGAAATATGTTTAACGTCACGCTCACCAATTTGATCTTTTATAAGGTCGCGCAATTGATGATAGTGAGTTCGGCTAGTATCAATGATTACATTTGCGTGGCGTGCTATCGGTGTAAGCATTTCCCGTTCAATCTTCAGCGCTTCCTTTAGAGGAATGTTGTCATCGGTTAGGGGATGTCTTCGTCTAGTTTCGCTGTAACGCTTTAATAGTGTTGCTTCTTCAGCTTGAATGAAAATAATTTCATAATCAATACCTTTTTCTTTAATCAGTTTTAAGCTATCTGAAAAGTTAGCCAGACTTTCATACTGATTGCGAGCATCAATACCAATAGCTGTTTTTGCATAGGCCTTTTGATCAGCCGACATGACATGATTGATAAAGTCCTGTAATAAAGATAATGGGAGATTATCGATACAGTAGTAACCACAATCTTCTAGAGTATCTAAAGCAATGCTTTTTCCTGAACCCGATAAGGCACTGACTAGGAGTAATTTCATAAGCTATAGATTCAGGGTAGTGGTATATAAGGTAGGTGCAAGGTTGTTTCGATTATACCTTGCACGTATTACCGTAATATTATCTGTGTTGGCCTGTCTTTTCTTTATGTTTGATTATTTGACGGTCTAATTTATCAACTAAATGATCAATTGCGACATACATGTCTTCTTGATGGTCTTCAGCAAAGATATTTGCTCCACTTAAATGTAAAGTTGCTTCTGCTTTTTGAGTTAATTTTTCTACACTTAAAATAACGTGTACATCAGTAACATTATCGAAATGACGAGCTAGTTTTTCAAATTTTGCATCTATATGTGATTGTAAAGATTCTGTGATTTCAAGATGGTGACCTGTTACTAATATTCTCATGGATTTAAACTCCTTTTGTTGTGAAATTTGCTTTTAGTTTTTATAGGGTGTTACAAAATACGTTTTCGTTGGCTGGATGATGAAATTAACATTGCCTCTCTATATTTTGCAATGGTTCTCCTAGCAACGTTAATGCCTTTTGCTTGTAAAAATTCAGCTATTTTACTGTCGCTTAAAGGCCTTTCTTGATTTTCATTGTCTATAAGTTCTTTGATAATAGACCTTATGGCTGTAGATGAGCATTCTCCTCCATCTTTAGTTGAAACATGGCTTGAGAAAAAATATTTGAATTCAATTATACCATTAGGCGTATGCATATATTTATGCGTCGTAACTCTTGAAATAGTTGATTCATGTAATTTAAGCTCCTCTGCAATGTCTCGAAGTACCATTGGTTTCATTGCAATTGAACCATGATCCAGAAAGCCAGTTTGTTTCTCTATGATACTTCTAGCTACACGCAATAAGGTGTCATTTCTATTGTGTAAGTTTTTAATAAACCACTTTGCTTCTTGTAAGTGATCTTTCATAAAAACATTGTCTTTACTGTTATCTGCACGTTTAATCAAATTTGAATAAAAAGGATTAATACGAAGTTTAGGGGCAATGTCTGGATTTAAATTTACTTGCCACTGATTGTTCCTTTTGCTTACGTATACATCAGGAATAACATATTCAGACTCGGATTCTTGTATTTTTGCACCTGGTTTTGGGTCTAGTGTTCTTATTAAAGCCACTATTTTAGTCAGTTGCTGTTCTGTAACATCTAGCTTTTTTAGAAGCTTAGCTTGTTCTTGGCTCGCTAGTAACTTAAGGTGCTGAGTGACTACAATAAGAGCTTCTTCTTTATAGGGAGTTGAAGGAGGTAGTTGAAGTAACTGTAAGCGTAAACAATCAGCTAAATCAATAGCTGCAATTCCTGTTGGATCAAACTGCTGTACTCTATGAAGTACCGCATTTACTTCATCAAAGTCTAAATCATCAAATTGATTTTTGAGCCCTTCATAGATGTCTTCAGGGCTAGTAATTAAATAACCATCCTCATTTGTTGAATCTATAATGGCAATAGCAATAGCGTGGTCACGCTCAGAAAAATGCGTTAACTCCATTTGCCAGAGAAGGTGCTCTTGCAAAGAGGGAGCATTAGTTCGTTGAGTTTCAAACTCTATTGGTTCAATACTAGATGATCCAGAGGTAGATGAGTTCTCATATATGTCGTCCCAAGAGTAATCGGTAGGTAGTTCATCTGGAATATCGGTTTGTGAACCCTCACTCGTAAAGCTGTCGACGTTTTCGGATTTATGATCAGGGATGCTAGAAAACTCGTCACTAGAATGATTTTCGTCTTCATTAATTTCTAGCATGATGTTTGATTCCAGTACTTGCTGGATTTCTTGCTGTAGATCTAACGTTGACATTTGCAACAGTTTTATTGCCTGTTGCAATTGAGGTGTCATGGTTAGTTGCTGGCCTAGCCTAAGATTTAACGACTGTTTCATAAGGTCTAAATTGTGTAGATTAACTCTATATTTATGAGTTTAATTTAAAGACTAAAGTTCTTTCCTAAGTAGACTTCACGGACTTCTTCATTTGCAACAATTGCATCAGCAGGGCCTTCTGCAATGACTTTACCATTATTAAGTATATAAGCACGATTACATATCCCTAATGTTTCTCTGACATTATGTTCCGTAATTAATACACCAATACCTCGGTCTTTAAGGTGTTCTATAATTTTTTTTATGTCATCAACAGAGATTGGATCAACGCCAGCAAACGGCTCATCGAGTAAAATAAATTGTGGATCTGTGGCTAATGCTCTAGCAATTTCAACTCTTCGACGCTCACCACCTGACAGACCTACGGCAATTTGATTGCGTAAATGGTCTATATTAAATTCGCTTAATAGCTTGTCTATAGTTGTTTCGATTTCTTTTGAGCTTAAATTACCACGTATTTCAAGAACTGCACGTATATTGTCTGCAACATTGAGTTTACGAAATACTGAGGGTTCTTGAGGTAAATAACCAATGCCGTTGATGGCTCTCACATGCATAGGGGCATGGGTGATATCTTTTGAATCTAAAGTTATTTGTCCTTCATCTGCTTTAATTAATCCTACCATCATGTAGAAGCTAGTGGTTTTTCCTGCGCCATTAGGTCCTAGCAAACCGACAACTTCATTACTATTTACATAAAATGAAACGCCATCAACCACATTGCGTTTGTTATAGGTCTTTATTAGATTATGAGCAGCGAGTGTGGCCATTTTATAAAAGTAAAATTAAAGTTAGCACTATGGTGGGTTAAGTCGATCTATTTCGTTGTAGCGGCTTTGGGTTTTACAATAACGTGTACCCGTTTAGAATCAGATGTTTTTTCGCCCGCATTAACTAAAGAAGTCTTTATATCATATTGAATATAATCACTTGAGTACGTTGTATTTCCTTGCCAAACAGTTGCTTGATTAATAAGAATTAATAAGTTTTTCTTGGGGTAGTACTCGCCAATTAAGGCTTCCCCCGTAATATCTTCGTCACCTTCGTTTGGTTTTTGTCTGAATTTCGCTTTATTACCCGTAAAAACCAATTTATCCGCTTCGCCATCAACGAAATATACAACTAATTTGTCAGAATCAACTTTTATACTACCTTGTATAGATACGACATTACCTGTGTAGATACTGGTACTGTTTTTATCATCATAAGTAGCCGTATTTGAATCAATGACTATGGGTTGATCTGCATCCGAAGCTAGGCCCCATGCATTTGATTGTATAAGACCTAATAATAAGGTAAAGCCAAAAGCGAGGATTTGTTTGTTATTTATTGTCATAGTTGCCTTTTACATTAGCAAGAAACTCAATATGAATAGGCTCTATGTAAGTCATATTCATTCCCGTTCCTGTTGTCTTATGGGGTGTGTTAATCAGTTCAGCCCACTTCTGAGTTTCGGCATAGTTAATTTCGGGTTGAACATTTAAATTGCTTGTGTTGAGAGTGATCTTGCGATGGTCTTTATACTCGGCTCGATCTATTTTAACCTGACCGTTCAATTGTAAGTTTTTTCCATCGGCAGATAAGATGCCCGTTTCTGAATTAATAACCCAAGGGGGGGTATTATCATTGTAAAAAGTCATTATGGGTTCTATAGAATGGGATGTGCCATCATCACTATAATGAGTCATCTTATCTGCCGTTAATGTACTTTTTAAAGTGCCTTGTTCATTCATTTGCCACTTGTGGTAGCCAGAACTAAAGTAATCAGGACTATGCGCAGGGCTCACTCTTTTTGCAATCTGCAGTATTTCGGTGTTATTAGCCAGCCAGGCACTTAATAGTGCAAAGATAGATAAGAAAATATAGTGTTTATTTTCTGTTAATCTCATTTCAAATAACTGTTTAAGATGTCATCAAAAGTACCTTGTGCTTGCATAATCAAGTCACAAATCTCACGAACAGCACCCTGGCCACCTAGTGACGTTGTACACCAGTCCGCTCTTTGCTTTACGGCGAAATTAGCATCATTTACTGCAATGGCTAAGCCGACTCTTTTCATAATAGGTAGATCCAATAAATCATCACCCATATGAGCGGCTTGATCGGGAGCGATATCTAGTTTCTCAATGATTTCATTAAAAGCGGCTACCTTATGCTCATGTCCTTGGTAAATGAGTTCTATACCTAAATTTTTCATGCGGAGCTCAACCGTTTTTGATTTTCTGCCTGAAATGACAGCAATTTCAACACCCGATTGGCGTAGTAGTTTAATGCCGTGACCATCGCGAGCATGAAAGCATTTGTATTCATTACCTTCTTGATCAAAAAACAATTTACCGTCAGTGAGCACGCCATCAACATCAAGTATCAATAGTTTAAGGTTTTTGGCCTTTGCTAAGATATCAGCTGGAATAAGGGGCGTATTTTTAAACATTAGACAATTCCCGCCCTGAGTAAATCATGCATGTTGAGTGCGCCGATTGCTTTGCGATCATTGTCTACGACTAAAAGCGCATTAATTTGTTTGCTTTCCATTATTTGCATAGCCTCAGCCGCTAGAATATCAGCAGAAATAACAGTACAGGCTTGTGTCATGACTTCGCTGATAGAGGTATCATGAAGATTAATGTTTTTTGCTAAAGTACGTCTTAAATCACCATCAGTAAAAACGCCAATGACCTTATCATGAGAGTCAACCACGGCGGTCATGCCGAGTTTTTTTTCTGACATTTCTAATAGCGCGTGACTAATAAAGACCTGTTCGGATACCGATGGAATATCAGTGCCACTATGCATAATATCACTGACTCTTAAGAGTAATCGACGACCTAAACTGCCACCGGGATGCGATAAGGCAAAGTCATCTCTGGTAAAGCCTCGAGCTTCTAAAAGAGATACGGCTAAGGCATCTCCCATTACTAAGGCGGCTGTTGTACTAGAGGTGGGGGCTAGACCTAAGGGACAAGCTTCTTGAGAAACGCTGACATTGATATGAGTGGTTGCCATTGTACCCAGTGTGGATGAGGGATTGCCGGTCATAGCGATTAACGGCACACCGATGCGTTTAAGCAAAGGTAAAATAGTAAGAATCTCTTCGGTTTCACCCGAGTTAGACAAGGCAAGCACAACATCCTGTTGCGTAATCATGCCAAGATCACCGTGGCTAGCTTCGCCGGGATGAACAAAAAATGCCGGTGTGCCTGTGCTGGCAAGTGTTGCGGCAATTTTGCCCGCAATATGCCCAGATTTACCCATGCCTGTTACGATAACACGGCCTTTGCAGCTAAATATTAATTTACAGGCATTAACAAAGTTGGAATTGATTTGTGCAGATAAAGCCTTAATAGCATCGGCTTCAACTTGAATAACGGCTAAACCTAACTCCAAGAGCTTTTGATCGTTAAGCTTCATGACTAGTCTTCTTGATGGCAAGATTGCAATAGCGGTAAATAAATTGACAAAGACATGAGTCGATCAAGTTCACAAGTTTAAAGCCATATTATGCCATATTAAAGAGTATTTTGGTTTAAATCATGCTAGAGAAAGAGTGAGAAATGCCATCTATATGGCTAACTTATGTGCTCTTTTGTAGTTGGATGCAAGAACAGCGTTATTGGTAATGTTACAATAAGAAGAATTAAACTGGATTTACTCTATTTGCATTATGGTTCCATTAGTTACTGCTCCCGCATTGGTTGATCGTTTTGGTAGAACGGTTGATTATTTAAGGATATCTATCACCGATCGTTGTGATTTTCGTTGCGTTTACTGTATGGCAGAAGACATGACTTTTTTGCCGCGTCTACAGATTTTGAGCTTAGAAGAAATTCATTTAATTGCCCAAGCTTTTGTGGAGCTAGGGGTTAAAAAAATACGTATAACTGGCGGTGAACCTTTAGTCAGAAAAGGGGCCTTGGGGTTGTTAAATAACATCGGTCATCTTGAGGGATTGCGTGAGTTAGTTATCACCACTAATGGCTCTCAATTAGATGCTATGGCTAAAGATTTAAAAGCGGCCGGTGTTAAACGCATCAATATTAGTCTGGATACATTAGATGTGGATAAATTTAAAGCTATTACGCGTACAGGCGACTTACAACAAGTTTTAAAAGGTATACAAGCCGCTAAAGCCGAAGGATTTGAGCGTATCAAACTTAATGCTGTTATTTTAAAAAATAGAAATCATCAAGAAGTAAACCCCTTAGTGCAATTTGCCATAGATAATGGGTTGGATATCAGTTTTATAGAAGAAATGCCTTTAGGCATAGTAGATCAGCATGATAGAGCTGAAGCGTACTATTCAAGTGATTTAATACGGCAAGATATCTCAGAAAAATATACCTTAATCGCTACACCTGAGAAAACCGGTGGGCCATCGGATTATTACAAAATTCCCGATACGCAAACGCGAGTAGGTTTTATTTCACCCCACAGTCATAATTTTTGTAGTCAGTGTAATAGAGTGCGCTTAACGGTAGAAGGGCGGTTGCTGCTTTGTTTGGGGAATGAGCATTCGGTGGACTTAAAAGCCGTGCTTAGAGAGCATCCGAATGATATGGTATTATTAAAACAGACGATTATTGATGCGATGTTGATTAAGCCTGAAACGCATGAGTTTAATATTCATGAACAACCCGTCATACTGCGCTATATGAATATGACGGGTGGTTAATAACGGGTGTTAATTATTTTTGAACGTCATCAATCGCTTTTTTTGCTAAAGCAGTCACTTTATCCCAATCTTTTGCTTTAACCGCATCCGCAGGGACCAACCAAGATCCACCTACACACGCGACATTACTTAGTTTTAAATAAGCATTGTAGTTATCAGGTGAAATGCCACCGGTTGGGCAGAACGTTACATAAGGCACAGGGCCGGCAATTGATTTTAGCATCGGAATACCACCGGCTGCTTCTGCAGGAAAAAACTTGAAATGATCAAGTCCATATTCCATGCCTAACATTAATTCAGATAAAGTCGCGATACCTGGAATTAAAGCAATTGTGCTTTCTTTTGCTGCTGCTAATAAATTAGGCGTTAAACCAGGACTAATGGCAAACACAGCCCCCGCTTCTTCAGCCGCTTTTAATTGTTCTGGCGTAGTGATAGTACCCGCACCGACAATCGCTTCTTTTACTTCTTGGCTAATTAAGCGAATAGCTTCTAAAGCGATCGGTGTGCGCAAAGTGATTTCTAACACTTTAATGCCACCTGCCACTAAAGCTTTTGCTAAAGGCACGGCATCTTCAAGATTCTGTATCACCATCACAGGCATAACAGGGCCAGCGTTTAAAACGTCAGTAGGTTGGATTTTCCAGTTATTTGTACTCATAGTTTTACTCGCTAGATTAAAAATAGTTGTTTGTGTTGATGTTTAATTAATCGACTAAGAATAGATTAGATGCGCCTGTTTCAGCAGAAGAAGCACCTAATCTGAAACCGCCAAACATTTCACGGCCCATACCATAATGGTGGTTTTTAGCCGTATTAGGCACAGGAACTCGGGCATTAAATTCGGCTTCATCCACTAACACATTGATGTTACCGGTTTGTAGATTCATAGAAATAATGTCGCCATTCAATACTTTAGTTAAAGGTCCACCGGCTTCACATTCTGGACACATGTGGATAGCAGAAGGCACCTTACCAGAAGCGCCAGACATACGACCATCGGTTACTAACGCCACTTTAAAACCTTTATCTTGTAATACACCTAAAGGCGGCGTTAATTTGTGCAATTCAGGCATACCGTTAGAGCGAGGGCCTTGGAAACGAATTACAGCAACAAAGTCTTTTTCTAATTCACCGCGTTTAAAGGCGGCTAACATGTCTTCTTGGTCATCAAATACGATCGCGGGTGCTTCAATAATTTGATGCTCAGGAGATACAGCAGATAGTTTAGAAATACCACGGCCTAAGTTGCCATGCATTACGTGTAAACCACCACCAGTTGCGAAAGGTTTCTCAACAGTCCCTAATACCTCAGTATCTAAAGAGGTTTCTGGAACGGGTTCCCATGTCAGTTTGTCATCAATAATCTTAGGTTCTTGACGGTAGTTGTTCATGCCGCGCTCATCTGCAACCGTTAAGATATCTTCATGTAATAAACCATTTCTTAACAATTCGGCTATTAACACACCCATACCACCGGCCGCTTGGAAGTGGTTAACGTCTGCAGGGCCGTTTGGATAAATTTTAGTGATTAATGGTACGGCTTTGGAAAGTCTATCAAAATCATCCCAATTTAAAACAATGCCTGAGGCTCTAGCAATCGCAATTAAATGCATAGTGTGGTTAGTCGAGCCACCGGTTGCTAATAAACCGATCACTGCATTAACAATCGCTTTTTCAGAAACCATGTGCGCGATAGGGCGGTAATCGTTACCTAACGCCGTAAACTTTAACACTTGGGTCGCTGCGGCTTTAGTGAGTTCATCGCGTAACGGTGTATAAGGATTTACGAATGAGCTACCTGGTAAATGCAAGCCCATAATTTCCATCATCATTTGGTTGCTGTTAGCCGTGCCATAAAAGGTACACGTACCTGGGCTATGGTAAGAGGCAGACTCTGCTTCTAATAATTCTTTACGACCAATTTGTCCAGTTGCATAGGCTTGGCGAGCGCGAGACTTTTCTTTGTTGGTTAAGCCACTGGGCATAGGGCCAGCAGGCACAAAGATAGCAGGTAAGTGACCAAAACTGAGGGCGCCAATTAATAAGCCCGGTACAATTTTGTCACACACACCTAAATATAAAGCGCCATCAAACATGTTGTGGCTCATACCTACAGCAGTTGTCATGGCAATTAAATCACGACTAAACAGTGATAATTCCATGCCAGGTTGGCCCTGAGTAATACCATCACACATTGCAGGTACACCACCCGCCACCTGAGCAACACCTCCTGCCGCTCTGATCGCCTCTTTTATTTGGTCAGGTGCATATTTATAGGGTTCATGCGCTGACAACATGTCGTTGTATGCAGTGATAATCGCGATATTAGGTTTTTGGTCGCCGGTTAAATCGGCTTTTTCTTGAGCACTACAGGCAGCAAATCCATGTGCTAAGTTGCCACACCCCATGCCAGAGCGGATAGGGCCCTTTTTGGCAACAGAATCAATATATTTTAAATAAGCTGAACGCGTTTTATGGCTACGCTCAACGATTTCTTGCGTTACTTGTTCAATGACTGGATGCATAGTTGTTTCCTAGTTGAGGGTGACACGGAGGATTAATTATTCTTCCCAAGCTCTACCATCTCTGGCGATCAAAGCAACTGAGGCAACGGGGCCCCAAGTGCCTGCAGAGTAGGGTTTAGGCGCATCTTTATAATGCTGCCAAGCGTTTTGTATAGAATCAACCCAAGTCCAAGCTTGTTCAATCTCTTCACGACTTAAAAAGAGTGTTGGATTGCCACGCATTGCCTCTAGCACTAACTTTTCATAACCACCAAAGATACGGCTTTCTTTAAAGGTGTCAGAAAAACTTAAATCTAATTTGGTTTTTTGTAACTTAATATGCTCATCGATACCGGGGATTTTATTAAGCATTTCAATTTCAACACCTTCATTGGGTTGTAAATGAATGATCAGTTTATTAGGCGGTAATTCGCGGAAGCTGTCTTTAAAAATATTGTGCGGTAATTGTTTAAAGTAAACGACGATTTCAGTACGCTTACCGGTTAAGCGTTTGCCGGTACGCATATAGAATGGAACGCCAGCCCAACGCCAGTTATCAATATCAACACGTAAAGCCACAAAGCTCTCGGTAGTGCTTTCAGTGTTAGCGCCTTCTTCTTCAAGATAGCCGGGCACTTCTTTACCTTTAATATAGCCCTTGGTGTATTGGCCGCGAACGGTTTTTTCTTCTACGTTTTGGGTCGTAATAGGGCGTAAGGCTTTAAGTACTTTGATTTTTTCATTATGGATGCTGGCTGCTTCAAGGTTAACCGGCGGTTCCATGGCAATAAAAGTTAAGATTTGTAACAAGTGGTTTTGCACCATGTCACGTAACTGACCAGTCTTATCAAAATAATCCCAACGCCCTTCAATACCGACTTCTTCACCGACCGTAATTTGAATATGATCAATGGTATTGTGGTTCCAGTTAGTCGTAAAAATAGAGTTTGCGAAGCGTAACGCTAATAGATTTAAAACCGTTTCTTTGCCTAGATAATGATCGATCCGATAAACCTGTTTTTCTTGGAATACACTAGCGACCACATCATTAATTTCTTGAGATGATTTAAGGTCATGGCCAATTGGTTTTTCCATCACCATACGAGACGTTTCAGTCAATACACCCGATTTAGCTAAACCTTGGCAAATATTTTTAAATAAGAAAGGGGATACCGCAAAGTAATTGACCATAATTCTGTTTTTTTGGTCAATCACTGCATTGAGCTGTTTAAATTGTTCAGCTTGAGTTAAGTCTATTTTTAAATAAGATAAACGAGCCGAAAAGCGTTCCCAGACAGTGGTGTCGATCGCTTCACCTAAAAAAGATTGTAAGCTTTTGAGGGCAATATCCACAAAGCCTTCACTTTTAACGTCATGCAAATCAACACCAATAATGCGAGTGTCTGGTTCTAAAAAGTTTGCATTTTCAAGACGATAAAGAGAAATAATGAGCTTGCGTTTTGATAGGTCACCCAGGGCGCCATAAATTACTAAATCACAGGGGGTATATGTATTTTTGGCTTTCATAGGCTAGTCGTCCAGTAAAAGATTGTAAGCTGGTATAAGAGAAAAGCAGGTGTTATTAGAATAACGCGTTTTTATTATCGCAGAATTTAAGGCGAGATGCTGTATTGATTGCAATGGTATTGCAGTCTGCAGGGCAGATTGTGATAAAACTCTCTGAATACTATTACAAATTTACGTCAGAGGTTTATTTGAAGTTTGGATTAATTACGACGGCATCCTTGCCGTCTTAAAACTGCGTACTTGCGGTGTAACTTCTATCTCCGAGATTAGATATATCTGTTTTAAAAATTAAAGCAAATTATAATCGACAGAAAGTTTATACCCTCCATTTATCCCTAACAAACAACCTCATAATGCCGACATCAACACTCATTGAATGTTCGTTAAAGTTACCTGACGCGTATCGTGCTAAAGATATTTTGGGCTTTAATCAGCGTGATCCATTAGCGATAGCCGAAATAGTGGACCAACAGAGTCTAAGCAAGGGACTGTTATGGCACGAACAACTGGCTAGATTAACGATTCAGTTTAAAGATAATGCGGTTGCAGAGGTTCAACTCGCTATCGATGGTTTGGCTGCAAGTGATGATCAGATGACATTGCAAGCTAAAGCTAAAGGGCTGTTAGGATTAAATCAGGATATTGAGGGCTTTGAGTTAGCTTACAAAGATCATCCTCAGCTTGGATTATTGATTGCACAGAATTCAGGTTTAAGGGTGCCGACCTGTACCACCTTTTTTGAAGCGATAACGTGGGCCATTACCGGCCAACAGATCAGTGTTAACGCGGCGGTATCAATTAGGCGCAAATTAATACAGCGGGTGGGTGTTGAGCATTCTAGCGGATTGTTGTGTTATCCCGATGCGAAGCGATTAGTGAATATAGAAGCAGGTGCGTTGCGGCAATTGGGTTATTCTAATACCAAAGTAAAGGCACTCTTAGGTGTTAGTGAGATGGTTCTAGCGCATCAAGCCTTATTAGAACTCACGCCTACTGCCGAGACAGTTACTGAAATATACCAGCGTTTACATGAGATTAAAGGAATTGGACCTTGGACGATAAACTATGCGCTATTGCGTGGTCTAGGCTGGTTAGATGGCTCTTTGCAGGGTGATGCGGGTGTACGGCGTAGTTTACAGACTTTATTAAGGCTAACGGATAAGCTTTCTGAGCAACAAACACAGGATTGGTTAGCGCCATTTTCGCCATGGCGTGCTTTAGTAGCCGCGCATCTTTGGCAGTACGACCCTTCAATACCCCCCGTTTGACGATTGTCATACTTAACGATATATATAGAGTACACATTTAAATGACTATTAATGAGGTTAACATGCAACGCCCCCCGTCTTTTTTTAAAAAAATCACATTGGCCTTAGCGCTATTACCTTTTATATCAACGGCTGTTGAGGCTGATAAATTAAGCATAGGACAGGCTGCCCCAGCGTTTCAGTTAAAGACCCAAGCCGGTGATAGTGTTGATTTACAGGCTAGAAAGGATAAAGGCTGGACTGTATTATACTTTTATCCCAAAGCCGGCACCCCAGGGTGTACCGCTCAAGCCTGTGCTTATCGAGATGGTATCAGTTTAATTCGTAATCAAAATGCAGAGGTTTATGGTATCAGTACTGATGAGGTGAAGGACTTGCAGTCATTTCATCAAAAACATAACCTGACATTTACCTTATTATCTGACGCAGAGGGTAAAGTAACAGAGGCTTATGGTGTAAAGATGCCCATCGTTAATTTTGCTAAGCGCTGGACTTTTATTCTAGACCCTCAATTAATCATCCGTTATATTGATACGGATGTTGATCCGGTTTTAGATGCTAAACATGTGGCTGATGAAATTAGTAAATTAAAAGCAGGTCAATAAAATCAAATATTCTCTTAGCTATTTAGAGTAATACCCCGTGTGTTGTATATTGTTTTCATAGTGTAAAGAGGAGATTAAACCGTGAGTGGACTATTACCCCATGTCGATCCGGATGGCTTGCTTGAATATTCGGTAGTGTATACCGACCGAGCGACTAACCACATGTCTAAAGTATTTCAGGACACCCTGTGCGATATCTCGCGCATCCTGAAGATAACATACAACGCGCATTCAGCCATCATCGTACCGGGTTCGGGTACCTTCGGCATGGAAGCAGTAGCGCGTCAATTTGCGAATGGCAAAAAATGTTTGGTGATACGCAACGGCTGGTTTAGTTATCGCTGGTCCCAGATATTTGACATGGGTGCTATCCCCTCTGAAACTATCGTCTTAAAAGCACGGCCTATTGAAGACGGTACGCAACCGGCTTATGCACCGGCGCCTATTGATGAAGTGGTCGCCACTATTAGCCGTGAGAAACCAGACTTTGTGTTTGCTCCCCATATTGAAACGTCGGCGGGCATGATACTGCCGGATGACTATTTGCGCGCAGTAGCTGATGCTGTTCATGCGGTAGGTGGCTTGTTTGTACTTGATTGCATCGCGTCGGGCACTATTTGGGTCGATATGCAAAACTGTGGCGTGGATATTTTAATCAGTGCGCCACAAAAAAATTGGAGCGGTTCACCTTGTTGTGGTTTGGTCATGTTAAGTACAGAAGCACGCAAACGTATTGATGACACCACCAGTACTAGTTTTGCTGCAGACCTAAAGAAATGGCTACAAATCATGGAAACCTACGAACAAGGTGGCCATGCTTATCACGCAACTATGCCTACGGACGCTTTGCGCGCACTACTGGTCGTTATGCAAGAAACAGAAAATTATGGGTTAACCAAGGTAAAAGAGGAGCAATTTAAACTGGGTAATGCGGTTCGAGCTTTATTGGCAGAACGTGGCATAAAGTCGGTTGCTGCCGCAGGGTTTGCAGCACCGGGCGTGATTGTGAGTTACACGCAAGACGATGAGATTAAAACAGGAAAGAAGTTTGCCGATCTAGGCTTACAGATAGCCGCAGGCGTTCCGTTGCAATGTGATGAAGGCGCAGACTTTAAGACGTTTAGACTCGGGTTATTCGGCCTCGATAAAATTCATCATATCGAACGAACGATTGCGACCTTAACAAAGGCGTTGGATAAGATCCCAACGTTTTAGTCAATCATCAGATGCAAAAAAGCCCCGCTAAGATCGGGGCTTTTTGTAGGTCTGAATCATTAAATCTTGCATCAAGATAATCCCGAGTTACGGGTAGAGATTCAGATTGATCCTCTTTAAATGCTTCCGCTACAGCCTCAGCTTTATCTTCTTCGAATCCAGCATCACGCAATTTTTATAAAAACATCGCATGGGAAAAATCATTCTCTCATTAATAATATATTCTATTAGCGTAGACAAATTATTACACTTTAGCTTAAGTGTTAATTATGATATTAATACAGCGAAATAAAGAGACGTATAGAAGAGTATTGCAAAACCGATAGGCAATAAAAAGCCCCCTTAAGTTTTACTTTGCGAGGGCTATGGTCGCTTGAAAGCGTTGCCTACGAAAAACAATTTCATTGGTATGAAAAGCAAATAGGCTATAGTTGGTTACACTATGGGTAATAGAATATAGATAAGGAAGCAAATGAGCAAGAAAATTTTAGGGCTTGATCTAGGAAGTAATTCAATTGGCTGGGCATTACTTAAAGAAACAGAGGGTAAACCGAGTGAAATTATAAATGTCGGCAGTCGGATTTTTACTAAAGCCGTTGAAGAAAAAACACCTACCCCAAAAAATGTTAAGCGTAGAAATGCTCGTTTAACCCGTCGTGTATTACAGCGGAGAGCCAGACGAAAATTACGCATGCTCAATTATTTAATTCAACTTGAGTTACTGCCTAAAGAATTAACCAACAATCCCACCCCTGAAATAATCTTAAATGAGTTAGGCAATCCCTACACATTAAGTGTACTAGTTCAGACCTAATCTGACAGTTACCGATTTTTATAGGGTGTCTGTCAGATTAGATTTGGTTCAAATTCTTAGTTAGCCAAATCTGTTTTCCACTCAATAAAGTTTCCATGGGCGTTCTGC
>Ga0214182_1000370_pt1 | contig 18397 bp, 17 predicted proteins | sample TroBogEpilimnion_8_FD_153020 | JGI IMG/M metagenome (GOLD analysis project Ga0214182, IMG submission 153020) | Freshwater microbial communities from Trout Bog Lake, WI - 14NOV2007 epilimnion | ecosystem: Environmental > Aquatic > Freshwater > Lake > Epilimnion/Euphotic zone | place: Trout Bog... | reverse complement strand
TTTTGGCTAGTAGTTGTAGTAAGTGACATTAGTAGTACGCGTTGTAATTTGGAGCGGTAGTTCAGTTGGTTAGAATATCGGCCTGTCACGCCGAGGGTCGCGGGTTCGAGTCCCGTCCGCTCCGCCAGATATCAAAACGGCCTAGTAATCACTAGGCCGTTTTTTTATTTAAAGCCTTTGTAAATCAAAGCCTAGCCCCCATTTTCAGTCGATTATTGTGCGTATTCATTCGTCTTCCGTTGCCCTAATTCTTATTAAAATTCCATAAATCCTCCATAAAAATAGTCTTATTCTGAGGCTCTTCATTTTTTATGGAATATGATGGTTTTTCATAACCCATCAGTTAGGTAAGAGCCATGGCTAAAGCAATATCAGCAATTGGTCTGCAAAAACTGAGCAACCCTGGAATCCACCCTTTAGGCGGCAACATGGATTTGCGAATCTCCCCCAGTACAGGCAAAAAAACATTCCGAGTGCAAGTTAGCCGCACTAGCCATGCCCCATTTAAAAAAATGATCACTCTAGGCGATTACCCAACAATCGGCCTTAAAGAGGCGAGGGAGTTAGCTGGAGCAGCAAAGATATCCTTCAAAGCTGAATTGATAGGGGTGGGTGATGGAGGTAAGCACGCTGTACTAACATTTTTAGAGGCAGCAACTGCTTGGTATGAGGCTAATAAAGGCGCATGGGGGAAGACTAATGCTACCGATGTACTTGGTAATATTAAGGAGATGTGTGATGGTTCTGGCATCACTGCGGACCAGGGGTTTGGCTCAGTAAAAATGACTGAACTGCGCATTGATCACATCACAAGAATTGCTGATGGTGTTTTAAATAGAGGTGCTCATTCAGTTGTTCGAGACTTGCTTGATAACGCAAGACGAATTGTCAACTCATACAACGCTCGCGTTGATCGATCTTATTCTACATATGTACGTGCCGAAGAAATTGAAAATCTCAAGCGCAAGGGGCTGCCACCTAAACCCAAAGAACAACCCCATCCGTATCTGTACGAAACTGAAATGCCCCTTTTATTGGCGCTGCTATCAAAAAGTAATGCTGTAGAGAAGAATAAAACTGCCACAAAGATATTGCTACTAACGGGAGTTCGCTCTGCCAACGTTAGGCAAATGCAGATTCAGGACTTAGATTTCGAGAAAAATCTATGGTTCATTACCGGCAAAGAAGAAGAGGGTAGCGGTCAGCGCACTAAGAATGAAAATGACCATTTAGTTCCCCTTTCGAGGCAGGCGGCTCAAGAGTTAAACATTCTGATTAATCAACGCCAATATCTTGACAAAGACGATCCCATTCGGAAAACGAATTATATTTTTTTTGGTGATAGAGCACCATCTGTGCCGATCTCAGAAAATACGATGCGCGATATTGTCGTGAGTCTAGGGTACAAAGGCCTTTTGACGCCACATGGATTCCGCCATACGCTTTCATCATGGGCGCACGCTCAAATAGACTCCAAAAAAGTAGGCTGGAGCTCTCGAGCGGTAGAGGAATACCTTCAGCATGAGGATAATAATAAGATCAGAAAGACATACAATCATTCCCAATTCATAGAGCAGCGCAGAGAAATTGCACAGGCTTGGGCTGACCAAATTGATCGATGGCTTATTCAGGGGCTGGAAGAATTAGCAAAGGGGATGCGACCCCACTCTAGGGACTATAAAGGGCCTTTAAAAAACTAAAATCCCGACAAGCAGCAGTAACTTTGTATTGTTAAATTAAATCCAGATTGATAGCGTGAGCGCCATGCGCCCCTTTAACTGTATTTGAGCCGATATCCCTTAAGATTAATTCAAGATAAAAAATCGTGCAAACCTCATCAGTTCCCGTAAGGCAGCTTTTAGATACAATCCGGCCACTCAAAACTTGGTATTTCGAGGGTTTTGACGGTCTCAGAACGGCCAATAAGAGGCGCCCACAACTCACCACCATAAAAAATTAGAGCGCTTACCTTTGGCTTATTGATATAAAACAAGTGCCTCTGCAATATTTATAAAAAATAGAGGCAATTTCCATAAAAATATAGACATAAGACTTATTAGTAGAGTACAAGTAGTAATGAAAAAAAATAGTGGTATTTTTTGGCTAATATTTGTTTTGCTGGTTGGATGTGCTAAATCCTCATACGCTGAAAACTTAATATTTGCAGGTTTTACATTTTCAGGTGAGGCCGCTGGGATTCCAGCAAGGTACCCATTCCTAAGCGAGCTTTATAAGCAAAAGACTCCAAAAGGTATGAGTAGTTTGAGCTCTCAAGTTATGGCTAGATTGGGGCAGGTCAATAATTCCAATTTAACAATTGCCCCGCCAGATGCAATGATCAATTTAAAAAATATGGATGGAGGGCTTGTGACTGTTTTGCTTGTCACAGGCGAGACAGTGTTAAATGAGAATTATGGAAGTTATTACAAAACTTTTATTAATCTCAGTGCTGATGCGCTTATTTTTGATTATAAAAATAAAACTATTGTAAGAAGTTACCCTTTGAATCTGGTGCTTTTTGATGCAAGTCCTGGAAGCCAGTCACCATCGAAGCAAAAGATTCAAGAGCTCATATTAGACATGATTACTCGTCAGGATGACAAGGGGCTTATTTCCCAATACTTAAGCAGGCTATCAAAGGCAACGTTGCCCAAGGATGGGGTTAAATCTATTCAGGTTGCTAAAGTTGATGTAAATCCTGATGCATATGGAATGTTTCCTGCTCAGCTTAGGGGAAATCAAAACGCGGTCAAGGATATATTGTCTGATGGGTTTTCATCTGCATTATCGGCTAAAACCGGGGTTGCAATACTCCCTTCAAAAATAGGGCAAGCGTTGGGGATGATGACACTTAAGCTCGAAAATTCAGATGGCCAAATTAAGATAAAGATTGGTGATGGAGATTATTTAGTTAACCTCAAATTAAATAAGTACGCAAAAATTAAAAAAGATGAGACTGCTGTTGAAGTTTCGAATATCTATGCTACTTCGATCAATATTGATATATATGAGCAATTAAGTGATCAACACTTTTTGCAGTCAGATTTTAAAAATGGTGAGCTCTCAATAACCCCCATTAATAAACAGGCTGGCGATGATTTCCCTGGTTACATGGATTCATTGAATGGAATATTTAAGAAGTTTGCCGATGCAATTAAAACTGACGACTTAGGATGGGCCAAGGCTGCTGCTTCAAGCTCCAACATCAGTTCTGAAATTTCAAAAACTCGCAAAATGATAGAAAGCAATATGTAAGATGAAGAAAATATTAACGATTGTATTTGCTGCCCTGCTTTTTATTAGCGGGGCAAGTTTTGCTCAAACCGTCACCGTTAAAGGTCTTGGTACTGTCAAGTACTCAGGTTTTTTAGGCACCGGAGATAAAGATAAGGCCTATCAAAAGGCTCAAGAGTCAGCTATGGAGAATTATTTCTCGGAGCGTGGGCAAGCTGATTACGAAGCTTTCGATGCTAATCGAGAAAAGATTATGGGTGATATTGATAGCTTCACGACAGGCACAGTAGTCTTGAATGAGCAGGATCAATCAAGCATGAATAAGTATTCGGTGTCTGTAAAGGTGACTGTTAATGAGACCAAGCTTAATGTTCTGATGCGTAAGTCAAGTACGGTTGCAAAAGCGTCTGCAGGGTCTAAATCCAAGATTGTATTTATCTTTGTTGGGCGTGAAGCTGCAAGTATTCGATCCTTTGATGCTCGGGTCGTTAAAAGGGCTGAGGTTAATGCAACGGGCACTAAGAGTACTAGCGGTACAGAAGGAGAGGCCATTACTGACACAAAAATTAGCACAAATTCATCAAGAACAGATAATGCAAGTTCTTCAATCAAGGTAGAGACTGGCGGAAGCACTACGCGTAAAGCTGATGACACTGCATATCGTGCTTTCCCACTTTCTGACCAACGATCGAATATCACCAGTGTATTTTCACAGGCTGGTTACAAGGTAATTGATTCAGATATGGCTTTGAGTGACAAAGATCTTAAAGCGATTACGAAAGATTTCTCAACTGGAAGTGACCTTAGTCAATCTACGATCAAAGGTATTTATCAATCCCTTAGGGCTGGTGGCGTTCCTGTTTTTGTATTAGCTACATTAACCTTGGGCTCCCCAACAATAGATCCAAGCTCTGGGATGGCTCGGGAGGGCGTAAGAATTGCCGCAAGAGCACTTGATGTTAATGACGGCTCTGAAATTGCTTCTGTTCCGTCAGTCAATCAATTCGGCTTGGGTCAGACCAATGATGAGGCTCGTGATAAGGCTCTGAAAGATGGAGCAATGGCAGCGGCAAAAGAAGTCGTAAGTCGATTAAATGCACTAGGTGCGAAATAATAATTTAAACGGGAGTTAAAAATGAAAAAGATTTTATTTGTAGTGTTTGGATTGCTCTTAAGCAATCTTTCACATGCGCAATTTGGAAGTTTATTAGGTGCGGCATCCTCCGCAATTGGAGGTGGGGGCGGCGCGTCCCTAGAGCAGATTACGTCTAACTATATTGCAGGCTCTAAGCAGATTGCCTCGGCACAGGATAAGTTGATGAAAGCGGCAAATATCAAGGTCACTTCTGATCTGAATTCTGCTCAAATCACAAACTTGACTGCTGGTGCAACTTCACAGCAGGTTGATGATGCAAATAGGATTATTACCGATCGATCAAAGGCTATTCAAGATGCGTATGCAAATCACGCTTTAAAGCTTGATGCAAATGGCCAAAAGGTCTTTATGAGTGGGTTTGGTGATTTCGCTCTTGGAGTTCTTGCATATGGAAAGTTGGCATTGAGTGTTAAGGGATTTAGCCCTAGCGTGAACGATATTTCAAAGGCTGGTATGGCCTTAGCAATTACCAAAAATATTCCTGACGACATGAGTAATCTCAAAAATACTTTTGGTTCAATCTACGATTACGCAAAATCTAACAACATTACTCCACCAAAAGATTCTGCTGAAGTTACAAAGATGTTAGATGGTTTTTAATTAAGCCTAAGGCCCAAGCCCTATTAATAAATTTTTTTGGAGTCCCGAATGAAGCGATATTTAGTAATTTCTTTTGTAGTGCTTGGGCTATTCGCGTGCGGGGATAAAAATGCTCCAAACCTTACATCCACCCCCGATGTTGGAAAAGTTGAGCAAGTAGAGGTATCTGCTAAAGGGGTAGGAGTTACCCCTGGAGCTGCTGTCAATGACGCTCTTAAGCTCGCTATTCAGCAGGTTAATGGAGCTGTTGTTGATGCCAGCTCTGCAAATTTAAATGTTATGGCGAAGGCTACTGCGACTTTAGATGTGGATTCTAGCCAGGGTCATGATTCAGCGAAGGCTACTGCAACAATGCAGGGCCAAGCTTTTGCTGAGCAAATAGTCACAGCTTCAAACGGTGTGGTTTCAAATTTCAAAGTGATTTCTAGTAGCGCTCCGGCTAAAGATGGCGGTATGTACACCGTTCAGATTAGCGCTAAGATTGCAAAATTTAAAGCCCCGGCTGATGCTGGAAAAATTAAGATTGTTGTATCGCCCCTAAGGTCTAATCGTCCTACTTTTAATATTGGTGGAAATGAGGTTCCTGCAGCACAGGTTCTGGATCCAGTTCGTCAATTGATAATTGATTCTCTGTCTCAGAGTGGTCGATACACCGTTTTGGATCGTGAATTTGATTCTGAAGTTCAAGGTGAATTAGGAATGATTGCATCTGGTCAAACAAACACTGCCGATTTAGCGAAACTTGGCCAAGCTTTGAGTGCCGACATTGTCTGGGTTGGGGTTGTTAATAACTTAGCTTATGAACGTAGCGCTCGTAAATTAATTTCTGCTGATCGAGAATTGGTTAGTTATGGTGGATCCTGGGCAATCTCGCAGCGCCTTATTAACCTAGCTACTCGCCAGGTTATGCTCTCCAATACTTTAACTGGAGAGTTTCCTCGTGTTGCTCCAACTACGATGGGTGCTAGTATCAACGAAGTAAATACACTGAAAGACATTCAAGCCAATATCGCAAGAAAAGCTACAAATGCGATCATGATGAAAACTTTCCCAATTTCCATTTTGGAAATTGATGGCACTACCGTTGCCCTGAGTCAGGGTGAGGGCTCTGTTAAAGAAGGTCAGCAATTTAAGATTTTCTCTATGGGCAAAGAAATGAAAGATCCTCAGACCGGCCAATCCTTAGGCAATATGGAAAGTGAATGTTGCGTGGTTACTATTAATCGCATTACGCCAAAAATGTCTTACGGCACACTTTCTGATGTCAAAATCAAGTTAGATGGAATTAAGCCTGGTGTATTGCAAGTTAGGGAAGAGGTGCTACTAAACGCATCTCCAGCAGTCCCACCGCCTCCTCCACAGGTGAGTTCACCACCCGCAGGAAATTTACCCCAAGCTCCAGCTAAATCTGCTGCGCCCAAAGCTGGTGGAAAGAAGGACGCTGATTGGTAAGAGAGAGGCTAGCTCACAATAACTAAAGCCACCTTCGGGTAGTTTTTTGTTGTCTGCCACTGTCTCTTGTGGGTCGAATTGCGTCTATTGTGCTTAGCTTACATAAATGGTCGCAAACTGGCAAAAAAGAGACCCTTGGATTTTAAATAGGCTGGTGATGATGTGCCTATAAAATGGCCACTTAAATACTTTGAGCTGCATTAGCATTTCGCTAATCCTACTGCCCTAGATATCGAAAAAGGCGCCGAAATGACTCAGTCATTTAAAAAAATTTCATTGGTATGTTTTTTAACTGCCGTTACTATCTACTCAACAACCTCAAGCGGACAGGATGTATCCACATCAATGGTACCCGCCTCTGGGGCGTACATTGGTCTAGGGTTTGGTGCGAGCTCTACTCAATTTAATGGTCAGAAAGTGCAAGCTACTGGCATATCGACAGTAAGCCCAGCAGGAACAACTGGTAGTGCGGGGGGTCCACCAGTATCTATAAATATGAGTGGAACTAACTCTATTGCACCCGCTATACAGGTGGGTTATTTCCAAAAATTCCAGGACTCCAGTTATTTGTGGGGGGCAAAATTTTCATATAGCTATATGGGTGGTTCAACCTCAACTACGGACCGCATTCTAATACCCCAATTTGGCACATATCCAAGTGGGGCTTCATTTACAGGAAATGCGGTTGCAACGTCCTATCAAAAAACCATCAAGAACCAAATTTCATTCATTCCTTACTTTGGCCAATCATTTGATAGAAGCACTATTTATTTTGGCGTTGGCCCAACGGTATCTCAGGTAAATACCAAAATAAATAACCTCATTGGCTTTGCCGACCTGAATGGGGTAAGAACTGACGTTTCTGGAACCCCTCAAAATTTCACAGATACTCAGTGGGTATATGGCGGTGCAGCCATGCTTGGCGGCACATATTTTTTAGATAAGTCATGGTTTTTAGACTTTAGCTATACCTACAGCATGACGCAAAATAAGACATCAAACTACTACTCAACATTTAATAACCCTGGTTCACCAAATAGCTACAGTGGATCGTTAATTGGAAGTAGTACAGGCACTGCATCAATCCAAACCCTAGGATTAACCATGAACAAGCTATTTTAAATTTTGAGTCTTTATAGACTCAATAATGGGCTGCCTAATGGCGGCCCATTTATTTAATCCGATAGTAAGGCTGGTGGCACTCATCAGCTAATAACAAATACCCTCAGTCATTTCCAAGGGGCATAATTCACACTTATCGAATAATTACTCCCTATCCACTTATCATTTGGATTATTCATTAAAACTTTTTTAGCCCGCTCTACATGGGCATCAATATTATTTTTATTTACGAGCCAGCAGGCCAAAGCGACTGATTACGCACCAATCCTGAGTGGGTCAAATTGGTATGTTCCCGTGCCGAATATGTTGGCATATGGAGCCAACTCATCAGAGGGATTCGCAAGGCCATTCCCCATTGGGGATCAAACCTTGTGGAATGGAGTTGTAGTTACTTCTCCCGTTGGAAGCTCCGTAACTACTTTTACAGGTTCTACAGCAGCATCATTGGCTCTTGGACCAATTACTACAAGCTCTACTAGCACCATGGCGGGAAGTGTTTCTTCAACGGGGGCTATAGCTATTGTGTTTACACCGGTGGGCGGTGGCACTTCAACGCTAGGGCTTGGGCAATTTGAGACCATTGGTGGCGTTAACGCTATGGAAATGCAAATGGTTACAGGAACGGGTTTAATCACCACGCACTGGGCCTATATGCTGCCCTATAACCCTAGCACCTTTACTCCGCTTCCTGCTACGACGATCCCAGTCAGTACCGCCAATCCCTATTATTCTTGGACGCCAGGAACTGTCTGGAAGATGGTGAGCACATCTTTATTTGGTGGCACTTCTCCGGGAAAATTTGTAATCAATAACTACAACGGTGGTTACTTTACCGGTACCGGTGTTGGCCCGGCCGGAAGTAATGTTGCCTTTACTGAGCTGGGTTCTATTACTCCACAAGGTAAGGTGTTATTTGCTACGATTAACAATGGAAGCGTTACCGTGAACTCTTCCTATGGAAGCATTGCAGGCGCAGATACCAGTGCCTCCATGACATTAGCGGGATACGATAGTGCTACGGCAATGCCAACGGGCTCTTATACCTATCTCACTCAAATTGCCCCATACCCCGGCGTAGTTTCTGCAGCAAATAACCCCGCTGCTATTGGAGCTGCCAATAGCCTATGGAATATGGCAACTACCTCATTAGGTCTTACTGGGGTGATGGCGCCAGTTTTAACAGCTCTTGATAATCTTGGTGCTAGCTCGCAGTCAAATGCGATTAGTCAAACAATGCCTTTACTTGCTGGTGCCGGCTCGCAAGCTACCGCTAGCTCACAAAGAGTGGTTAGTCAATTTGTATCGGCTCGGCAAAATCAATTATCTGGCAATGGAAGTGGCGAGGAGATACTAGGTAATCGAGAGTTCTGGGGGAGGGCTTATGGGTCCTGGGGAAATCAGCAAACATTTGGCAATGTTGCTGGGTACTCTAGTAACGGTGGTGGGCTCATTCTGGGTGCAGATTATGTTTTATCGCCTCGTACAAATTTAGGCCTTGTGATGGGGATTTCAAATAACTCCATCAGTTCTACTAACTCAGTTGCCCCAAGCAATTTGAATATCACTAGCTATCAAATTGGTGGCTATGGAGACCACGCTATAGAAAAAGGTCTCATTTGGAACTATCAGCTAAATGCCGCTCTTAATCAAAATACGGGCTCACGCAATATCAGCTTTTATGGGGCAAATGCAAACTCCAATTACAACAGCTATACAGGCCATGCCAGTACAGGCATACAGCAATATTTTGATACCAATGATCAAACTCGGCTTACTCCATTCCTTCGCGCTGATTACTTAACAGTTCAATCAAACTCCTATTCAGAAACTGGCGCAGGTGTATTAAATCTTAATGTGAACAATCAATCTTGGAGCGAGCTGTATACAACCGCAGGTCTTAAGCTCGATTATGAATTGATGCCCAAGATAAAGCTCTCCACAAGTGTCGCCACTGGATATAACGTTCTAAATCGACAAGTGCTTCTCACATCAAATTATTCCGGTGGTGGGGACGCTTTCACCACCTATGGCCTACAACTTTCACCATGGCTATATAGCGGTGGTGTGGGTATTGAGGGAATTCTACAAAAAGGGGTAGAGCTCAATATTAGATATGACGTTCAAGCAACTACATCTAGCTACCTCAATCAAATCGCCTCTGCAAAATTAAAGATTTATCTCTAATGAATAAAAAATACTGAGTGGCCCCTTTGGGTCGTTAGCAGCCCCTTGCTATACAAGCGTTACTTAAAGTAACGCTCAGTGACCAAAAAGTACTTTGGAGCAACGAGGTGTTAGATGGTTGCTCCAAAATTCCTGTGGTTTTGAAAACCAAAGACCGAGGTATTACATCTTGCGATCTTGTTAATCTAGTCACACAAATACTCACACACCGATAAACAGGCGACGTAACCTCTTGAAATCCTAATGGTTTTCTTTGGATGTCTGCTCTCATAATCCTTTGGTCCCAGGTTCAAGTCCTGGTGGGCCCACCAGAAAAGCAAACCCTCATCAGTAGTGATGGGGGTTTTGTCTTATTGCGATTTTGATGGTGGATTATGATGTAGTAATGTAAATAAAAAGAGTGTTGACATGCCAATCATTAAAAGAGACAACAAGCCTGACATTTATTATGAAGTTGATGATTTCACCGATCCGTGGAGTAATGCTCCAGTCATCATTCTTCAGCATGGATATGGGCGCAGTTCAGAATTTTGGTTTCAATGGGTTCCTTATCTTTCCAGATTCTTTAAGGTAGTGCGTCCAGATCTGAGAGGGCTTGGGCGATCGGGTAAGGATTTTGATCTCAGCAAAGGTCTGACTGCAGAAAATTATGTAGGGGACTTGCGCGCAGTCATTGCCGACCTTGGCGATGTGCCAGTTCACTATTGCGGTGAGTCAATAGGCGGTATTGTTGGCATTGCCTTTGCTGGAACATACCCCAATTTAATTCGCTCTCTTTCACTCATTTCTGCGCCTGCATTTATTGGTGATATTGCTCGCAAAGGTTATGCATGCGGTCATGAATCATGGCCTGAGGCAATTAAAAAAATGGGCGTTGCGGCCTGGATGGAGGCCACGAATACTAGCACTCGTTTCCCACCAGATATGCCAAAAGAATTTACTGATTGGTACACGCAAAAAGTTTCAGAGGCAGGAATGGATCTATTAGTTCATATGGGGCAATTTGCTCTTGACGGCAATGTCACTCCCTATCTTGAGAAAATTACTGCTCCCGTACTCTGTCTTTACCCAACGGGTGGCGCTATCGCTAATGATGAGCAAAAGCAAACTTTTGTGAGGAATGTAAAAAACTTACGATTTGTGCACTTGCCAACCCAATATCACATGATTCATTACATTAAACCCGCCCTATGCGCAAGGCAGGTTCTCAGCTTTGCTAGCGCAGTTGATAACCGTGTTTGTGACGAGTAAATGAAAGGCGCTGGAATGAAAAGATTATTACTCTTGGTGGCTGTTGTCTCGGGTTTACTTGGTTTTATTCATGGAGCGCACGCTCAGCCCTATCCAAATAAACCAATTCGGATGATTATTCCTTTCTCAGTTGGCGGTTCAACTGATATTCTGGCGCGCGTGATCGGACAAAAGCTTTCAGAAAATTTGGGACAGCAGGTTGTTATTGAGAATAAAGGTGGCGCCAATGGTTTGATTGGTATGGATCTTCTAGCCAAGTCTCCAGCAGATGGTTACACCATCTTATTCTGCACAACGAGTACTCTTTCTATTAATCCATCTTTGTATGTTGGAAATATGCCTTATGACCCCGATAAGGCTTTTGTAGAAGTTGGTCTCGCAGCCAGTGCACCCAACATTTTGGTGGTAAATAAAGATTTGCCAGCAAAAAACGTGAAAGAGTTGGTTGAATTGGCCAAGAAACGTAGTAGTTTGAATGCCGCATCTGGTGCAACTATGCATTTATTGAATGAGAAATTATTTGAATCCAGAACAGATGCACAGTTAACGATTATTCCTTACAAGGGAACTGGCCCGGCTTTGGTAGATTTAGTCGGAGGTCAAGTCGACTTGATGTTTGATCAAATGACTACTTCATTGCCTTTTGTTCAGGATGGTCGTTTACGCGCATTAGCGGTCACTAGTGCAAAGCGCTTCCCGGCACTTAAAGATACGCCAACAATGGTCGAGTCTGGCTACTCAAATTTTGTGACCAATTCATGGTGGGGAATAATTGCACCCGCTGGAATTTCTCCTGGGGTGTTGGGTAAATTAAATACCGCTTTAAATAAAGCGCTTACTGATCCTGGTGTGCTGTCAAAAATTGCCTCTATTGGCGGCCAGGCCTCCGGCGGGACTCCTAAACAGTTTGCTGATCTAGCAAAAGAGGATCGTTCTCGTTGGGAGCAAATTATCAAGGCTAATAACGTTGCTCCAGAGTAATTTGTATGTATAAATTTGCAGCTAACTTATCAATGCTTTTTAACGAGGTCGATTTTATTGATCGATTTGCATTAGCGTCGCAGCATGGTTTCAAGGGTGTCGAATATATGTCCCCTTATTTACATCCAAAGGAGCAGATTGCTGAACTTCTACACAAGTACAAGTTAGAGCAAGTGCTTTTTAATATGCCTGCTGGCAATCGAGAAAAAGGTGATCGAGGTATTGCTTGTCAGCCATCAAGGATTTCTGAGTTTCGCGAATCAGTCGATATTGCTCTGGATTACGCTCGAACTCTTAAGTGTCAAACAATCAATTGTCTTGCAGGCATTTCCGAGCCAGGAGTATCTGCGCAAGAGCATCATCAAACTTATGTTGCAAACTTAAGATATTGCACTAAAAAAGCTGATGTCTTGGGGGTCAATATTGTTATTGAGCCTCTTAATCCGATAGATTTTCCAGGATTCTTTTTATTGCGCACTGATCAGGCTGCTGCAATTGTGAAAGAAGTGGGTGCTCAAAACTTAGGCATTGAATACGATGTTTATCAAGCGCAAATGTCAGAAGGAAACTTGGTTAATACCATTCGTGAGTTTCTTCCAATGATTTGGCACATGCAAATAGCAGATGTTCCCACCAGGGCCGAGCCTGGTACGGGCGAAATTCATTTTGAGTATATTTTCCGGGAGTTGCAGTGTATGGGGTATTCGCACTGGATTGGATGTGATTACCATCCTTTAGCCACCAATCATTTTGATTGGCTTCAAAGATTTTCTTTGAATCTTTGAGTGTAGTCCCAAGTCCTGGTGGGCCCACCAGAAAAGCAAACCCTCATCAGAAATGGTGGGGGCTTAGTCATTTGAGCATTACTTTAAGTAACGCTTGCGGTGCCAAAAAGCGTGTAACCCATCTCTACACAGTTTCTGACAGCTCTAATAGATTGCGGTCTTTAGGTATTGAAGGGCTGTATATAGCCACTAGCAGTCGCTAATCAGGAGATGGACAATCTTTGTGTCAAGGGATCATTTATAACCAAGGCCGCCAAGATTGATTAAAAGATTATTTCCCCCAAACACTTGCTAGCCAAGGCTGCTGTTCAATGGGTAGTCCACTTGGCCTATAGTAATGTTCAATTTCAGTGAATTGTGCATTGGTCATAAAAGATCTCCAGCCCTCTAAATCGTGATATGAGCCAAAGCGATCTCCGTACCAACTTTCTTCGTTATTACCCCGAGGGTTTGAGCTGAACAGAATGCCGTTGGGCTTTAAGCAAGCCCATAAATTACTCAGTACTTTAGGCAATAGCTTATTCGGGATATGAAATAGTGACGCATTGGCAAAAATACCGTCAAATGTATTATCTACCAAAGATAAGTTAAAAAAATCTTGGACTAAGATTTCGCAACCACTTTTTGTTTTAGCTATTTGAGCAGCTTGTAGGCTACCTTCAACCCCAATAGCGATATGACCAAGCTTGGTAAAAGTTTGCAGGCCTCTTCCCGGGGCACATCCAAAATCAAGAATGCGAAAGGGTGGCACAGTCTTGATTACTCTTAATAGGGCATTGATATTTTGACTGACATCATGGCTCTGCGTGCCCTCATCATAAGAAGCAGCGTTTTGGTCATAATGGCCAATATTTTTCTGAGAAATTAGCTCAGATTCATCTAGGCTATTTTTTAAGTTAGACATTATTTATTGCTAGAAATATAGAGCTGTTAGAGTTGACGCTCAAATTAAACTTTAATGCTTACAGACTCTATTGGCGGGGGTCTGAAATTAAGACTATTCTTTTGAGGCCTCAATTACTATATTTAAGCTTATCTCATCGCCAACAAACGGTACATATTTTCCTAAATCAAATTCTGAGCGACTTAACTTCGCGCTTGCGTTAGCGCCACACATATATTTCAAAGTAATGAAGTTACGGCTACAGGCAAAGTTGCTTACTTCAAGGTTAATGGGCTTGGTAATACCCTTGATAGTTAGCTCGCCTGAGAGCGATGTAATGGCCTGGTTATTAAAGATAACCTTATCAGAAGTGAATTTAGCTACAGGAAATTTTTCAGAATTAAAGTAATCTTCAGTTCTCAGTAGCTTATTAAAGGTATCGGAGCCTGTACTAACTGAGTCGGTCTCAATTGCAATATCTATAGTACCGCCATCCATTTGATCATTGAGCGTAATGGTTCCATTCACCTTATCAAAACGACTAGTTTGAATTGAGTAAGCTAAATGTTTGTAGCTAAAGCTAACAAAGGTATGCTCAGGATCGGTAATATAGATTTCTGCTGCTTGGACCGACGAAGTGACCAACGTCAGGAGGAGGGCATTTATATAAAAAAAGTTCATGAGGTATTTTAGGCGCTTTGTCTTATGGGTGCCACTCCCCCACAGTAACTGGGAGACCTGATGAAAACGCTAAATTTAATAACCATGTAAATCTGATATAAAGAACTATATAGTCCAATTTTTTGGGGGGGATGTCAATGTCTGGTAGTACACAAAACATCAGCTTGAGATAGCTGGGTTTTTTTGAGCATTACTTTAGGATGAAGATCGTCAATAATCCTCTCTGATGGAGCGGCACTAAAAATCAGATCAGTTCATGCTTCAAGGTAGGGCGAATTACATTTAAGTATGACTTTAATTAAAAAAAATTTTTGAGGATTAAAAATGAATAAACCCCTAAAAATATTGCTCGCTTCTGTTTGCGCTATTCATTTTTATCAATTTTCAGGTAAGATCATTTGACTACTTTGCAAGGGTCAATCTAAATAGAATGAAGACAATTTTTCGCGCGCTGTTACCTGCACTATTCTTAATTTCACATTGCAACGCACAAAGTTCTGCGCCCCCTTTTCCTAGTAAACCTGTCACCATTGTGGTTGCCTATGCCCCAGGAGGTCTAGGTGATGTTCTAGCTAGACGATTAGCAGAGAAGCTGAGTATTCGCACAAAACAAACTTTTGTAGTTGAAAACAAGCCAGGGGCTACAGGGGCGCTAGCCACAAGATATGTTGCCAAATCAAAACCAGATGGTTACATCCTCCTTTTAGGCCAAACTGGTGAGATGGCAATCAATCCAATTGTGAATAAGGATGTGGGCTACGATGCCAATAAAGATTTCAGGCCCGTTGCACTAATAGGGGATGCCCCCCTCATTCTTGCCGCACCAGGAAGCTCTAGCTATCGTACCCTCCCTGAATTTATTAAGCTCGCCAAAGCAAAACCAGGATCAATGACTTACGCCTCATCAGGTAGCGGGACGCCCGGGCATTTAGCTGCGGCATCTCTAGCGCAAGATATGAATATCAATATGGCGCATGCCCCCTATAAAGGGGCTGGGCAGGCAATGACCGATTTGCTTGGTGGCCATGTCGATATCTTTTTCTCAAGCGCGCCTGCTGTCATTCCTTATATTGAAAGCAAAACTCTCAGAGCGCTTGCAGTGTCTTCCGAAAAGAGAATGGCCATTCTTCCAGAAGTACATACCGTATCCGAAGATGCCATCAAGGGATTTAACTTTACGCTCTGGGGAGGTATTTTTGCCCCCGCAGGTACTCCAGATTCTGTTGCAAATTATTTAAATGCTGAAATTAACGAAATATTGAAAGATCCGTCCTTTAGCGGCCCCCTAGAGAAGGATGGCTTGTTCATTAAAATGAATTCACAAGCTGAGTTTATGGAGTTTATTAAGCGTGAAACCATCAAATACAGCAAACTATTAAAGACCTTTGAAATTAAGAACGACTAGATTCAAAATAAAGAAGAAGAAATGAAAATCATCATCATTCCTGGGGACGGTATTGGCCCAGAAACCATGGCTGTAACAACTCAAGTATTAGAGAGCGCCTCCGCTAAATTTAATTTAGGCCTACTACTAGAGCAAGAAATTGCTGGACATAGCAGCCTAGAAAAATATGGGAGCACCGTCACCTCAATACTGCTTGAAAAAGTAAAGGCGGCTAATGGTCTCATGCTCGGACCCATGGCAACGTATGATTTCAAAGATGAGTCTAAAGGCGAGATTAATCCTTCTAAATTCTTTAGAAAAGAATTAGATCTATTTGCTAATATTCGTCCGTCGCGCACATACCCAAAGGTGCCGACCTGTGTAAAGCCCTTTGATCTAGCTGTCGTACGAGAAAATACTGAAGGCTTTTATGCTGATAGGAATATTGAATCTGGCTGCAGTGAAATGCTCATCACCCCTGATGTGGTTGTTTCTCTTAGAAGGATTACCAGACAATGCTGTGAACGTATTGCAAAAGCAGCTTTTGAGTTAGCAATGACTCGCAAAAAGCATGTCACCGTTGTTCACAAAGCAAACGTCCTCAAAATTGGCGATGGTATGTTTATCGACATTTGCAAAGCCATTGGCCAAAACTATCCACAGGTGCAAATTGACGATTTCATTGTTGATGCCATGATGGCCCATGTTGTGCGTGCACCAGAACGCTTTGACACTATCGTCACAACCAATATGTTCGGAGATATTTTGTCTGACCTTACGGCAGAGCTATCTGGCAGTCTTGGCTTAGGCGGCTCACTCAATGCTGGGGAGCAATACGCAATGGGCCAGGCAGCACATGGCTCTGCGCCTGATATTGCTGGTAAAGATATCGCCAATCCATTCTCACTTGTTCTATCTGCCGCCATGCTCTTGAACTGGCATGGCCAAAAAACTACTCAGGTTCAATTTACTGATGCATCAAAAGCAATTGAAAAATGCGTTGGACTATTAATTGACTCAGGCAAAGTAACCAGAGATATTGGCGGAAACTTGGGTACCAAAGCAGTAGGCGACTCTTTTGTTAAACATTTTTCTAAATGCTAGTTTTCTTTAAGGGCAGAGCATGATCACTAGAAGAAATTTCATTGCTGGTTCAGCTGCACTGCTCGCAGGCAGCACACTTTTCTCCACCGAATCTTTTGCGGAGTCTCAATTGAACCCTAACTTTGATGTGCCTGTTGGTGCATGTGATTGTCATATTCATGTTATTGGCCCCCAGTCTAAATATCCTATGGTTTCAGGTCGAGTCTACACCCCGCCTGAGTGTGGAGTGCCTGAGCTCCGAAAACATTTGAAGCAACTACATCTTTCAAGGGTAGTATTAATTCAGCCTAGTTTTTATGGCGCAGATAACACCTTCCAGCTACTCTCTACTAACGAGATGGGCAATTCTGCGCGTGCAGTAATTGTGATTGATGAGAAAACTACCGATCAAGACCTAGCGAAAATGGTTGCTATGGGCGCCCGTGGTGTTCGCATGAATCTCTCCACCTCTGGCATCTTTGATGCTGAAGTGGCACGCAAACAATTAATTTCCTTGGCGCAGCGTATTAAAGACTTTGGGCTGCATATTCAGATCTACGCATCAGCCAAGGTCATTGCCGGCATAGCTGATAGCATCTACACTCTTCCCGTGCCCGTTGTTTTTGACCATTTCGCCTCCATCAAAGCAAAAGGCTTTGAGAAACAAGCGGAGTTATCTGTGATTTTGGATCTAGCCAAGTCTGGACAAATTTATATCAAGCTATCTGGTATTTATCGAATTTCTGAAGCGAGCCCTGACTATCTTGAAGTAAAAGATTTGGCTCAGCTCTACGTAGAAACCAATGCTGATCGGATGCTCTGGGCAAGTGATTGGCCCCATACCAATACCATCTCTGGCATTCCAGCAACCCAAGTCACACCTTACAGAATTGTTGACGACGTGAGAGTCTTTAACTTACTACCAGATTGGATTCCTAATCGCCAAAATTTAGTCAAAGTACTGGTTAGCAATCCGGAGCGTCTATACCGCTTCTAGAGTGGACTTAAGAGAAGTTTTTCATCCAATCAAAATGATTGGGGGCCACGGGATGGTTGTCACACCCAATCCAGCGTGAAGGTATGTACCTACGAATTGCCGGCGGGTCGGGCGAGATCCGAACTTCTTAAGTGTTACTTAAAGTAACGCTTATCAATGTATAACAATACTTTGGAGCAACGAGGTGTTAGACGGTTGCTCCAAAAATCCTATGGTTTTCAAAATCAAAGAGTGAGCTAGTATTTCTTATGATCTTGTTAACCTAGTCACACAAAAGCTCACACACCGATATTTAGATGACGTAAGCTCTTGAAATCCTAGCGGTTTTCTTTGGATGTCTGCTCTCATAATCCTTTGGTCCCAGGTTCAAGTCCTGGTGGGCCCACCAATGAAATCAACGACTTAGGGAGAAATTCCTAAGTCGTTTTTCTTTCTATGCCCCTTAGTCACTTTAAACCCTCTTTTTAATAGCTAAATCTTGTTACTAGACAAATAATTAGTTGTCTAGTAACATACCCCAAATGAAACTTTATAAAGATCTTTCGCTTGGAGCTCAAACAGCTTATGCAGAGCTGCAGGATCAATTGCAGACTCAGAATATTGG
>Ga0214182_1000369_pt1 | contig 18511 bp, 23 predicted proteins | sample TroBogEpilimnion_8_FD_153020 | JGI IMG/M metagenome (GOLD analysis project Ga0214182, IMG submission 153020) | Freshwater microbial communities from Trout Bog Lake, WI - 14NOV2007 epilimnion | ecosystem: Environmental > Aquatic > Freshwater > Lake > Epilimnion/Euphotic zone | place: Trout Bog... | reverse complement strand
CGGCGCGGAGGACGAATGGTTTTGGCCTCCGGCGATGCTTTTGGGGACAGGGCCGCCCTGAGGGGGTGTTTTCGGGCGATGCAGCGACGCGCACGGGGCCGGTGGACGGCTGGCCCCGCTATCGCGATTCGGGCGGCTACTTCTATTGGGCGTACGGCGGGGCGATCACGCTAGCCCAATCGCGATTAACAGTGGGTGCCTTGGACAACAACCGACATATTCGAAGAGCCAGCGGAGAAGGTATATGGGGACGTGGATCCCGCACAAATCTGATAAGAATAGCTACCACCCGCTGCATAGGTGTAGTTCACCGAGCCAGTGGTGGTCCCGCTAACGTTCCACGTGCCGACGGTGTGCGATGGGTCGACCGCATCGCTGGGACCCTTGGCATATTCCACCAGATTGCCGCCCGCCTGATGTAGTTCGTTCGACCCCGAGGGCGACAAGGGTAAGACGCAGGCATAGTTGTTCGTCAGGAGGGTGGAGATGTCGGTACCGGACATCTCGGCGCCGGGGCACGTCGCGTATGCCTGCGACGAATATATCAACAGCCCCAGGGCGACGGTCACACGCGCGACGATCATGGTTCGCTCCATTCCAAAAAAAACGCTCTTGTCCTTTTAAATGCAACCGCGGCGCCGAGCAATAGCGTTCTCTCTTCGGGGCGGGGTGACGGTATATGAAGGCTTTGCGTCATGCACCGTCATGGTCGGGTCAGGCCCGATCATGACGGAGGGGGGCCATATGCGATCGCCCTGGCGTTTATCCGCCTTACCCCAAGCGCTCGATAATCGTCACGTTCGCGGTGCCGCCGCCTTCGCACATCGTTTGGAGCCCGTAGCGCCCGCCGGTGCGTTCCAGCTCGTGCAGCATCGTCGTCATGATCCGCGCCCCGGTCGCGCCGATCGGGTGGCCGAGCGAAATGCCGCCGCCGTTGGGGTTCAGGCGTTCGTGCGGGATGGGGGTTTCGGCCAGCAGGGCCATGGGGACGGAGGCGAAGGCCTCGTTGCACTCCACGATGTCCAGATCGTCCCAGCGCAGACCGGACCGTTCCATCGCACGCTTCGAGGCCGGGATCGGCGCGGTCAGCATCATGATGGGGTCGTCGCCCATGACGCTCATGTGATGGATGCGGGCACGGGGCGTCAGGTTGTAGCGTTTCAACGCGGCCTCCGACACGATCAGCACCGCGGCGGCGGCGTCGCAGGTCTGGCTGGATACGGCGGCGGTCAGCAGCGGGAAGCCGGGCAGCGGCTGCAGCGCGGCCATTTTCTCCAATGAGGAGGCGCGCGGGGTTTCGTCCTGCGTGACGCCGTTCAGCGGCACGATCTCACGATCGAACCGGCCCTCCTTCTGGGCGGCCAGTGCTCGGTTGTTGCTTTCCAGGGCGAAGACTTCCATCGCCTCCCGGGTGAAGCCCCATTTCTCCGCGATCATCGACGCGCCGCGGAACTGCGACACCTCCTGCGTGCCGAAGCGGGCGACCCAGCCCTCGCTGCCCAGGAACGGATCGCCGAGGCCCAAGGGCGCCGCCGCGCCGAACGCGTAACCGATGGGGATTTGGGACATCGTCTGCACGCCGCCGGCGATGACGACATCCTGCGTGCCGCTCATGACCGCTTGCGCGGCGAAATGGATCGCCTGCTGGGACGATCCGCACATGCGGTCGATCGTCACCCCCGGCACCGTCAGCGGCAGGCCGGCGGCGAGCCAGCAGGTCCGCGCGATGTTGAAGGACAACGGCCCGACGGCATCGATGGCGCCGAACACGACGTCGTCGTAGTCCTCGGCCGGGATGGCGTTGCGATCCACGATGTGGCGCAGCACGTGGCCGCCGAGGTCGGCCGGATGCACCTGCGCCAAACCGCCGCGACGGCGGCCGGTGGGGGTGCGGATGGCGTCGACGATATAGGCCTGGGTCATGGTTTCTCCAGCACGACTTGGGTTTGCGTGACTTTGGCGGCGAGACGGCCGTTCTCATGCCGCAGGCTGGTTTCCCAGACCTGTGTGCGGCGGCCGCGATGCAGCGGGATGGCTTCGGCGATCAGTTTCGCGCCAGAGGGTGTGGCGGCGAAGAAATTGGTCTTACTCTCTATAGTGGTGGTGTTCTGACCCTCCCGCAGGTTCATAACCGTGGCGAAGGCGCCGACTGTGTCCGCGAAGGCCATGATGCCGCCGCCGTGGATCGTGTCGAAATCGGTGCACAAATCCGGCCGCACGGTCAGTTCCGCCACCAGACGGTCCTTTTCGGCGTGCGTAATGACCATCCCCAAATGCCGCGCGAGCGGCGGCAGAAGGGCTTGCAGCGTTTCGATGTCCATGCGGGTCCCCGTTCGTTCCGCCGGTATTGTGCCCGGCGGAACCGGGACGCGTCTAGCCGGAGCCGGCGACGTAGGCGACCAGGCTTTCGACTTCGTGCTCCCGCTGGGTGATCAGGGATTTGACCACGTCGCCGATGCTGACGAGGCCGACCAGATCGCCGTGGTCCACGACCGGCAGATGGCGGAAGCGGCCCTCGGTCATCATGGCCATGGCTTCGCTTTCGGTGGTGCCGGGGTGGGCGAACTGCATGGCCTTGGTCATGAGCTGCCCCGCCGTCATGGTCAGCCCCCCTGCCCCGTTGGCCGCCAGTGCTCGGACGATGTCGCGTTCGCTGACGATGCCCAGCAAATGCGTGGCGTCATCGACCACCAGCACGGCGCCGATGCGGTGTTCGGTCAGGATCGTCGTGACCTCGGCGATGGTGACCGAGGGATCGACCGTGGTGACCCGATGTCCTTTGTGTTTCAAAATGGCCGCGACTGTCATGACACCCTCCTGTTTTCGGTTGGGTGTGTTCGGCTCCAGAAACGCCGGCCGGAACCGAGCGCACGCTTTCTCCACTGGGAAGCATGCGCCCTTGGGCGGACGAAATGCAAAGGGTTTAATGTGGTGCCAGCACCGTGGTGCGGTAGCAGGCCGCGAGGGGTGCGCTGAACCCGATGCTGTCAAAAATCAGCGTATCGTCCCGTCCCAGCACGATCGGGCCCGCGGGCCAGGACCCATCGGCATCCCGCCGCAGCAAGGAAGCCGCGATCCGTGTGCTGTGCACCGACAAAATCTCCCGTACGCTCGGCATCGTGGTGTAGGTCCAGATGTTGGCGTTGGTTTCGATTTCGTTGGATGGCGAGACAATCTCGATCAGCAGCACCGGCTCATGCAGCATCTGATCGCGGGTCGGCGGTTCGCAGGTTACCGCGAGGTCGGGGACGCGGTAGTTCATGTCCGAACGGGCTTTCGGCACGACGCCGGGTTCGGTTACCGGACGGCAAGGGAGCCGGTCGAGCAGGTGGTTGCCCAACAGACGGCCCAGTTCGGCTTGGATTTCGCCATGCGACGCACTGCCGGGTGCCATCGCCACGGGTTCCCCATCGATCAACTGCCAGGGCACACCCGTGGGATCCTCGGGGTCCCAGCAAAGGAACTCATCGAGGGTCATGCGCGTGAGCGGCGGGTTGCGGAGCGCGACCATGGATTGGCTTGTAGCATGAAGGCCGGGTCAGCCGAAGCAATTTCCCCTACTTCGGCACCCCGACCACCTGCCGCGCCACCAGCGCGTCGATCTGTTCGGCGCTGTAGCCGTGCTCCGCGAGAATGTCCCGCGTGTGCTCGCCCACCACCGGGGAATGCGCGCGGGCGGAGCCGCTTTCCAGCGGCGGGAGGCCGGGAATGTTGGGCATCGGCACCAGCTCCGACAGGCCCGGCTGCGCGAGCCAGGAAATAATGCCGGCGGCGGCGACCTGTTCCTCCCGCAGGAATTCCTCATAGCTGTTGACGCGGCCGTTCATGATGCCGCGGGCGGTCAGGCGTTCGGACAGCCACGCGGTGGTGTGGGACGCGATGGTGGGGCGGATCAGGGTGTAGAGTTCGTCCAGATTGTCGCCGCGGCCCTTGTGGGTGTTGAAGCGGGGATCGTCGTGCAGATCCATCCGCTCGATACACTCGCAGAAAGGCTTCCAGTCGCCGGGGCGCACCATGGTGATGTTGATCTGGCCGTCGGAGGTATTGAACACGCCGTTCGGCATGGAGGTGCGCTGCGCCTGACCGCGTTCCAGATACTGCGCGATCAGGCGGATCACGCTCAACATCGCGCCGCCATGCATCAGGCTGAGTTCCAAATAGCGGCCCTGCTTCACCTTCTGCTCCCGCCGGACATACAGCGATGTCGCGATGGCCTGAAACCCGAGCAGGCCGCTGTACATGTCGATGAGGGAGATGGCGATGCGGTGAGGGTGGTTGTCGTGCTCGCCCCTGTTTTCCGTGACGATGCCGATGAAGGCCTGCAGCACCGGGTCCATCGCCGGGCGCGCCGCGAGCGGGCCGGTCTGCCCGAAGCCGGAGATCGAGTAGTACAGGATGCCCGGCACCTTCTTGCTGACGGCATCGTAGCCGAAGCCGTAGCGGTCGATGGTGCCGGGCTTGAAGCCTTCCATGAAGACATCGGCGTCCTCGATCAGGCGCCAGAGGATTTCCTTGCCTTCGTCGGTCTTCAGGTCCAGCGCCAGCGCGCGCTTGCCCATGGTGCCGAAGATCGAAAAGGCCGAGTGATCGCCGTAGGTCTTGCCGAGGATGCGCGACCAGTCGCCGCCGTTGTGGGGGGTTTCGATCTTGATGACATCGGCGCCGTGCTGCGCCAGCATCATGGCGCAGGATGGGCCGGCGACGCCGCCGGTCAGATCGATCACCTTCAAGCCCTTGAATGCGGCGTGGTAGTCCATGGTCCCCTCCTCACGAATGGGGGGATAATAATGGGGGAGTGCGGCGGCGGCTATACCGCCGGCGTTGGTCCGGCCGCGAGGACCGGGGGCCAGATTTGCGGGCGGCCGAGGCTGTATGCGATTGCCCTGGCGCACGCGGCCAACCATTGACGCGTTCCGCCAATAGCGCAGAACTGTCCAAAATCGCCCCGTCGAAGGACCTTCCCACCATGACCAAAATCGCCGCCATCACCGGCGCCGCCTCCGGCATCGGCAAAGCCGCCGCCGCCCGCCTGCTGGACGCCGGCTGGACCGTTTACGGCCTCGACATCCGCCAGCCCGCCGCCCAACCCCGCTACCAAGCCCGCTTCAAACCCATCCGATGCGACGTGTCCGACGCCGCCAGCGTGACTCAGACCTTCGCCGCCATGGGCACGACCCTGAACGCCCTGATCTGCTGCGCCGGGGTCTTGCGCACCGGGTTGATGGAGAACATGGCCATCGAGGATTTCGACCTCGTGCTGAACATCAACACCCGCGGCACCTTCCTTTGCGCGCAAAAAGCGCTGCCGCTGCTGCGCGCCGGGGTTACGCCGGACAACCCCTCGCGGGTGATCCTGCTGTCCTCCCTCGCCGCGCTGCGGCCGAAGATCGTGTCCGGCGCCTATGCCGCGTCGAAGGCCGCCGTCACCCAACTCACTCGAGTCATGGCGGCCGAGTGGGCGCCGTCCGGCGTGCTGGTCAACGCGCTGGCGCCCGGCACGGTCGATACGCCGATGGTGCGCGCGGTGTCCGATCCGACGGCGTCGAAAGGCTACCGCCCCTCCGGCGTGTCTCCGGTCGGGCGCATCGCGCAGCCGGACGACGTGGTGGACGTGATGATGTTCCTCCTGAGCGACGCCGCCCGTTACATCGCCGGCACCACCATCCCGGTGGACGGCGGCACGGGTGCCGCGTTCATTCCCCCCGGCTCCAACCAATAAGGCCCCTGTCATGACCGACATCAAAGCCATCGTCGTGGATCGCAGCGGGAATGAGCCGTTGACGATCCGCTCCGTCCCCCTCGCCCCCGCGAACCGGAACGACGTCACCGTCCGCGTCACCGCCATTTCCTTGAACCGCGGCGAAACCAACCGCGCCGTGCGGTCGGCGGAGGAAGGCTGGCGCCCCGGCTGGGATTTCGTGGGCGTCGTCGAGGAAGCCGCGCCCGAGGGCGGCGGACCGGCCGTCGGCACCCGCGTCGTGGGCCTGTTGCCTTCCGGCGCGTGGGCCGAGCGGGTGCGGGCGCCGAAGAACGCGGTGGCGGCGCTGCCGGAGGGGGCGTCGGATGCCGCGGCGGCCACATTGCCGGTCGCGGGCCTGACCGCGCTGCATGCGCTGCGCCAGGGCGGGATGCTACTGGGGCGGAAGGTGCTGATCGACGGTGCTTCGGGCGGAGTCGGGCACCTCGCCTGCCAGATGGCGGCGGCGTCGGGTGCGCGTGTTTACGGGCATGTCCGCAATCCCGCCTTCGCCGATATGGTGCGCGAGTCCTGCGGTGAGAACACGATCGTCGCCCCGTCCCTGGACGCCGCCGCGCCGTTCGGACCGTTCGATCTGGTGCTGGATTCGCTGGGCGGCACCGGCCTCGCCACGTCGCTGTCGCTGCTGCGGTCCGGCGGGACCTGCGTGACGTTCGGGGTGTCGGAATCCCCGACATCGACCTTCGAAAGCGGCGCGTTCTTCCGCGTCGGCGGCACCAAGCTGTACGGGTTGATGCTGTTCCACGAGCTGGATCGCGTCGAACCGGCGTCCGAGGGTCTGGCGATGTTGGCCGGCCTCGTCGCTGCCGGCACGCTAAAACCCCGGATCGAGATCGAGGCCCCCTGGACCGACATCGGCGCCGTCGCCCGCCAATTGCTGGCGCGCAACTTCATGGGCAAGGCGGTGCTGCACGTGCGGTAATTGGCCGCTACAACCACCCCTCGCGCCGGAAACTCACCCACTTGGTGCCGGCGACGATGACGTGGTCCATCAGCACGATCCCCAGCGCGGTCGCAGCCCGTTGCAGCGCCTGCGTCATCTCCTGGTCCCCCCGGGACGCGGTCGGATCGCCGCTGGGATGGTTGTGCACCAGGATCAGCGACGTCGCGTTGAGCTCCAGTGCTCGGCGCACGACCTCCCGCGGATAGAACATCGTGGCGTTGACGGTACCGCGCACCTGAATCTCATCGGCCAGCAGTCGGTTCTTGGTGTCCATGAACAAAACCCGAGCCTGTTCGACCGGCTCCCGCGCCAAAACGGCGATGAGATAGTCCATCAGCCGGGGCCAGTCCGCCAAAACCGGCTGTTCGCGGATTTCGTCGCGCAGCAGCCGCAGCGCCGCGGCCTGGGCGAGTTTCAGGGCTGCCGCCCCGGCCTCCCCCACCCCATCCACCGCCATCAGGGCGGCCGGCGCGGCCGAGATCGTCGCGGCGAAACTGCCGAACCGGTTCAGCAGCATCCGCGCCACCGGCTTGGTGTCGCGGCGCGGCAGGGCCAGGAACAGCAGCATCTCCAGCATTTCGTGATCGGCCAGCGCCTCCGGCCCGGCGCGCAGCAATCGGGTGCGCATGCGGGACCGATGCCCCTCGGCGCCGTGCACCGTCGTCGCGCCTGTCGGATCCATCAGATCGAACAGGCCACCCGCCTCCGCCAGCCCCGCCGGCCTTACACGCGCACGCATGCGAACCCCACCGCTACAGTCCAAGACGGCGGAGTCTACAGAGTAAACCTTACCAATCAGTTAACGCCGAAGGGCGGTTTGTCCATTCCAGTGGGGGAAAGCGTGAAAATTTCGCACCCGTCCTCGGTCACGCCGATCATATGCTCGAACTGCGCGGACAGGCTGCGGTCCCGCGTAACGGCGGTCCAGCCGTCGTCGAGCACCTTCACCTCCGGCCTGCCGGCGTTCACCATCGGCTCGATCGTGAAGAACATGCCGGGTTTCAGCACCGGGCCTTCGCCGGGGCGGCCGAAATGCAGGACGTTCGGCGGTTCGTGAAAGCGCCTGCCGATCCCGTGGCCGCAGAAATCGCGGACGACGCTGAAGCGGTGGCTTTCCACATAGGTTTGGATCGTGTGCCCGATGTCGCCAAGCGTCTTGCCCGGCTTCACCGCGCGCACGCCGCGCATCAGCGATTCGTAGGTCACGTCGATCAGGTTGCGCGCCCGGGTGGACGGCGTGCCGGCGGCGTACATGCGGGACGAATCGCCATGCCACCCGTCCAGGATCACGGTCACGTCGATATTGACGATGTCCCCGTTCTCCAGTTTCCGTTCGCCGGGGATGCCGTGGCAGACCACATGGTTGATCGACGTGCAGATGGATTTCGGGAAGCCGCGATAATTCAGAGGCGCCGAGATGGCCCCGCGTTCGGCGACGAAATCATGGCAGAGCTTATCGAGGGCACCGGTGGTCACCCCCGGGCGCACATAAGCATGGATCATGTCCAGCGTCTCGGCGGCCAGACGCCCAGCCGCGCGCATCCCGGCGAAATCCTCCGGCCGGTGAATCGTGATGCGCCTCGTGTCGGCCCCGCCGTCCATACAGAAACTCCGTCCACCCTTGTTGTCGGTCGATCCGCGCAACATGCTCATACGGGGCCTGGGTTGCAAGACGGCGGATAGCCAAGCTGCGTTGCGCCGGGTAAATCGGTGCCCATGATAATCGATATGCACACGCACGCGGGCCGGCCCCGCCGAACCGGCGATGTGGACCGGTCCGTGCTCGCCACCATGGCGCCGGCCGGCGTCGGCGCGGCCGTGGTGGCCGCCATCGCCGATATCCCGATGATCCGCCGCAACCCGGAAACGAAGCGGCTGGAGAAAGTGCGCGACGCCGAACCGGGCGAATGCATGGACGCCGTGGACAGCTACCTGACGAGCTTCGAGGCCTCGGGCATGCGCATCTCGCGCGAACCAGGGGACATCCGTGTGGACAACCCGTCGCTGGTGCTGGCGATCGAGGGCTGCGACTTCCTGGAAGGCGATTTGGACCGCCTGAACCTGATGGAACAGCGCGGCGTGCGCAGTATCCAACTGACGCATTATCTGGTGAACGAAACCGGGGACATCCAGACCGAACCGCCGGTCCACGGCGGCCTGACCGCTTTCGGCGCCGAAGCCGTCCGCCGCATGAACCGCCTCGGCATCATCGTCGATGTCGCACATTGTTCCGAGGATACCGTCAAAGGCGTCGTCGCGGCGGCGAGCAAGCCAATCCTCTGCACCCACGCCAATCTAAAGGAACCCGGCCATCCCGACGGGGATCACCCGCGCTACCTCAGCCCCGACTACGCGCGCATGGTGAAGGAAACCGACGGCGTCATCGGCGCCTGGATCGCCGTGCTGTGGCGGGAGAAGCTGCCCGGCATGATCCGCCAATTGTTCCGCACCATCGACGCCGTCGGGATCGACCATGTCGGCATCGGCACCGACCTGCCGGCCGGCACAGCCGCGACCGAAATGCCCAATTTCGCCCGCCACCCCGAACTGGTGGCGGCCATGCGGGATCGCGGCATGACCGCCGAAGAAGTCGAGAAAGTCTGTTCGGGTAACTGGCTGCGCGTCTTCCGCAAGGTCCGCGGCGCATGACCCGGGACGCGCAACAGCGCGCCGCCGGCGCCGCCGCCGCCAAACTGGTGGAAAACGACACCATCGTCGGCCTGGGGACCGGTGCCACCGCGTCGCACTTCATCCTCGCGTTGGTCGAGCGCGTGAAGACCGAAGGTTTGCGCGTCAAGGCAATCCCGACGTCCAAGCGCAGCGGCCAACTGGCGGAAGCCGGTGGGATCGAGTTGACCAGCTTCGCGAAAACACGGCGTGTCGATCTGACGGTAGACGGCGCGGACCAGATCCAGCGCGGTACGCTGCATCTGGTCAAAGGTCTGGGCGGCGCGCTGCTGCGAGAGAAAATCGTCGCCGCCGCCAGCGACCGGCTGGTGATCATCGCGGAGTCCGCCAAACTCGTGGACCGGCTGGGCGGCCCGATCCCGGTGCCGGTGGAGGTGGTGCGTTTCGGCTGGGAAACCACGGCCAGTCGGCTCGCGGCGTTCGGTTGCGAACCCAAACTGCGCTGGCCCAAAGACGGGAACGAACCATTGGTGACGGAGCTGGGCAATTACATTTTGGATTGCGCGTTCCCGCCGATCCTGGACCCGGCCAAGCTGGAGCAGGACCTGTCCCACACGGTCGGCGTCGTCGAAAGTGGGCTGTTCATCGGAATGGCCGAGATGGCGATCGTCGGCACCTCGAAGGGGGTGGAGACGCTGAAGGTTACGACCGGCTAGCCGCCTGCCGCACGCCGGATCGCGCGCCGGCGCAGGGGATTTTGTGCTTCCCCGACACGGCACAGGCCAACCGCGATGCCGGCGACACCGGCTTCGCAGCATGCGCCTGCGCGGCTGCTTGATGTTTCGGCGTCGCGGGTTCAGCGTGCTTCTTCCCTGCCTCGGCGAACCGATGCGCGTTCTTACCCGCCGCCGCGTGACGACGCCCTGCTGCCCGTTCCACCGGCGCCGCCTGCGCGGACCCGATCAGACTGTGGCTCGAAGCCCGTGCGATCGCGTGCTCGACCGGAATGTCCAACTGACCGTAGCCTTGATCCAGCAGGGTCATCATATGGGCATCGCGCTCCCCGCCGCTTGCCGCGCCGAGGACAACACCCACCAGCCGCACCCCGCCGCGCATGGCCGAGGTGACAAGATTATAGCCGGACGCCTGCGTATACCCGGTCTTCATCCCATCCGCCCCGGGATAGGAACGCAGCAAATGGTCGTGATTGGCGATCACCCTGCGCTGCCACGTGAAGCTCGGCGTCGAGAAATAACGGTACTCCCCGGGGAAGCCGCTGATCAGCCGTCGCGCCAGCACCGCCATGTCGCGCGCCGTCGTCCATTGATCGGGATCGGGCAGGCCGGACGCGTTCATGAACGTCGTATGCGTCATGCCCAACGCGCGGGCACGCAAGGTCATCATCTGCGCGAAGCGGTCTTCGGAGCCGCCGAGCATCTCACCCAAAGCAGCGGCGGCATCGTTGGCGGACTTCGTCACCAGCCCCAGGATCGCCTGATCCACCGTGATCCGTGTGCCGGGCAGCAACCCGAGCTTGGTCGGCGCCATGGATGCGGCGTGGGCCGATACGGGGACATATTGGTCCAGCGCGATTCGACGGTCCCGCAGCGCCTCGAACGCCATATAAAGTGTCATCAGCTTCGTCAGGCTCGCCGGATGCCGCGGCGTGTCGGGCGCGGCCGATTCCAATACCTGACCGCTCGCGGCCTCCACGACGATCGAGCTGTAGCGGGCGGACCCCACCTGGGCGCTGGCTGGGACGAACCAGAGGCCAGCAACGGCCGCGCCGACCGCAAGCAACAGCGGTTTCAGGCTGCGGCCCGACAAAAAACTGCGGCGTTGGCACCCTTCGGTTGCCATTTCTGTCCCTCATGCGGCGATTGAGGCCGAGTCTAGAGTCCCCCGCCCCGGCCTGTCCAGACCGAAATCGCCGAAAACCGAAAAAACTGAACAGCTTATCGCACACGCCTCATACGGCGCCTTCGGTCCGGGCCACCCAAAGAAATTTTGTGCACCGCAGCATTTTGCTCTTGATCCCCGATCGGGCGGCGCCTATATCCGCCTCGTGTTGCAGTGCAGCATAAGAATGATCAACCGGGCACACCCACTCCGACAGCGGTCGCTGCCCGGTTTGCCCATCGGAGAGACTGACATGGCGTCAAAACCGAAAGCGGCCGCCGTCGCCGCACCGCCTCCGCCAGCCGAACCGCCCGCCGAAGCGGTGGTCGCGGCAACCGCCGAACCTATCGTGCCGGAAGCAATCGCTGCCGAGGCCGAACCCACCGTCCCCCCCACCAAAGCCAAACAAGGCATGGAGAAAGTTATGAAAACCGCTGAAGAATTCGTTGCGTTCGGTCAAGGCAATGTCGAAGCCATCGTGAAGTCCAGCCAAATCTGGGTTGCCGGCGTGCAGGACCTGTCGAAGCAGGCTGCTGTCACCGCGCAGGCGCAGCTCGACGAAACCATGTCGGTCTTCAAGGCGATGACCGGTGTGAAGTCCCTGAAGGATCTGTTCGACCTGCAGAGCAGCTTCGCACGCGCCGCCCTGGAAAAGACCGTCACCGAATCCAGCAAGCTGACCGACGCGTCGCTGAAGCTGACGGAACAGGCGTTGGCCCCGATCACTGCCCGCGTGACCACAGCGGTCGAGACGTTCGGCAAAGCCGCCTGATTTTTCGGGCAGCGCACGAGGTCCGGATCGGGCCGCAAGGTTCCTCCCCCAGACGCGGACCGATCCGTTCGACGAAGGCCCGGGCACACTGCCCGGGCCTTTTTCGTGCGTACGTCCCTGGGTGGCAGGTAGCTATTTCCCACCAGCCAAAGCTTCCGATATGCTCTTTTTCGACACCGCCGGTATTGGCCAGAACCGGGCAGGTGTGCCTAAGATCGCGGCGAATGGATGCGGATAACCGATGAGCGATAACGACAGACGCGGTGGAGGCAACTCCGACGGCCCCAACGTCGGCGTAGTGGTCAGGGCGAAGCCCAAGACCCGCAAACCCGCCATGTACAAAGTTCTGATGCTGAACGACGACTACACGCCGATGGAATTCGTCGTCCACGTGCTGGAACGCTTCTTCCAAAAAAACCGGGAGGAAGCCACCCAGATCATGCTGCACGTACACCGTCGCGGCGTCGGCGTGTGTGGCGTCTTCACCTACGAGGTCGCCGAGACCAAAGTCACCCAGGTGATGGATCTGGCTCGGCAGAATCAACACCCACTGCAATGTACGATTGAAAAAGAATGACCGTACTGCCCCAAAACCGGGCCGTCGGAGATTAGGAGCAGCGAGACATGCTTTCACGGAACCTTGAACAGACGCTGCACCGTTCGCTGGGGCTGGCGAGCAAGCGGCGCCACGAATACGCCACCCTGGAACATCTGCTGCTCGGGTTACTCGAAGACACCGACGCCCTGGCGGTCTTGAAGGCCTGCGGAATCGACCTCGAAAAGCTGAAAAGCGATCTGGGCGAATTTTTGGAACGCGACCTCGCCGGCCTGCAGACCGAACGGCCGGGCGATCCCAAGCCCACCGCCGGATTCCAGCGTGTCGTGCAGCGCGCGGCCATCCATGTGCAGTCCTCCGGCCGCGACGAGGTCACCGGCGCCAACGTGCTGGTGGCGCTGTTCAGCGAGCGAGAGAGCCACGCGGTCTATTACCTGCAATTGCAGGATATGACCCGGCTCGACGCCGTGAACTTCATCAGCCACGGAATCGCCAAGGCCCCGGGTCGGTCCGCCCAGCGCCCCGTCGCCGGCAACCAGCACCCCGACAACGAGAGGGACCCTGACCGCGATGAGCGCCAATCCGGCGGCAACCGCGCCGCCAAGGGCCAGGAAGCGTTGACCAACTACTGCGTGAACCTGAACAAGAAGGCGCAGGCCGGCAAGATCGATCCGTTGATCGGCCGCGATCTGGAGATCGAGCGCACGATTCAGATCCTCTGCCGCCGCACCAAAAACAACCCGCTGTACGTGGGCGATCCCGGCGTCGGCAAAACCGCCATCGCCGAAGGTCTCGCCAAACGCATCGTCGAGGGCGACGTGCCGGAGGTGCTGCTGAAGTCCACCATCTTCGCACTCGACATGGGATCGCTCCTGGCCGGCACCCGCTACCGCGGCGATTTCGAGGAACGGCTGAAAGCGGTGGTGAACGAGCTGGAAAACCTGCCGGGCGCGATCCTGTTCATCGACGAAATCCACACCGTTATCGGTGCCGGTGCGACATCCGGCGGCGCGATGGATGCGTCCAACCTGCTGAAGCCCGCTTTGGCCTCCGGCAGCCTGCGCTGCGTCGGCAGCACCACCTACAAGGAATTCCGCAATTATTTCGAGAAGGACCGCGCATTGGTCCGGCGGTTCCAAAAGATCGACGTAAACGAACCGTCGATCGAGGACACCGTGAAAATCCTACGTGGGCTCAAGCTGAATTACGAGAAGCACCACAAAGTCGAATACACGGAAGAAGCGATACGCGCGGCGGTGGAACTGTCCGCCAAATATATTCACGATCGCAAGCTGCCGGATAAAGCCATCGACGTGATCGACGAAGTGGGCGCGTCGCGCATGCTGGTCGCGGAACATCTGCGCCGCAAAATCGTGACTTTGCGCGACGTGGAGGAAATCGTCGCCAAGATCGCCCGCATCCCTCCAAAGAGTGTGTCCGCCGACGACAAGGAAACATTGCGCAATCTGGAACGCGATCTCAAAGCCATGGTCTACGGCCAGGACAAGGCGATCGAGGCGCTGGCCGCCGCGATCAAGCTGGCCCGCGCCGGCCTGCGCGAACCGGAAAAGCCCATCGGCAACTACCTGTTCTCCGGCCCCACCGGCGTCGGCAAGACCGAGGTCGCGCGCCAGTTGGCATCGATCATGGGGATCGAACTGATCCGCTTCGACATGTCGGAGTATATGGAACGCCACTCGATCTCTCGCCTGATTGGCGCGCCGCCGGGTTATGTCGGGTTCGATCAGGGCGGTATGCTGACCGACGCCATCGATCAGCACCCGCACGCGGTGCTGCTGCTGGATGAGATCGAGAAGGCCCACCCGGACCTGTATAACATCCTGTTGCAGGTCATGGACCATGGGAAGCTGACCGATCACAACGGCAAGGTCGTGGATTTCCGCAACATCGTGCTGATTATGACCACCAACGCCGGTGCGTCCGACCTCGCGAAGGAAGCCATCGGCTTCGGCCGCGAAAGCCGGGAGGGAGAGGACGGCGACGCGATCAAACGTCTGTTCACCCCGGAGTTCCGCAACCGCTTGGACGCGACGATCCCCTTCGCCGCCCTGACGCCGGAGATCGTCGGCCGCGTGGTGGAGAAGTTCGTAATGCAGCTGGAAGCCCAGCTCGCGGACCGCAACGTCACCATCGAGTTGTCGTCCGCCGCCAAGGAATGGCTCGCCGAACGCGGCTACGACCGTCTCTATGGCGCGCGCCCGCTCGGCCGCGTGATCCAGGAGCACATCAAAAAGCCGCTGGCCGAGGAGCTGCTGTTCGGCAAGCTGGTCAAGGGCGGGTCGGTGAAGGTCACGCTGAAGGACGGCAAGCTGGAATTCGAAACGCTGGAAGCCGCCCCGCCGGCGTTGCCCAGCCCCGAGGGCGAAGCGGAATCCGATCGCGAAGAACGGGAAGCGGTGGAATAGTTTCCTTCGTTATTTAAACTCCCACGGGCGAAAAATCGCCGTCGGCTCATATGCCGGCGGCGATTTTTATATGAGCGCTTTAAACCCCGTACCACCATTGGTCGGTTGACATGAAACTTTTCTTGAGGAAATTTATTGTATTTGACACCCGACGCGTTCTTGCGAAAGCACATTCCCGCATGTAACCTTCTACGGGTTGGTAACGGAACACCCTGCCAACAGATCGCAACCTTGGGAGTGGAGACGCTTGAGTCAGCCATTTGTAGGACAGGTCATCGCTGTTGGCTTCAATTTCGCGCCGCAAGGTTGGCTTCTGTGCCAGGGCCAGCTGGTTCCGATCTCGCAGTACGAAGTCCTGTACACCCTGATCGGCACCACGTACGGCGGGAATGGGACAACGAACTTCCAGTTGCCGGACCTGCGGGGGCGGACCGTGATGGGCATGGGCCAAGGCCCTTCGCTATCGAATTACGTCCTCGGGCAGCAGGCCGGCAGCGAATTCGTAACCCTGACACAAGCGACGATGCCGCCGCACACCCATACGCCGATCGCTTCGACAGCCGCGACGACGGCGACCCCGAGCAACACCGTCGTCTTGGCCGCTGCAAACGGCACCACTGCCTCCAACCAGTACGCTACCCCGACCCCAGCGCCGTCGGACGTGGTGCTGTTGAACGCGGCCACGATCTCCTCGTACCCCGGTGGCGGCCAAGGGCATGAGAACCGCCAGAACTTCCAGACCATCAACTACATCATCGCGGCGTTCGGCATTTTCCCGTCGCAGACCTGATTGTCCGGGCCGATCCACCGGCCGCCATACACACCCAGGCGTCAGACGCCTTATAAGGAGATCCTCGATGTCGGAACCCTTCCTCGGTCAAATCACGGCCTTCGGCTTCAACTTCGCGCCCTATCAGTGGATGCAGTGCAACGGTCAGATTCTGCCCATCTCGCAATATGCCGCACTGTTTTCCCTGCTCGGCACACAGTTCGGCGGCAACGGTACGTCCACGTTCGGCTTGCCGAACCTGAACGGCGTTGTGCCGATCGGTCAGGGCCAAGGCCCGGGCCTACAGAATTACGTCATGGGAGAGACGGGGGGCACCCCACAGGTGACGTTGCTGGCTACGCAAGTCCCCGCTCACACGCATTCGTTCCAGGCCGTCTCCGGATTAGGCACGACCCCCACCCCGGCGACCGGACAGACACTCGGCCGCGGGCGCACCACCCCGACCACTACCCCTCCGAACCTAACGGTCGATGCCTATGCGCCCCCAACAGCCGGTACCGCTGCGACATTGGCGCAGACGGCGCTTGGCGCGGCGGTCGGCGGCAACCAGCCGCACGCCAACCAACAGCCTAGCCTGACGATCAATTGGTGCATTGCCATGGCCGGCGTCTTCCCGACACGTTCGTGACGCAGGGCCTGCAAAGCACCATTCACCGACGATCACTATAAGGATTCACCGCTATGTCGAGCCCATATCTCGGTCAGATCGAGGCCTTCGCATTTGGATTCGCGCCCAAGAACTGGGCGCTGTGCCAAGGGCAGCTGATGTCGATCGCCCAAAACCAAGCGCTGTTTGCGCTGCTCGGGACCCAATTCGGAGGCAACGGCGTTCAAACCTTCGCACTTCCCGATCTGCGGAGTCGTATTGCCATCGGCACGGGAAGTACCCCGATGGGCACACAGCAGGGGTACCGAGACAGTCACACTGACAACGAACCAAACCCCGAGCCACACCCATACCGTCAATGCCCGCAATAACGGCACGACGGGCGCGGCTACCCCGCAGACACCCAACAACAACATGCTGGGCAGTCCGTACACAGCCCAGGCCGCCGGCCCGGTGCAAATCTATGGCACGAACACCACCGGCGCGACGAGCTTGCTCGCGACTACGAGCAGCGGCGGCGGCAATACGCCGCACTCGAACGTCATGCCCTACACGACGCTGAACTATTGCATCGCGCTGAGCGGGCTTTTCCCTTCGCGCGCCTGATCGCCACGACCGGGATGCCAAGCTGGCTTCACCCGAAAACGGCTTGGTACTCCTGGTGCGTCGGCTGCGGCGTGTGGATCGGCATGATGTAAAATTCGAGTTCGGTGCCGCCCTCCACATCGAATCGATACATGCCTTCCGGCAGGACATCGTCGCGCGGACCGCGAAAAATAACCAGGAATTGTCGGGGGCGGGTTACGACTTCATCCAACGTTAGCGATCCGTGCCACCCACGCGGCTGGAATTTCTTGCCTGCGAGCGACTGAAATATTTCGGCGGTCGGCAAGTCGCTCATGGGACGGATGGCTCCTGACAACGGTGTGGACATCGATGCGCCATCATGTGCAAATCCTCCAATCATGTCCAGAACGCCCATCCCGTTTGCCGCCGGATCGCTGTCCCTACGGCCTGAAGCCTCCGACGGATCGGACGAGCCTTTTCTGTTCGCGCTGTTCGCAAGCTTCAAGCTGCCGGAGATGGCGGCCATGCCAATGGACGCGCCCATGAAGGGACAGTTGGTGCGCATGCAATTCCGGTCCATGAGCGTAAGCTATCGCAGTCAATTTCCCAACGCCCGGTTCGATATTCTGGAGTTGGACGGCGAGCCGATCGGACGCCTGATCACCGATGTCCAGACAGACCGAATCTATTATCCGGACATCGCGGTGCTGCCTCAAACCCAACGCAGCGGCATCGCGACCGCGCTTATGCGCGCCGCCTTGGAAGAGGCTCGCGAGCTCGGCGTCCGCGCCACCGTCAAAGTACTGACCGGCAATACCGCGTCGTTACGTCTGTGCGAAAAGCTTGGCTTTGCCGTGGCCAGCCACGATCCCCCGTTCGTCGATTTGGAATGGCACCCGCCCGCCGTCTGACACGCGCCGCTACCAGGCGATGTCCTTGCCCTGATAATCCAGGAAAGCATGCTTCCGGCTGCCCGCCGCGCCGATCATGACGTCGACCAGCCCGCGCGCGCTTTCCTCCACCCGCACCGGCGCGCCGGAACCGCCCATGTCGGTGCGCACCCAGCCGGGATGCAGCGTCAGCAGAGTCAGGTTCCGCCCGCGCATTTCCGAGAACAGGCCGCGGCTGAGGGAATTCAGTGCCGCCTTACTGGCGCGGTACAGCTCATGCCCGCCGGCGTTCAGCGCCACGCTGCCCATGACGGAACTGGTGTAACCCAGCACGCCCGTTCCGGATTTCAGGTTCTTCAGTAGCAGGCGCCCGAGCCGGATGGGACCGATGGCGTTGACGAACATAAGGGTGCCGGTTTCCTCCACGGTCGCGGCATTGGCGCTGCGGTGGGACGGGCCGGCGACACCGGCGTTCACCAGCACCGCGTCGAACGTGCGACCGGACAGGGACGCGGCGAAGCTGTCGATTCCCGTGCCGTCGGCCATATCCAGCGCTTGGATTTCCACCCGGTCCGGGTTGCGCGCCGCCAGCGCCTGTAGATCCGCGGCGGCGGCGGGCGCGCGGGCGGTCGCGACGACATCCCAGCCTTTCGCCAGGAACTCCCGCACCACGCC
>Ga0214182_1000367_pt1 | contig 18596 bp, 14 predicted proteins | sample TroBogEpilimnion_8_FD_153020 | JGI IMG/M metagenome (GOLD analysis project Ga0214182, IMG submission 153020) | Freshwater microbial communities from Trout Bog Lake, WI - 14NOV2007 epilimnion | ecosystem: Environmental > Aquatic > Freshwater > Lake > Epilimnion/Euphotic zone | place: Trout Bog... | reverse complement strand
TCCATCATCCCCGGGCTTGATCCGAGGACTGCCAACGGCACAATGCTGCGGTTTCGGGCCACTTGGGATGGTCGTGTCGCGCCGCAACCGAGCTGGGGTAGGTCCGTCCTTTCCGTCCCTGCGACGCTTTCCCTCGTCATTGAGCGCCCGCAGGTCTCGCTCGGAGGACCACCGAGACCCCATATCCGATAGAAATCACTCTCCGTGGACCTCGGTGAGATACCTTCGATCGCCCAACAGCAGTGGAAAGCGCCGCCAAAAGCCCCAATACGGCGACGCAGGCCAACGGGGAGAGCACGTCCCACAGCATTGAATGGCATTTTTCCCGGGGCAGGCCGGCCCGTCAAAGACGAACCGGCCCTTCGCCCTACCGCTTCTTCACGATGATCTTGACTTTGACCTCGATGATCACGATTATCAGCCGTAGGAAGAAGAGATGTTTGGGCATCTCATGCCTCCTCGGTAAAGCCGGCGGGATGATCCCCGTCGGCGATCCATCTTCCCGAAAAGTGGTTAAAAAAGTGTTAACGCGGGCGAAGAATCTTGCCTCGTTGTCGCTGAAATGCCGCCGAGTGCGGCGCGCAGCCTGCCTCCGCTGGTCTACTCGGCTTCGACGCGTGTCGATTGGGTGAGAACGGAATTTGTGCGACAATGCGGCGACCATACCCTGAGCGCACCGCACATGCGTCATTCGGCCGGCGTTCATCACGGGGCAGGCCGGCCCGTCAGAGACGAACCGGCCCTTCGCCCTACCGTCGCTTCACGATGATCTTGACTTTGACCTCAATGATCACGATGATCAACAGCAGGACGAAGAGATGTGTGCACATCTCGCACCTCCGTGGTTAAGCCGGCGGGTTGATTCCCGTCGGCGACCCATCTTCCCTAAAAGTGGTTAAGAAAGTGTTAACGGGGGTGAAGAATCTTGCCCCGTTGGCGCCGAAGTTTCGGTGCTGCAGGCACTCTGCCTGTGGTCGCTGAGCGGCTCGGACAAGGGATGGTGTCGTTTTTAGCGATCTAATCCAGCCTGTATCCCCTTTGGACCGCGATACGCCTTACTTCCCCCCAACCTTGCGCCCACCGCCAAACCCCGGCACCCTCCGACCCAAACGGAGGGTCCCCCCATGCACGATCTCGTCATCCGCCACGGCACCGTCATCGATGGCACCGGCGCCGCCCCCATCGAAGCCGATGTCGCCGTAACCAACGGCCGCATCGCCGCCATCGGCCCCAACCTCCCCCGAGGCGCCGAAGAAATCGACGCCAAAGGCAAAATCGTAACCCCCGGTTTCATCGACCCCCACTCCCACTACGACGCCCAAGCGACATGGAGCAGCCGGATCACCCCATCCTCCTGGCACGGCGTCACCACCACCCTGATCGGCAATTGCGGCGTCGGGTTCGCCCCCTGCAAGGAAGACCAGCGCGACATGCTGGTGAAGCTGATGGAGGGTGTGGAGGACATCCCCGAAATCGTCCTGACCGAGGGCCTCCCCTGGAACTGGCACAGCTTCCCGGACTACCTGAACGCCCTGGAATCCCGCCCCTTCGACATGGATGTCGCCACCCAGGTCCCCCACGCCGCGTTGCGCGTGTATGTCATGGGCAAACGCGGCCTCGCCCGCGAGCCGGCCACGCAAGCCGACAGCGACGCCATGGCCCGCCTCGCCGCGGAAGGCATTCAAGCCGGCGCGCTCGGCTTCTCAACCTCCCGCACCATCAACCACAAGACCAAAGCCGGGGAACTGATCCCCACGCTCCAGGCCGAGGAAGCCGAGCTCACCACCATCGGCAAAGCGCTAAAAACATTAGGCGCCGGCTGGATGCAGGTGATCTCCGACTTCGATAACCCCGAACCGGAATTCGCGATGCTGCGCCGGATCGCCGCTGCCTCCGAACGCAACATGGCCATCACCATCCTACAGCGCGACGCCAAGCCCGAGGAATGGCGCCAGATCACCGGCTGGATCGCCGACGCCAATCGCTCCGGCGTCGGCATGATGGGTATGGTTCTCACACGTGCCACCGGCATCCTGCTCGGCTTCGAAATCTCGCAGAACCCGTTCTTCGGCCGCCCCAGCTACATGGCGCTGGCCGACCTGCCGCACGCCGACCGCATCGCCGCGCTGCGTAACCCGGAAACCCGTAAGAAAATCCTGGCCGAGACCATCGACGACAAAACCCTGGAACGCCGGGTTTCCCGCTTCGACCGCATATTCCCGCTGAGCGACCCGCCGGACTACGAGCCCGCGCCCGAGCACAGCGTCGCCGCCATGGCCGCCCGCATGGGCCGGGACCCGGCCGACCTCGCCTACGATCTGCTGCTGGAAAACGACGGCAAAGCGATCCTCTATCGCCCGCTGTCCAACTACACCGAAGGCAACCTGAACACTGTGCACGACATGCTGACCCATCCCGCGACCATCGTCGGCCTGGGCGACGGCGGCGCACACGTGGGCATGCTGTGCGACTCCAGCGCGATAACCACCATGCTGACCCACTGGACCCGAGACCGCACCCGCGGCGCCAAGTTCGCGCTCCCCTGGGCGATCCGGCGGATTACGCTCGATTCCGCCGCCGCCATCGGCTTGCACGACCGCGGCGTCGTCAAACCCGGCTACAAGGCCGACCTCAACGTCATCGACTACGATCGTCTGGCCCTCGGCTCTCCTCACGTTGTCTACGATCTGCCGGCCGGCGGCCGCCGCCTGATCCAGAAAGCGGCCGGCTACGAGGCCACCATCGTCTCCGGCGTCCCCGTCTACCGCGAAGGGGAGGCAACGGGCGCGCTGCCCGGCCGCCTCGTCCGAGGGGCACACGCGGCGCCGGTATAACCCATGGCCTATGTCGGTCAGTCCCTGCGCCGGACGGAGGACCAGCGCTTCCTGACCGGCACCGGTCGCTTCGTGGAAGACATCGACGCGCGCGAACAGGCTTGGGGGTATGTCGTCCGCTCCCCCCATGCCCACGCGGGCCTGGGGCGGATCGACACGGCGGAGGCGTTAAAAATCCCCGGCGTGCTGGCGGTCTACACCCACGCCGACATCGCCCACCTCGGCCTGATGCTCTGCCCGACCCAGGTCGCGACGCTGGAGCCCATGCGCGTCCCGCCGCGCCCCGCTCTGGCGACCGGCAGGGTGCGCCACGTCGGCGATCCCGTCGCCTTCGTGGTGGCCGAAACCCGTGAAGCAGCGCGCGACGGGGCCGAGGCCGTCACCGTCGAATACGACCCGCTGCCCGTCGTCGTGGACGGCGCCGCCGCGATGGCGCCGAACGCGCCGCTGCTGTGGGACGAAATCCCCGGCAACCTGTCGTACCGCTTCCAAAAAGGCGACGCCGACGCGGTGCAGGCGGCGTTCGCGAAAGCGGCCCACACCGTCGAACTGGACCTGATCAACAACCGCCTGATCATCGCCCCCACGGAAACCCGAGCTGGGATCGGCCGTTTCGGCCCCAACGGCTTCGAACTGTTGATCACGGCGGCCAGCGTTCACGCCATCCGAGACCAACTCGCTGGCGTCTTCGGCGAGTCGGTCCGCGTCATCGCCCCCGATGTCGGCGGCGGCTTCGGCATCAAGAACGCCCTGTATCCAGAATGGATTCTGCTCCTCCACGCCGCCCGAGCGCTCGGGCGTCCGGTGAAATGGGTCGCCGACCGAGCGGAAGACTTCAACGGCACCGCCCAAGGCCGAGACAACATCACCAAGGCGCGGCTGGCTTTGGACACGGACGGCCGTTTCCTGGCGCTGGATGTCGCGACGGTGGCCAACCTCGGCGCCTATATGTCCTCCGGTGGCCCCGGCTCTTCCACCAACGCCCCCGCCAACGCCATGGGCAGCGGCTACGTCATCCCCGCCATTTTCATGGACGTCCACGGCGTCTTCACCAACACCCTGCCCATCGAGGCCTATCGAGGCGCCGGCAAACCCGAGGTCAACTACCTTCTCGAACGTCTGATAGACCGCGCCGCTCGGCGCATGAACATCGACCCGGTTGACCTACGCCGCCGCAACTTGGTCGCCGATTTCCCCTACCGAAAAGCGCTAGGCACCGTCATCGACGGCGGCCGTTTCGCGCTGGGCCTGGACGAAGCCGTCGCGCGCGCCGACCGATCCGGCTTCGCAAAACGCCGCGCCGCCAGCGAAGCCAAAGGCTTGCGCCGAGGCTTGGGCATCGCCTGCTTCCTCGAAACGGCCAGAGGCTCCCCCAACGAAGGCGCCGAACTCCGTTTCGAAGACGATGGGAGCATAACGATCCTGGTCGGTACCCAATCCAACGGCATGGGCCACGAAACAACCTATACCCAAATCGCCGCCGATCTGATCGGGTTGCCACCCGAAACATTCCGCTACGTTCAAGGCGACACCGGCCGCGTCCAAGCCGGCAACGGCCACGGCGGCGCCCGCTCCATGCATATGGGCGGCGCGGCGCTGGTGAAAACCGTCGAAACGATGCTGGAAAAAGCCAAGCCCATCGCCGCCCGCTTGCTGCAAGCCACCGACGTTACTTTCGCCGATGGCCGCTTCTCGGTCGCCGAAAGCCCAACCCGAAGCATCGCCCTGCTGGAGGTCGCGAAAGAAGCCAGCCTCGACACCTACGTCTGGAATCTGCTGGACATCATCACCTTCCCCAACGGCTGTCACATCGCCGAGGTCGAAGTCGATCCCGAAACAGGCCAAGTCACGCTCGACCGCTACACCGCCGTCGACGACTTCGGCACCCTGATAAATCCCATGCTCACCCTCGGCCAAATCCACGGCGGAGTCGCCCAAGGCATCGGCCAAGCGCTCCTGGAACATACCGTCTACGATCCGGACAGCGGCCAACTCCTCAGCGGCTCCTTCATGGACTACGCCATCCCCCGAGCGGACGACTTGCCCGACTTCGATATCCTCCTGACCGGAGTCCCAACGAACGCCAACCCCCTCGGCGTCAAAGGCGCGGGTCAGGCCGGTGCCATCGCAGCCCCCCAAACCATCGTCCTGGCCGTATTGGACGCGCTGGGGATCGACACGATAGACATGCCGCTGACGCCCGAACGCGTCTGGCGGGCGATACAAAACCAACCGGGAAAACGCCCATGACCGACAAACCCCGCATCGCCGCGGAAGAATACCTCGACGCCCTCGCCGCCCACGGGATCGAGTATCTGTTCTGCAACCCCGGCACCGACTTTGCCCCCATCGTGGAGGCCTTCGCGCGCTCCGCCCGCACCAACGCCATCGTGCCGAGGCCGGTCCTCGTCCCGCACGAAAACTGCGCCGTCGGTATGGCGCACGGCTACACCATGGTCTCCGGCCGGGCGCAGGCGGTGATGCTGCACACGAACGTCGGCACGGCGAATTCAATCAACATGCTGATCAACGCCAGCCGCGACCGCGTGCCGATGCTGCTGACCTCCGGCCGCACGCCCTTCACCGAATCCGGCGCGGAAGGCTCCCGCAGCGCGCACATCCACTGGGCGCAAGAGATGTACGATCAAGCTGGCATGCTGCGCGAAATGGTCAAGTGGGATTACGAAATGAAGCGCGGCGATCAGGCCGCGACCGTCGTCGATCGTGCGATGGAGATCATGAACGCCTCCCCCCAAGGTCCGGCGTACCTGTCCCTCCCGCGTGAGGTCCTGGGCGAGATCGTCGGCCCCGCCCCCACCAACCGCGGCCACCGAGCGGGGCCGCGCCCGCCGGTCCCGGCCGGCGACGATATCGAAATCCTCGCCACCTGGATCGCCCAAGCCAAGAACCCGGTCATTATCACGGGCATGTTGGGCAAAGATCCGCGCGACGCCATCGCATTGGAAACGCTGGTGGATCGCTGGGCGATCCCCGTCATCCCCTACAACACCCGCTATTTCGCCATCGGCGCCGAAAACCCGATGTTCCAAGGTTCCGCGCCCGGACCGTTGCTGGCCGAGGCCGATTTGGTCATCGTCTTCGAAACGGACGTGCCCTGGCTACCCAGCAAGGAAGCCCCACCCGCCAACGCGAAAATCGTCCAAATCGGCGAGGACCCGTTGCACGCCCGCCTGCCCATGCGCGGTTTCCCGTCCGACATGACAATCACCGCCACATGCCTGTCGGTCCTGGAAGCGCTGAATGAGGAATTGCGCCCCTACGCGATGCCGCACGTCGAAGACCGCATGGCGCGCCTGACGAAACGGTCCGAAGACCTGCACGCCGGCTGGAACGCCGAGGTCGAAAAAGCCGGCAAAGCCGAAACCATTTCCCTACCCTGGCTGAACCACTGCCTGCGGGAGGTCGTCGATCGCAACACCATCGTGATCAGCGAGTATTCGTTCCGCCAGGAATATTGCCCGCTCTCCCGTCCCGGCAGCCTGTTCGCGTTAAGCTCGGCCGGAGGCCTCGGCTGGGGTTTCCCCGCCGCTCTGGGCGCCAAACTGGCCGGCCGCAGCCGTATGGTCGTTTCGGTGCTGGGCGATGGCGCCTACATGTTCGCCAACCCCACCGCCTGCCACTACGTCGCGCAAATGCAGAAACTGCCGGTGCTGACGATCGTCTACAACAACGCCCTCTACGGCGCGGTCCGGCGCGCCACCCTGGACATGTACGGCCAAGGCGTGGCGGCGGAAGACGATGGGCGCCTGCTCGCCGACCTCCCGGCTCCGAACTTCGAGAAAATCGTCGCCGCCCACGACGGCTTCGGCGAACGCGTCGAACGTCCCGCCGATCTGCCGGCGGCGCTGCAACGCGCCGTCGTAGCGGTGAAAGCCGGCCAGCAAGCCCTGCTGAACGTGATCTGCCCACCGTGACGTAGTGTTCGCCAGTAGGAACGAAACACGATGGCCATTCCGGACTTCCAGACGCTGATGCTGCCGATTCTCCGTACGTTTGGAGATCGGCGCTGGCGGAACGCGGAACTGATCGACGAAATGGTTCGTCAGTTTGCCGTGACTGCGGAGGAGCGCTCGGCCATGCTGCCTAGCGGCCGGCAGAGACTGCTGGACAACCGCACGCATTGGGCAATAAATTATCTTTTCCAAAGTGGTCTGATTATTCGCCTTGCTCGCGGTGTGTACGAAATATCCGACCGAGGGCGACAGGTGCTTTGTAATCCGCCAAGTCGAATAGACCTCCGTTTTCTAAAGCAGTTTCTTGAATCTGAAATTGGCGGCCCAGCTGTGAATCCGAGTGTAAATGGTATCCCGGAGTCCTCGGGTAGTGGGGATAGTCTGGATGCAACGGCCACTCCAGAGGAGAAGTTGGAGCACGCCGCTTCCGATTTACGTCGCGAACTCGGGGCCACATTGCTGGCTCGTGTTCAGTCGATATCCCCAAGGGCATTCGAATATCTCATTCTCGATTTATTAAAAGCCATGGGGTACGGCGATAAGCGCGACGATGCGATCCAGCATTTGGGCATGTCTGGGGACGAGGGCATCGATGGCGTGATCCGACAGGACAAGCTTGGCCTGGATTCGATCTACGTTCAGGCGAAGCGGTATGCGAACGACAATCCTATCGGTGGCCCGGCGATCCAAGCCTTTGTCGGTGCTTTGGTCGGTAAGGGTGCGACAAAGGGCGTTTTCGTGACGACGGGCCGGTTCACAAGACAGGCACGCGATGCCGCGGCCATGTCAAAAGGAACGCATAGGCTGGTTTTGATCGACGGCAATGAATTGGCCGATCTCATGATCGATCACGACGTGGGCGTGCGAACCGTGCGGACAATTTTGGTGCGCCGCGTCGATTTGGAGGAATACGAGGAAACGGACGTCGCGCTTTGACCGACCGGTTGCGTGCCCAAACCCTGATTATCCGCCGAGGTGCTGTCGGCTCCTCGTTGGTGTTCGATATCGTATAGTGCACGATATTAATCAACCCACCCTGATCCGGCTAATGCTCCGAACGGTTGACCGAAGCCATCATCGGGTGGCTGTTCCGTCCTTCGCCACCCCAATAGACAACATGGGCGGCCGACCGGAATACGATCGGCCCCGGCCACGCCATATCCGCCGGCAGCAGTAGATAGACCGGCCCCCGCCCTTCGGTCCCGGGCTGTAGATACGCCAGCCGCTCGGCATTCAGCGGACCCCAGGCGATGTAGGGATTGGAATGGATTTCCGGCGGTGCCACCAACCGCCGTCCGGAGGCAATGACCGTCGCCGCGGCCGGCCCCATCAGATCCGTTTCAGGCGGCAACAATGTCACGAACCGGTCGCCAGGATCGGTATGCCCCACGATCCAGTCGTACACCGAACGATCCAACATCGCCCCAGGGTATAACAGGGCGCCGCTACGAGCCGCGCGGTCCCATGGATGAAGAAACAGCCCGGTAACGCCTGCCGCGACGGCAACGCAGCCGACAAAAGCGGCAGTCGGACGCAACCGAGGCGCCAATCGCACGCTTCCCAGCCATAAGGCCCAGCCGGTGATGCAGGCCTCGGCTGCTTGCAGGTAGACGTGGAAATGATGCGGGGCGATCACGAACACGCGGCATGTTCCGCCCGCGACCCACCCCTCGGCGCAGGCGGTGTGCCGAGCGAGAAATACCAAGCAGATTGCGCACCAGGTAAACAGCAGGGAGATCGTGCCGGCCGGTGCCGTCGTGCGCATGTGAAGCAGGCATGCCGCCGACACCAGGGCGGGCAGGCTCAGCAGCAGCATCCGTCCGGGCTCCCCGAACAGCGGATGGATCCATGCGCCCGGCACGGGATTGGCGATATGGAGGCGATAGTCGAGTAGCAACGGCCCCAGAAAGGGGGCGGCCCAGATCGCTTCTATCGAGCCTGCCACAGCTAACCACGCCACACCCCGGAAGCGGCGCCCCGGTTGGGACAATGCCAAGACTGCGACCATCGCGGACAGCACGACGGCTGGCACGGTATGAGCCAGGAACACGATACCCAGCGCGCAACCGACCACGATCGCGCCGGCGATCCGCAAGGCCGGGGTGAAATGGTGCACAACGGCGACGCTGCCGAAAAACAGGGGCCACGCCAGCGCCGGGGTATAGGTCCATGGCGTGTAGCCGGCGGCCTCATCCCCGCTCATGGCCGCGCCGTCGAACAGGACCATGACCGCGGTCGCGAACACGGCGGGCCAAGCGCCGAGCAGGCGGCGGTTCATCGCGAAGAAGGCTACGGGCGTGGCGAGGTTCAACCACGCGCCTGCTCCGGTCCAGAAGGGCAGGGGATCGATCCCCGCCAACCAGGAAACGCCGGCGGCGATGGCGTGAAACAGGGGCGGATACCAGCGCCACGCCCCGCCGATCGCGGGATCGCCCCAGGCGTTGCCGTCCAGAATGCCCCGAATGAACCCGATGTCCCGGACCGTATCCGCGTCCGTCGGCACCGTCAGCCCATGCGTGAACCAAACGCCGCGCGTCAGGCACAACAACAACAGCGCGGCCAGCACCAACCACGGTGCGGGATTCAATCGGTCGGTTCGCGCAAGCGTCATGTGGAGTCCAAGCAGAGAGGCATGGTCTACCAAGCAATTGCCGGACCACCTCGGGGGCCGGTATACAAATTGGCCCCTTGATTGGATGTTGTTCTGTGACCGACCCACTGCATGCTCAGGTTCTGATTGTCGGCGGCGGACCGGTCGGGTCCGCTTTGGCGCTCGATCTCGCATGGCGCGGGATCGACACGATCGTGGCGGAGCAGAACCCCGCCGGCCAGCTGCCGGGCGTGAAGTGCAACCATGTCGCCGCTCGCACGATGGAGATTTTCCGCCGTTTGGGTGTGGCAGACATCGTCCGCGACACCGGTCTGCCGGCCGATCACGCGAACGACGTCGCCTTTCGCACCTCCGCAATCGGGGCGGATATGGCCCGCATCCAAATCCCCTGCCGGCGCGACCGTTACACGCGCAAGGACGGGCCGGACGGGCATTGGCCGACGCCGGAGCCGCCGCACCGGATCAACCAGATTTACCTCGATCCGCTGCTGGCCGAACAGGCAGCGTCGCGTCTGAACGTGCGGTATCTGCACCGGGTTCGTATCCATGGGTTCGTGCAGAACGATGCCGGCGTGGTCGCGGACGCCGAAGACCTGAACACTGGCCGGCGCTTCACGATCTCGGCGGATTATCTGGTCGGCTGCGACGGCCCCTCGTCGATGGTCCGCCGGGAAATCGGCGCGCAGCTGACCGGCGATGCCATGATCGGCCGCACGCAATCCAGCTACATCCGAGCACCTGGGCTGCGCGCGATGATGCAAGCGGAACCGGCGTGGAGCACGCAGGTCATGAACCCGCGCCGTAGCGCCAACATGTTCGCGGTGGATGGGCGGGAGACGTGGCTGATTCACAACTACCTCCGCCCCGACGAAACCGATTTCGACCAAATCGATGCCGATGCCTGCATTCGCGCCATCCTGGGCGAGGGCGTTGAATACGAAACGATCACAAGGGAAAACTGGATCGGCCGCCGCATGCTGGCGGATCGATTCCGCGACCGGCGTGTTTTCATCTGCGGCGACGCCGCACATCTCTGGGTGCCCTTCGCCGGCTATGGCATGAACGCCGGCATCGCGGACGCCATGAACCTGTCCTGGATGCTGGCCGGTGTGCTGAAGGGCTGGGCCGATCCCGCGATCCTGGCGGCGCATGAGGCCGAACGCTGGCCCATCACCGAACAGGTGTCCCACCACGCCATGGACACGGCCGCGTCGCTGATGCGCGCTCCGGGCCAAGTGCCCGCCGATATCGAAACCAACCCGGCGGCCCGTGCCGCGCTGGGGCAGCAGATGCTGGAACTGCACACGCCGCAATTCTGCTGCGGGGGGCTGAATTTTGGGTCCTTCTACGATCGTTCGCCGATCATTGCGTACGACGGAGAGGCCGCGCCGCCGTATTCCATGGATGGGTTCACGCCTTCGACCGTGCCGGGATGCCGCACGCCGCATATCTGGCTGGAGGACGGGCGTTCGCTCTACGACGCGATGGGGCCGGATTACACGCTTCTGCGGTTCGATCCGTCGATTCCGGTCGCCGATCTCCAACATACGGCAGCCACGAAAAACGTTCCGCTGACGGTGCTGGATGTCGCGCCGCAGCCGCCGTACCGGGAGAAATTGGTGTTATCCCGCCCCGATCAGCACGTGGCGTGGCGCGGTAACGCGGCCCCCCCGGATACGGAAGCGTTGATCGACCGTATCCGGGGGCGTGCGTAGGTCAGCCCGCCCGTTTCGGAAAGCGTGGCACATCGGGCGTAACATGCACCCAGGGCAGGGCGTCGTCGCAGAACGTCTCCCGCTGCGGCACCGCCGCCTTGGGGTCGTCGAGGGTGCCGATATTCAGAATAATTAGTTCCGGCCGCATTTCGACCTCCTCCGCGAGGGAAGAGCCGCATTCCGGACAAAAATGCCGGAAAATGGTTTTCCCGCTGCTGCCGAGGCTGGCAAAGGTCTTCACCGCCCCCTCGATCGTCAGCTCGTCTTTGGGTACGGCGACCAGGGCGCCGAAGGCACTGCCGGTGAATTTTTGGCAGTCGCGGCAATGACAAATACCCGACATCACCGGTTTCGCGGCGGTCGAATAGCGGACGGAACCGCAGAGGCAGCCCCCGTTCAGTGCGGCCATGATATTGTCCTATCCCTGGCGCGCCGTCGCGGGCCGTCCCGCCGCCAGTCCGGACACGAATTTCCGGGGATCGGCGAACGCCAGATATTCCGCCGCGTAGTTCGGCGGCAAGACTTCGACCATGGTCTCGTTGTCGACCCAAACTTCGATCACGTGAAACGGCCCGCGGTTGCAGTCGAAGCAGTCCCATCCGGCGCGCTTGGCGATCTCCTGCACCGTCGCGCCGTCCGTCGCGACGCTGAGCGCGAAATGGGTCGAGCCGTAACCACGCGGTTCCTTGCGCAGAAAATTGCCGCCGGTCGGCCCGTTCGGACGCAGCACCGTGCCGGCCGGATAGACCTCGACGCCCGAGCCATGATCGTCGAGCTGCAGCGCGAAGTAGCTGCCGGGATTGGGCGGAAACGGCACGGCGGTGCCGCCCATGATTTCGGCCAGCACGCCGGCGGCCTGTTTCGGGTCCTTGGCGGCGATGGAAAGGTGATGGATCACGGTTTTCTCCTCCGGTACGCGATGCCGGCGACGATAGCACAGCCGCCGGCCCTGCTGTAGAGTCTCGTCCACCAATCGGGAGTCCGACATGAAGCAAACGCTGGAATACGCGCGCCACGATGGCGAAGCGCTGATCGCCGACATCTACGCCCCCGACGGCGCCGGCCCGTTCCCGGCGCTGGTGGGCGTGCACGGCGGCGGCTGGCAGCAGGGATCGCGCGAGATTTACCGCTTCTGGGGCCCGTTCCTCGCCGCCCGAGGCTACGTGCTGATGGCCGTCGATTACCGCACCTCCGCCCCCGGCCGGAAATCCTATCCGCAGGCCGTGCACGATGTGCGCGCCGCCGTGCAATTCATCAAAGGCGAGGCCGCAGCCTACAAGGTCGATCCAGCCCGCGTCGCGCTGATCGGCGATTCCGCCGGCGGGCATTTGGCGACACTGGTGGCCCTGGCCGGCGATTCCCCGACTTTCGCGGGCGGCTACCCCGACGATAAACACGCCGCCATCGCCACCAAACCCAAAGCCGCCATCGGCGTCTACGGCGTCTACGACATGGTTCGGCAATGGAATTCCGATCAGGTCACCCGCCCCCGCGATCAGATCACGCAACAATTCCTCGGCGTCGCGCCGATGGACGACCGGCGCGTCTTCTTCGATGCCTCCCCGATAAGCTACGCAACGACCACGAACAATTCCATCGCCTTCCTGCTGGCCTACGGCGATGAGGACGATATCGTCGATCGCGCCCAGGCCGACGCCTTCCTGATCGCACTGAAGCAAGCGAAATTCTGGGCACGCAATGCCGTCTTCCCCGGTTGGGGCCACTACTGGATGGCGACCTCGCCCGAGGACCCGACAACGGGATCCCATCAGTTCGCCCCCCGCCTGCTGCGCTTCCTGGAAGAAAAATTGTGATCGTTTACGAGGCGCCTCGCCCCGCGGCGAAACCCGGCGAAACAATCGTCACCAGCACCTGCGGCCATAATTGCGGTGGGCGCTGTGTGGTGAACGCGCATGTCGCGGACGGGCGCATCGTGCATGTTTCCACCGACCAACGCCGCTGGAACGCCGAGAACCCGCCATTGCCGGCTTGCGCCCGCGGCGTCGGCCAGATCGAGCGCGTCTACCACCCCGACCGCCTCAAATACCCCATGCGCCGCTCAGGTCCGCGCGGTTCCGGCCAATTCGAACGTATTTCATGGGACGACGCGCTGAATGAGGTCGCGGCGCAAATGCAGCGGATCCGCGGCACATACGGCAGCGCCGCGATCCTGGATGCGTCCCGCACCGGCAGCCTGTCCAGCTTGCACGGGCGTGGCGTGGCGCAGCGCTTCCATTACATGGCGGGCGGCTGCACCGAACTCTGGTCCAACATGTCGGCGGAAGCGGAGGTTTTCGCCGTCCGCACGACCTACGGCAAGGATATTTCCTATAAGGCGGCCGGCCGCGAGCCCACCGACTACATCAATTCGCGGTTCATTCTCATGTGGGGATGGAGCCCCGGAGACGGGACTTTCGGCACCGGTACGATGCCCTATCTGCGCCAAGCCAAGGCGGCGGGTACGCGCATCGTCTGCGTCGATCCGCGCCAGACCGCCACCAGCCGTATCCTCGCCGACGAGCATATTTTCATCCGGCCCTCCACCGATACGGCGGCCCTGATCGCGATGGCGTTCGTCATTGTCAGCGAAAACCTGCACGACCAGGCATTCAGCGACCGTCACGTCCTCGGTTTCGACGGACCCGCGACGCCGGTCACGTATCGTTCCTACTTGATGGGTGAGACCGACGGGTTGCCGAAAACCCCGGAATGGGCGGCCGCAATCACCGGTATCTCAGCGGAGACCATCCGCCGGTTGGCGCTCGAATTCGCCACCAGCAAGCCCGCCGCGATCCAATGCGGTTACGCGCCCGGCCGCACGTTGTACGGGGAACAATTCCATCGCGCCGCCTACGCGCTGGCGGCCATCACCGGCAATGTCGGCATCGCCGGGGGCAGTTCCGGCGTCAGCAATGGCGCGACCGGCCAACGCATGGTCGCCGCGTTGCCCATCGGCAAAAACCCGATTGATGCACGCGTGTCGTCGCCGTTGCTGGCGGACCTTCTGGCCCGAGGCAAAGAAGGCGGCTACCCCGCTGACATCAAAATGATCTATTCCGCCGGCGGCAATCTGTTCAATCAGGCGCCCAACGCCGGGAAAATCGCCGCGTCTTTGGATGGCGTGGAATTCATCGTCGCGCAGGACAATTTCATCACCCCCACCGCCCGTCACGCCGATATTTTGCTGCCTGCGACAACCTCGTGGGAGCGGAACGACGTCCACACGCCCTGGGCCGGCGCTGGTCACTACGCAATCTATATGCGTCAGGCCATCGAACCGATGTACGAATGCCGCGACGATATCGATATATTCGCCGATCTGGCCCAGCGCCTCGGGATAAACGGCTACAACGACAAAACCGAAACCGCGTGGCTGCGCGAATTGACCGGTAAAGCCATCGACGATTTCGACGCCTTTCGCCAAGCCGGCGTCGCGCGCTTCCCGAAACCCAAGGACGCGGTTGCCTTCGCGGCGGAAATTCGCGGCGAAAAGCCGTTCGCCACGCCGTCCGGCAAGATCGAAATCTATTCCACCGCGCTGGCGGCCAATCCAGACCCATACGGCCTCGGCCCGATCGACGTTATCCCGACCTGGACGCCGCTGCCCATGGACCCGAAATATCCGCTCCAGCTCTGTTCCCCGAAATCCCGGGCACGGACGCATTCCATCCACGGTAACCAGCCGCTTCTGGCGCGAGTCGACCCCGATACAGTCTGGATTCATCCCGACGACGCAAGCGCACGCGGCATCGCCAATGGACAGCACGTCAAAATATCCAGCGCGGCGGGCGCCACCATTCTGCCGGCCGAACTTACCGACCGGATCGCCCCCGGCGTCGTATCGATCAAGGAAGGCGCCTGGTTCACCCCGGATGCCGGCGGCACCGACACCGCCGGGTGCGGCAACGTGCTGACTCTTGACCGCTCCGCTGCCTGTGGGGCAACGACGTACAACACCAACCAAGTGGAGATCGAGGCTTTACCATGACAAAACGCACCGCCACCTTCGCCGCCCTGCTCCTGCTCGCGGGCGCTCTGAGCGCCTGCAACACCATCGCCGGTGCCGGCGAAGATCTCAGCGCCGCCGGCAAGGCCGTGACCCGCAGCGCCGAAAAGGCCGGCGGATCAAAGTAGTTCCGGCGCCACCTGTTCCCGGAACAGGGTCAGGCTGTGGGCTGTGTCTTCGTACGACATCGGCCCCAGCCGGAACTGCATGATCAGCCCACCCACGCCCGTCCGGTGCAACGCCGCCAGTTTCTCGGCGACCGTCGCGGGGGAGCCGTAGACCAGCGAGTGCTCCACGACCGTCCGAGCGGGCGGGGCGGTGTTGGCGGCGGGCATGGGGAGGATGGAGACGCCCTGTTCCTTGTAAACCTGCAACCGCATCGCGGCGCGCATGTCCTGCATCGCCTGGAACGCCGGCACGGCGATGCGTTCGGCCTCCGCATCGGTTTCGGCAACGAAGACGTTGCGCCAGACCCAGCATTCCGACACCAGATATTCGACGGCCGCGTCCGTTAACCCCTGTTCCCGCAACGCTCCCCGGTAAACCTCCATCCGCCGGGCGGTTTCGGCGTTGGTTTGCACGTTCATCATGAAGGGGCGGCCCTGGCGGGCCACATCCAGCATGCCGTGTTCGGTCGCCGCCGCGCGGATCACGAACGGATACGGTTTCGTATACGGGGCAGGGCGCAGCGCCGGGAGTTTCAGGTCGAAATATTTTCCGTGGTGCTCGAATTTCTCGCCTTTCCATGCCTGCAACATGATGGCCTCGGCTTCCTCGAACCGGCCCTGTGCTTCGGTGTGATCGATCCCGAAGCCCTGGTAATCGTAGATGTTGTAGGCGGTGCCGCGTCCCAACCCGACAATCAACCGCCCCTTACTCAGATGATCGATCAGCGCCATCTGCTCGGCCATCCGTATGGGATGATGCAGCGCCATTTGCGCCACCGCGAACCCAATGCGCGCGTTCGTGGTCGTGACGGCCAGCGCGGCGGCCATGGTCACCGGGTCCACATAGGCGCAGATGCCGTCGAAATGATGCTCCGCCAGCCAGATCGCGTCGTAGCCGAGGCGGTCGGTCAGCAGCGCCTCCTGATACGTCTCATCGATGATGCGGCCGTCGTCGTCGGGGGACCGGCTTTCGGGGAACAGGAAGTTGGAGATTTTCATCCGGCTGGCTCCTTGCACGTCCGGCAGCATCCAACGCCTCGGCTTCGCGGGCAATGGCCGGCATGATAGGCTGCGCCGACCACCGCACGAGTGCCCGCCATGAGCTACGAACCCACCCGCTTCGACCCCGCTTTTCCCATCCGCATCGACCTCTATTCCGACACGCGGACCAAGCCGACGCGTGCGATGCGGGAGGCGATGCTGGACGCCGAGGTGGGCGACGAACAGGCCGGCACCGATCCCTCGGTCTGGGCGCTGTGCGATTACGCGGCGGCGCTGATGGGGAAGGAGGCCGCGTTGTTCGCGCCGTCCGGCACCATGTGCAACCAGATCGCCATTGCCACCCATTGCCGCCCCGGCGACGAAATCCTGGCGCATGAGGACGCCCACATCCAATCCAGCGAGGCGGGTGCGCCGGGTGCCATCAGTGGCGTGCTGATCCGGGGGTTGCAAGGCGAACGCGGGATTTTCTCTGCGGACACATTGAAGGAAGCCATCCGCCCCGTATCGCGTTACTCCCCGCCGCAGACGCTGGTGGAGGTCGAGCAGACCGCCAACAAAGGCGGCGGCGCCTGCTGGACGGTCGGGGGTCTGCAAGCGGTGTCGGATGTCGCGCACGCACACGGCATGCAGGTGCACATGGACGGTGCGCGCTTGATGAATGCCGCGGTGAAGCTGCGCGTGTCGGCGGCGGACATCGCCGGCCCTTGCGATTCGGTGTGGCTGGATTTCACCAAGGGTCTCGGTGCGCCGCTCGGGGCTGTGCTGGTGGGCAGCAAGGCGTTCATTGGGGAGGCCTGGCGCTGGAAGCAACGCCTCGGCGGTGCGATGCGGCAAGGGGGTATGAACGCGGCGGCGTGCTTGTATTCGCTTCAGCACCATATCGACCGGCTGGCCGAGGATCATGCCAACGCGGCGGCTCTGGCGCGCGGCATGGCGCAGATACCGGGCATTACGGTGGAAATGCCGGAGACCAATCTGGTGTTCTTCGATATCCGAGGCACCGGGATGACGATGCCTCAGTTCGTCGCCAAGCTGCGGCCGTTCGGCGTGTCGCTGTCGTCGACCGACGCTTACCGCGGCCGCGCCTGCCTGCATCTGGACGTGAGCGCGGCGCAGGTGGAGGAGGCTTTGGGGATCATGCGGTCGGTGGTTGGGGGTGAATGAAACGTGTCGGATTTTAAGCCGAGACACATTCTTGGGAAATGGCAGCAAGGGTTCGCCCTCGATCTGCATACCCTGAGCAGTGTCCCGGTCGGATACAACGAATTTGGTCACATGCAATTCGACACGAAGCGATCCGCGGTAGGGGAACTGCTGTTCAGACTAAAATTCCGGGGTGATACGTCTGTTGTTCCAGAGCTGGTTGCGGATTCGGTGGCATTCATCAAGCGTTGGCGTCCCGCGGTGGACATCGTTGTGCCTGTTCCGCCGTCAGGCGCGCGGGCTGTGCAGCCTGTTTTCCTTCTCTCACACGGGATTGCCAGCCAACTTGGTATTCCTCTGGCCCGGTGCGTGACAAAGATGCGCGATACGCCGCAACTTAAGAATATCTACGATCTTGATGAGCGGTTGGCCGTACTCGACGGAGCGCACACGGTTGATGTAGCTGCGACTCGCGGTAAGCAGGTATTGCTGGTCGACGATCTGTTCCGGTCCGGCGCGACGATGAATGCCATCACGACGGCGCTGTTTGAGCAGGGCGAGGCGGCCGCCGTTTTCGCGTTCACGATTAGTCGTACAAGGAGTCATCAATGACAAGAATATTCATCGGTGGTTCGCGTCGCGTGTCGCGGCTGACACCCTCGGTTATTGCGCGTTTGGAGACGATTACGGCGAAGGGGCTGTCTGTGATCGTGGGTGACGCTAACGGCGCGGACAAGGCTGTGCAGCATTATTTTTATGGCAAGAAATATGACTTGGTAGAGGTTTTTTGCTCTGGCAACCTTTGTCGTAACAATATCGGCAATTGGAGGACGAGGCACGTCGCAGCCGCATCCGGCGAGCGTGGATTTCAGTTTTATGCGGCTAAGGATCGGGAAATGGCGCGGGAAGCCGATTATGGCTTCATGATTTGGGATGGGAAGAGTACGGGGACACTGCTGAACGTGGTTCGACTATTGCGGTGGGGTAAGAAGGTGGTGGTTTACAGCGCACCTGACCAAAATTTCGCGGAACTCAGGGGGTACGACCAATGGGAGGAGTTCATCGGGCACTACAGTGCGGTAGTACGCAATGAGACCGAGCAGAAGGTAGCTTTGGAGGAGCGTTCGTTCGGCGGGAACGAGCA
>Ga0214182_1000360_pt1 | contig 19042 bp, 21 predicted proteins | sample TroBogEpilimnion_8_FD_153020 | JGI IMG/M metagenome (GOLD analysis project Ga0214182, IMG submission 153020) | Freshwater microbial communities from Trout Bog Lake, WI - 14NOV2007 epilimnion | ecosystem: Environmental > Aquatic > Freshwater > Lake > Epilimnion/Euphotic zone | place: Trout Bog... | reverse complement strand
AGCGGTCATAAACGACCCGCATGAAGTCAGAACACGATTGGAGCCATGCCGACGCGCGGACCGAAGCGCAAATCCGTGAGGCGGCGCTTGCCGATCCGGATGCTCAGCCCCTGACGTCAGAGCGGTTGGCCGGGATGCGGCAGACGCCTCGGGTGGACATGATCCGTCGGGCGTTGGGCTTGCCGCGGGGGGAATTCGCGGCGCGGTTTCAGGTGCCCGTTGGTTCGGCGTGGAACTGAGAAGAGGGACGAAGGAACCAAACCTCACAACGGGGACCTATCCACAGGCTTTGCACTGACGGCCCCGGGCGGCGCGATCCCGAAGCGCTGGGTGCCATCGCAGCGCGTTGCCCTCAGATATAACTGATATTAGACCCGTTGCGAAAGTTCGCCTCCCCGCCGGCTATCGCATAACGGCCGCACTTTCCCCTTTCCCGTTGACTAAGCCGGCGGGGAAGACGGTGTTCATGTTCGCCATCCCTACCAGGATCGATGCCCTCGTATGATGCGTGTCCGGTGGATTGCGGAACCGGTCGGACAGGGTCCGTAAGCGCTTGCAGCGTCCGATTCGTTGCTCCACCTTGACCCGAAACCGGCTGAGGCCGGCGTTGTACTCTTTTTCGTCGGCGTTCAGATCTCCCCCTTTCGGCTTCTTGCAGGAGCAATCTATGTCGGCATGCCCCGTGTCGTATCCTTGATAGGCGCTGCCCCTGTAAAGCTGCGTCTCCTCTGAAAGTCCATCCGAAAAAGATATGTGTAATTTCAATGATTTACGGACGATGCCCGCTGGAACACAACCAGACATCAAGCGACGACTGGGTCGTTTGCGGGACGGGATTGATACCAAATGACTGAAATTGCGCAATTCCTTTTCGGACGGACTCTGACAATCGAAGACCGGCACCACGCACCGTAAAATCGTGAACGCCGCCGGGATACGAGGACGAGATACTGACGATCCGTGCCGCGGCCCTGCGCGAGAGCTCTGTCTTGCGGGTATACTGCCTCGTTTTTCCCTCGTAGTGCTCCTCCCGAACCGCGTCGTTGCCAGGACGGTAGATCGGTTGTTCGGTGCAAGCGAGGATCAAGGCCTCGGCTACTTCAGCGCATAATTGCGGGTAGTTTTTGACACTGAATCGGGGCTTGGCGTGCGCTTCGATCCTCTTGATCGCGCGGCAAATTGCGCCTTTTTGTGCAGGCGATAGAAGAAACCGAGGAACCCCTGGGTGATATAGCAGCGGTAGTAGGCAAACATGACCAGCAGGTGATCCTCCAAGCCGCCGATATCCGAGGTCCGACCGGGTTCGATCCTCCGTGTCTCCTCGGCGTCCCGGTTGGCACGGGGCGGTGCCAGCATACCGTCGAGCACCGCGACGAAGATACCGGTTAAGCGCAGAAAGCTTGGGGATCGACGCAGACAGGCGGCAGAGAGCGCGGTTGTCATCCGCCTCGCTCCATCACACGGAGGAATGCCTTACGAATCCATCCGCCCGTGACCGGTCAGGTCTCGATTCGCAGCCGCAGGCCGTTCCGAAGTGGCGGGCCGCAGACTCTCGCAACTGGTCTAGTGACGCAGGGCCTGACGCTGTCCGCACCAACGAAAATCGTGACATGGACCGCCTTCCGACGCTCGATATGCGCCTCAATTTAACCTCAAAGAAGGGGGTATCTTCCTATGAACTCAACAATTGGATCGATCTGCTTGACGACGGGTCTATGGCTCGCAGTGCGACCCGGAATCTCTTGGGGGAAGAAGTCTCCGGGGTGACGGGATCCTGACGTCGCATCGGGACGAACTGGAGGGTTGCAGCGAAGTGGCCATGGGCATATAAAGGCCACCCGTTTGATTGGCGGTAGAGGCATAGCATAGGATGAAAAGATTCAACATGGGTGAAACTCGAGCAGTCGGTGGCTGGCCAAAACGCCGGTCCGAGAAACTGAAGGCACTACAGGCAGGCCTTGAGCGCCTCGCCGGCCTTGGAGAGCTTCGCTTGGTTGGCGAGGCTGACCGGCGGAAGCTGCACAGCGCCGATGACACCCGCGATGCGATTATCCATGATGTCACACTGACCTTGGCCCGGATCAGGGCGCGTCGCGAGGCTGCATCATAGGCAAGCATTTTATCAAATATTGTAATTGAGACGCGAGCGTTGCCGGCGATTTCCCGGACTGCCGTACAACGCTCAGGCGTCAATTTGTAGAGGTAGCCCGGAATGGACCATCCGCCAGAAGAAGCGAGCCCTTCGCCAAAAAGGGCGAGGGAAAAATTAAATCGCCTTCGGGGCCGGCTCATCGCGGCATTCATGCTTCACGATTAACACGATGGCACTTATGCATTGTTGCAGTGGTATGGGCGGGTTGTGGCAGGCCTCAGCATCTATCAGGAACAAGAGATGCCGAAGTCCTACGATCTATTCGCGATCGCTTCGGATGAACTCCGCAATGCATTCGACCATGTAGGATTTACCGCTTCGGAGGCACGGGCGCCGACGGCAGCAGAGATCAGAGACGAACTCGAAGCAGCATCCTTCCATCTGAGTATAGCAGAAATTCGTGTCCTGCATGCCATGGCTGACTATTTCGACCTGCGTATCAGTGAGCTGTTCTATCGTTCGGACCGAGCGATCACGTACCCCCTAGGCATTGATGACCGCAAGGATGCCCTCGACAGCCAGTTTGAGAAAGCTCTCTTGGCGGTTGGCGATCTGATGGAGGCATTGGAGGCGCTGAGGAAGGAACAGCGGCCCCCAACCATGCCAGAAATCGAGCGGACTCGCGTAGTGGTCATCCAACTTTACGACGTCACCTTGACGATGATCGGTTTTCTCAGCGATCTGGGAGAAAGCTACGAGAGATTACGAGGCGGATAGCAGCAGGACGAAGCGGTTGCACCAGTCGATCTTTTCATAAATGGTTCTCGACTAATCGGTGCCGATGGTCATGCCAACGTCGATAAACACCTCATGCCCAGCCGCCATCAACCCGCCCCACAGCGCGCGCGCCAAGCGATTGTCGGCTTGGGCACCGTGGCAGTAGGACAGGAAGACCCAGATCGGTCGGGCCGGGTCGGTTCATCGGGACGGCTCCGCTTTCGGTGCTGGCAGTTGCTGCTCGGGTGGCACTGGCCGCGTTTCGTGGGGGGTGTGCAAGATGGTGAGGAGGTTGGTCTTGAAACGGGGGGGTGAGAGGACCATCCGTGGCGGAAGGTTTGTTACTGGGGTTGGTGTGTTGTGGAGTGAGACGGGGGACTCGAAAACGTGGTTTTGAGACGATGATGAGATTCGGTAGGGGCGCAGTCGTGGATGCCGACCTACGTCGGCATGACGTTGGGGGATGGTGGGAGGACAATTGGGGTTGGGGGTTGTTTTGGCGGGTGCTTTTCTTCGGTTATGGGCGGTTTGAGTCTCATGGGTTACGACGGTTGACTCGAAAATGACCGATTGAGACGGATGCGAGGCAGACATCGTGCCTCCCCAGACAGGGTTGGCCGGGTCAAGCCTCATCGGCATAAGGATAAAGTGCGCACGGTGGTATTTCGTTCTCCGTGTCATCCTCCGTGCAGGCGGAGGCCCCACGCCTCCCCTGGGTTTCCCGTCGTCAGGCGTGGGTGGTCCGCCGTAGCCTGTCCTCGGGCGAGCAAAGTCCGACCCATGGGCGGACCATGACACGGAGGAGAAGTCGTGCCTCCCAACACCATATCCTGATGCCGATGGGGTTCGGCCCAACCATGACGCGTGGGTGGGCCCCGCCCTTCTTACAGCCGGTAGAACCGGGCTGCCGTGTCGTGGAACAGCGCCGCTTTCTCGTCCGCCGAACAGCCGGACGCGATCCGCTTGAACGCATTCCACAGCACCGGGTAGGAGCACATCGCCTTATCCACCGGGAAATTACTCTCGAACATGCACCGATCGGCCCCGAAATCCTCGATCAGCGCCTCCATATAAGGCCGCCAAGCCCCAGCGAGTTCACCGGACGACGGGGGCAGAACGTTCTCATGGAAGTCGAAGCCGTTCACCACCATCGCCAGACCGCCGAACTTCATGTGGACGTTGGGGCAGGCGGACAGAACTTTCATGCCGGCGCGCCATTCGGCGTAGACCGCATCGGAACGGCCGCGATACGGGCCGACGCCCAGCGGGCCGCCGACATGGTTCAGGACGATCGAGGTTTCCGGGAAGGTCCGTGCCAAATCCACCAGTTCCACGATCTGCGTATGATACAGCCACGCATCGTAGCTCAATCCGTAATGAGCCAACCGAGCGAATCCCTCCCGGAAACGCGGATCGGCGAGCAGGCCGAAATCCGGCGGGGTGGACATGCTGGCCAGGAACGCGACGTGTCGGGCGCTGATCTGGCGGATGCCGCGGAAGCGGCCGGCGCCGGCGGCGATGTGGGCCTCCAGAACCTCATCCACCGCGGCGCCGATGCGGAAATCGGTGTAGCCAACGATGCCGGCGCAGACTTTTTGCGGGATGCCGCGGCGGACCGCCTCGGCGGCGACGGAGGCGACGAATTCGGTCTCGCCCACCGGCTTTAACGCCTCCGGCCCCGTCGTCCGATAGGCCCAGAAGCATTGCAGGAACACGGTCGCGGCAATGTTATGGCCGGAGTTCAGATCGCCCAGCAGATTGTCCAGGAAATAGGTGTTGCCGGGCAGGTCCCACAGATGATGATGCGGATCGACGATGGGCAGGCCGGGCTCCAGAATGTCCTCGGTCAGCTTGGCCAGCCAGGCCGGGTTAGGCTTCGGGTGGGACAGGACGGGCAGATCGGACATGGTGTTTCCTCCAACGATTGCCCCAAGCTTCCGGGTCCGGCGCGCCGCCGTCAAGCAAGGGGCTTTAACCGGGGGGCCGAACGTATTATCCCGTCGACAACGCCCCAGCGAGCAGGAGGACGCGCCATGCTGACCCAAGCCCAACTCGACCAGTTCCACACGGAAGGCTACCTGTTCCTCCCCGATACCTTCCGGCCGGAGGAAGTCGCGATCCTGCGCGAGGCCGCCGAAGACATCTACACCGAAGAACGCCCCGAAGTCTGGCGCGAGCGCTCGGGTGCCCCCCGCACCGCCTTCGCCGCCCACCTTTACAACGAAGCCTTCGGTCTGCTCGGGCGCCACCCCCGCATGATCCGCCCGGTCGAACAGCTGTTCGGCGAGCAGGTCTACATGCACCAATACAAGGTCAACGCCAAAGCATCCTTCACCGGCGACGTCTGGCAGTGGCATCAGGATTACGGCACCTGGGCACGCGACGACGGCATGCCGGAGCCTCGGGCAATGAACATCGCCGTGTTCCTGGATGAGGTGATGCCGATCAACGGCCCGCTGATGCTGGTGCCGCGCAGCCACACCTCCGGCGTGCTGGCCGCCGAACACGACACGACCACCACGTCCTACCCGCTGTGGACTCTGGACGAAGACACCGTGACCAAGCTGGTCGCCGAGGACGGCATCGTCGCCCCCACCGGCAAACCCGGCGGGCTGCTGCTGTTCCACGGCAATCTGGTGCACGGGTCGGCGGGGAACATCACCCCGTATCCGCGCAAGATCGTATATCTGACCCTGAACGCGGTTTCGAACTACATCCGCACCCCGACGCGGGCGGAATGGATCGCGCACACGGATTTCTCGCCCATCATCCCGACGGACGACGATGCGCTGCTGCGGTATGGGGCGAAGTTCAAGCAGGCGGCGGAGTAGTTACTACTTCGCGCCGTACTGCGCGACCAGATACGCGACAATCTCCTTCGCGACATCGTCGTCGATCGGCAGCCCGAACGCGACCCGCATCTTGGTCACCTCGGCCTTCCAGGTGTCGGGCGACAGGAACGGGGCGTTCATGCGGATGTAGTTCGTGGTGTGGCAGGCAGCGCAATTCGCCTCCACCGTTTCCACGCCGGGACCCGGCTTCAACGGCACGTCGTCCGCCAGAGCGGGTGTTGCCAACAGCAGGCCGGCGAGTGCGATAATACGGTAGCTCATGCCACGGTCACCGTCAGAGTTTGCGGGAGATTGCGGTGGTAACCAGCGGGGTTGCGCAGCAGCGTCGTCGCCTGGGTTTCCCCGGCGTTGGAAACCGCCCGCGCCATCACCTTGCACGGCCCCGGCGGCAACGCACCGGAGGCGATGCTGAAGCCCCGGAACGCGTATTTGCCCAAATCCTTATCCAATACCGCCGGCTTCCACGATGTGCCGCCGTCGAACGACACCTCCACCGACTTGATCCCGTGGCCGCGATCCCAGGCGACGCCGCGCACCGTGAACCCCGCACGCGTTACCTTCGCCCCGTCCAACGGAGTGGCAACGACCGAGTTCACCACCATCTCGGTAATCGGCCACGTCGCATTGTCGTTCTGGCTGGTGAACGGCAGATCGACCGGGAACATCCCGGCGGGGACGCGGTATGCCTTCTGGATCCAGAAGTTCGGCAGCGGTTTGGTGCTGATTTCCAGCGTCGTCAGATGCTTGATCCAGTAGGTGCCGGTCCAGCCGGGCACGATCACCCGCAGCGGGAACCCGTTCAGATGCGGCAAGGGCTGGCCGTTCATGGAGAACGCCAGCAGCACGTCGTCACGCTGCGCCAACGCCACCGGCAGGCTTTTGCGGAATGGCGGCGTGGCCGGCATCACCGGGCCGTCGGCACCGCCCATCCATACTTCCAACGCGCCGGCCTTCACGCCGGCCTTCGCCAGCACGTCCTTCAGCCGCACACCGCGCCAGACGGCGTTGCCCATCGCGCCGTAACCCCATTCGACGCCGGCGACATGCGGCTCGAACAACCCGCGCTGGGCACCCGAGCATTGGCAGACAGCGGTGATTTCGGCCTGAGGAAAATCCTTTTTCAGATCGGCCATCGTGAGCTTCAACGGCCGCTCCGCCGCGTCGCCGCCGATGGTCAGCGACCAGTTTTTCAACGCGTCCATGTCCGGGATTTCGGCCAAATGGTAGCGGATGAAGAACCGGTCGTTCGGCGTGACCGCGTTGGCGTAGGCGTCGATCGGGGTTTCGTAGTTCGGGGGGCGATTGGTGAGTTCGATCAGCGGCTGTTTGCCGGGCAAGCGCACCAGAGTCGCGGCATCGCGTGTGCCCTCGGGCAACAGCGGACTCATCCATCCAGGCTTCTGCGCAGCATGGGCGACCGGCGCAGACGCTGCGACCGCTCCCATTCCCGCCAAAACGGCTCGGCGTTGCATCGACTCACTCCCTCAATCCGTTCGATTGCGGACAGGGTAAGGTGGAACGCACCTGCTGGAAAGGGGATCGGAGAAGAAAAATCCAACCACGGACGGGCTGCTGGAAATTCCTGTTAAATCTTCGACTCCGTCACCAGCCGAGCGGCCTCGGCCCCGCGCACTTTGGCGATGTCGTCCTGATATTTCAGCAGCACGCCCAGCGTCTCATCCACATCGCCCGAGGTCAGTTCGGATTTGTTCAAATACGTCAGCGCCTGCGCCCAGTCGATCGTCTCGGCGACGCCGGGCAGCTTGAACAATTCCTCGCCGCGCAGCCGCTGCACGAAGGATACGACCTGACCGGCCAGCAGGTCCGGCACGCCGGGCGCCTTGGCGGCGAGGATCGCGCGTTCGCGGGCGGCGTCGGGGTAGGACACCCAGTGGTACAGGCAGCGGCGTCGGATGGCGTCATGCACCTCCCGCGTGCGGTTGGACGTCAGGATCACCACCGGCATCGTCGTCGCTTTGACGGTGCCCAGTTCCGGCACGGTGATCTGAAAATCCGCCAGCAGTTCCAGCAGAAACGCCTCGAACGGCTCATCGGCACGATCCAGTTCGTCGATCAGCAGCACGGCCGGCGGCAGGTCCGGATCGATCGCGCTCAGCAGCGGGCGCGCTTGAAGGAATTCGCGGGTATAGATGTCGTTGACGAGTTCGGTGCGATCGGTGTGGCCGGCTGCCTCGGCCAGACGGATGGCCATGAGCTGGCGGGCGTGATCCCACTCGTACGCGGCCGCCGACAGGTCCATACCGTCGTAGCATTGCAGGCGAACCAGACGCCGGTTCAACCCGGCGGCCAGCACTTTGGCGATCTCGGTCTTGCCGGTGCCGGGTTCGCCCTCCAGGAACAGCGGGCGGTGCATGGCGAGCGCCAGATGCACCGTCGTCGCCAGCTCCCGATCCGCGATATAGCCCTGGTCCGCCAGCAGGCGGGCGGTGTCGTCGACGGTCTTGGGAAGCGCGGTCACTTGAGCAGGCTTCCGATGACCAGAACCATCATGACAGCGAAGGCGCCGATGCCGATCCAGGCGGCGACCGGCAGGCCGAAGGGTTCGCGCGGGATTAACGCCCCGATCCCAATGGCCGACGGCGGCATGGTCATATCCACGGGGGGAGGCGCCGCCGGTTCCTCCGGTTGCGGCACCATCGCCTTCACCTGGGCCGAGAACCGGTCGAAGAACGCGTCCGCCATCTGCTTCGCGGTCGCGTCGATCAGCCGCGCGCCGAGCTGCGCGATCTTCCCGCCGACCTGGGCATTGACCTCGTAGCGCAACAGCGTATCGGCGCCGTCGTCGGTCAGGAACACCTTGGCACCGCCCTTGGCGAAGCCGGCGACGCCGCCCTGGCCCTCGCCGCCGATGGTGTAGCTGTTGGGGGCGTCGATGTCGGACAGCTGCACGTTGCCCGAGAATTTGGCCGAGATCGGGCCGAGCTTGATGGCCGCCTTGGCGGTCATGGTGGTGTCGGAGGTTTTGTCCAGGGACTCGCAGCCGGGAATGCTGGCCTTGAGCACGGCCACGTCGTTCAGAGCATCCCATACCACCTGTCGCGGCGCCGGGATGCGCCGCTCACCCGTCATGTCCATTCCGCTGCCCGCCTTTGTTGCGGGGGACAGGTTACCGGCGGGGGTCCGGCCATGCAACCGAGGGTCAGCAGGGGACGATCGCGAGGTGACCGGCTTCGCCGTAGGATATCAGCTGTTGACCTCGAGTCACCACGATATAGCCAAACGCACGCGCTGTCGCGGCGATGACCGAATTGAAGGGGTCGCGGGGCGGCACGCCGGGTAACATGCGGGATGCGATCAGGATCGTTGGGGTCATCGGCGCCAGACGTACGCCCGGAAGAGCGAGCAACGCGTCGAACCACACTTCCGGCGGCCGGGCGAGATCGATCCGCCGCTTCTCCACCAGGCTCCCAATTTCCCAGGCCGAAATGGGCGATACGAACACGCCAGTGTATGCGCGTTGCGCTGCACGGATCGCATCGAGGGCGGCATCGGCGAGCGGTGCACCCTCCATCAGCCAGATGGCAGCGCGGGTATCCAGCAGTACGGGCTTGGTCATGACCGAGCCTTTCAAAGCGAACGGCCCGATCATGCCCATGAAATCCTTAAGAAAAGGTTAACGTTCAGGCCTCTGCCTCCCAGAATTCGCCAGTGGGCTCGGTCAAATCGGTGCCCGGTGCCACGGTGACGCTGCCGCGCATCGCGCCCCACAGGTCCATCGGGTTCGGGTCGATCGGTACGATGGCGGCAATCGGGCGGTTGCGCTTCGTCAGCACCACCGGCCCTGTTTTGCCGGTCGCGACGTTGTCGATCACCGACAGGCAATGCGCCTTGAAGTCGGTTACCGCGATGGAAGCATGATCTTCGAATTCGGTTGCCATGAAGCACCTCCTGAAAAGGACCATAACAAATGGACCACTCTGAAAGCAAGCCCCATCTCTGTTCTTCGCCCCATTCTTCCGCTATCCCGCATCGCAGAAGGAGCCTGTGCCATGACCTACCTTGTCGCCGACGATCTGCCCTCCGCCCCCGCTGGGGAACGTTTCCGAGCGCTGCTGGCCCGTCCGGGTATTTTGCAGATGCCGGGGGCGCATAACGGGCAGGCCGGATTGCAGGCCAAGGCCGCCGGGTTCGACGCGCTGTACCTCTCCGGCGCCGCCATGACCGCCTCGATGGGTATCCCCGACGTCGGCATGATCACCGTGGACGAGGTCTGCTTCTTCATCCGCCAGATCGCCCGAGCGACCGCGCTGCCGCTGCTGGCGGACGGGGACACCGGCTACGGCGAAGCCCTGAACGTCATGCACATGGTCCGCAGCTTCGAGGATGCCGGCGCCGCCGCCGTCCACATTGAGGACCAGTTGCTCCCCAAGAAATGCGGCCACCTGAACGACAAGAAACTCGCCGACCCGCACGACATGGCCGCCAAAATCGCCGCCGCCCGCAAGGCTCGGCGACACCTGTACATCGTCGCCCGCACCGACGCCGCCGCGTCCGAGGGGATCGACGGTTCCGTCGGCCGCGCCAAGTTATTTCTCGAGGCCGGCGCCGACGCCATCTTCCCCGAAGCGCTGACCACCGCGGACATGTTCAAGGAAGTAGCCGCCCGCCTCCCCGGCGTGCCGCTGCTGGCGAACATGACCGAATTCGGCCGCACCCCGTTCTTCACCGCCTCCGAGTTCGAAGCCATGGGCTACAAGATGGTGATCTGGCCCGTCAGCAGCCTGCGCATCGCCAACAAGGCGCAGGACGAACTCTACAAAGCCATCAAGCGCGACGGCGGCACCCAGAACATGGTGGACCGGATGCAAACCCGAGCGGAACTCTACGCGACGATCGGGTATCACGATTATGAGGCGCTGGACGCCTCCATCGTGAAGACCATCATCCCGCAAGCCATGCCGCAGCATTCATGAACCGCCGCACCCTTCTGGCGGCCCTGATCGCGGTGCCGCTCGCCGTCGCCTGGGCACAGCAACCGGAACGCACCGGCCCGCAACCGACGCTGCCGACCGAGAAGCTGACCATCGTCACCCGCGACGGGGTGTCGCATCCCTTCACCGTGGAAATGGCCCTGACGCCGGAGCAGCAGGAAATCGGCGAGATGTTCCGCCCGGCGGTGCCGGAGGACGGCGGCATGCTGTTCGACTGGGGTCAGCCCCGGCCGTCGCAGATGTGGATGAAGAACACCCTCGCCTCCCTGGACATGGTGTTCATCAACCCGGACGGCACGATCCGCGCCATCGCCGAGAACACCGTGCCCCGCAGCCTCGCCGTTGTCGACAGCCGAGGACCGGTGCGCGCGACGCTGGAACTGGCAGCGGGGGTGACGGCGAAGCTGAACATCCGCGTGGGGGACAAGGTCCTCCACCGTATTTTTACCGCGCAGCCCTAGAGCACTTTCAGGGTGATTGGAAACGCGCGCCTCGTCCCACCCGTCATTGCGAGAAGCGAAGCGACGAAGCAATCCAGTGCCGCAGCCTCCTGGTTTGCTTCGTCGCTTTGCTCCTCGCAATGACGTTCGTGTTTCCAGTCGGCGTGCACCCGCCCTAACCGGCCCCTACCGAACCAGGTTACGCCGGCGCCAGGCGCTGATCTGCTCCAGCGATGTGTGGCAGTGGATCACCACCGGCCGGTCCTTCACCGCGAAGGCCTCGGCGATGACGCCTGCCACCTGAGACTCCTCGGTAATCGTGAACCCCTTGGCGCCGAACGCACTGGCCCACACCGCGAAATCCGGGTTGGTCAGTTGCGTCGCCGCCTGATACGGCCGGCCCGGATAGCGCATGTCGTGGTGCTGCGTGATCGTGCCGTAGCAGTGATTATCGGACACCACGAAGATCGGCGCCACGCGGTACTGCACCGCCGTCGCGATCTCATTCCCGGTCATCAGCGCGCCGCCGTCGCCGGCAAACGCGATCACCTGCGTGCCCGGCCGGCGCAGACACGCCGCCACCGCCATCGGCAGGCCCGCGCCCATCGCGCCCACCACCGACGCCAGGAACATCTGCCCCGGCTTCATCAGCAGATAGCGCTGAATAAACGACGAGAAATTACCCGCGTCCGACGTCACCGTCGCGTCGTCCGCCATGTGCTTGGCGATTTCGCAGACCACGGCGGAGAAGTTCACGCCGTCGGACGTCGGCTCCCACTTCGGTTCCATCAAACCGCGATGGATCTTGTTCAGGCCGGCGACCCAGCCCTTGCGCCGGTCGGCCCCAGCCGGCGTGCCCTTGGCCAGCAGCGCCTGCACCACCGCCCGAGGCTCGCACGCCAGCGCCAGATCGGGGCGCCAGACGCGGCCGAGTTCGTTCGGATCCGGCCAGACATGCACCAGCGGCAACTGCGGCTCCGGCGCGGCGGGGAAGGAGAAATTCTGCGATACGGTCCCCGTCAGACGTTCGCCGAGCACCACCAGCAGGTCGGATTTCTTCATCTCGGCGATCACGTCGGGATGGGTGCGGCTGGCGACGTAGCCGGCATAGTTGGGGTGCCACGCGTCGAACAGATGCGGCCGGCGATGCGTCGGGCTGACCGGCAGCACCCATTTTTCCGCGAGTTCCTTCAACTCCCCGAGCCCGTTTTCCTTCATCGTCGGCCCCACCCAGACCAACGGGCGATCGGCCTTGCTGAGCATGTCCGCGAGCTGGTTCAGATCGTCGGCGTCCGGCCCGGCGACGGCACGTGGGCGCGGGCGGTTCAGGGTGGCCTCGGTCTCCGTATCGAACACGTCTTCCGGGATGATGATCGCCACCGGCCCCGGCGTCCCGCTCTCGGCGATGTGGAAGGCGCGCGCCACGGCCTCGCTGGCCTGGATCGGGTCGTTGACCTCGATCACCAGCTTGGTCACGTCGGACAACAGGCGCGAGTAATTCTGCTCCTGCAACGCCTGCCGCCCGGCCTCGAACCGTTCCACCTGACCGATGAACACCACCAGCGGCGTGGCATCGTGATACGCCGTGTGCAACCCGATCAGCGCGTTCGACAGGCCGGGTCCGCGCGACACCACCAGCACCCCCGCCCTGCCCCCGCGCATCCGCCCGTCGGCCGCCGCCATGAACGCCGCGCCGCCTTCGTGCCGGCAGACCACCAGCCGCATCCGGTTGTTGTCGGCCAACGCGTTGGTCAGGCCGAGGTAGGACTCGCCGGGGACGCAGTAAATCAGGTCGATATCGTGCGCATGGAGGCTGTCCACCAGCAGGCGGGCGACGGTCTGGGTCATGGGGCGGTTTCCTCGGTTGTTCGGTTACCGGGAAAGTGACGGAGTTGCCGGGATTGAGCAAGGTTCGGTCCCCGTCCAACTTAATCGAAAGCGGCCCGTATCCGCCCCCAATCCTCGATCGCATGCTCCTGCCCCGGCAGAATGGAAAACACGATCTGCGAAAATCCCCCATCCGCCAAAGCCCCAACGCGGGCCTTCAATTCCTTTTCGGTCGCCGTCCAGGTCGCCCATTTTATCAAATCGGCCGACAGAAACGGCCGTTCGTCGGGACGCACGAACATCAGGTGTCCCCGGTGGTTCTGCAAGTAATGCGCGCCCTGAGGCCGGAACGACCTTGCATGTTCCACATACCCTTCCACGGCCGGCATGAACGCGGCCGGTAACGGCGCCGGATCGGGATATCCCCCCAACGCCGCGTCCGCCGCCCTGTGCAACAGCGTCATGGTCCGCGGGCCGGCCTGCGCAATTGCGCGGGGACTGTCCGCCGGTTCGCCCTCCGCCAGCACCGCGCCGCCGGCCCAGGCCACCGCGTTCAATGCCCCGTCCGGCTGCCCTGCCGCCGTCCAAACCTCCCGCATCGTGCCCAGCGCCGCCATCGCCCGGTCCACCGACGCCGCCCCGTCGATCCACCCCGCGCCAAGCCGAGCGGTCAGCGCCCGCGCCCGAGGACCCGACGCGGCGATGTACAACGGCATCGGGTCCTTCACGTTGATCAACCCCAGCTCGGGGTTCAGAAATCCGATCAGGCGCTTCTGGCCTTCAAGCATCGTCTCCACCGTATCGCCGGCCCACAGCGCCTGCACCACGCGGATGTATTCCGCCATGTCGGCCAGCTTCACCGCCGGCATCCCCATCGCTCGGCGGCCGGTGAACCCCGTGGAAATCCCGAAATCGATGCGCCCCGGCGCGAGCTTGTTCAGCGACGCGAACGCCGCCGCCGCCACGGGGGCGATGCGGTTGGACGGGATCAGCACGCCTGTGCCCAGCCGGATGCGCGTGGTCTTCATCGCGCAGGCCGCCATGGCCACGAAGCAATCGGCGCTCAGCATCTGCGTGTCGTAGAACCACGCGTGATGGAACCCCAGCTCCTCCGCCCGCCGGACCAGCCGCCAGGAATCGGAGTCGGTGGGAATGGCGATGCCGAATTTCATGCCTGGTCCTCCATTATCGTCATCCCCGGGCAACGTCCCGGGGACCCGATGCGGCACTGTGCCGGTATTGGTTCCCGGGACAAGCCCGGGAATGACGCGTTATGCAAGCCCGGCCGTGATGAACATTCCGCCCCTGGCCATTCCGCGAGACCCCGATGATAATCGCGTGACAAGCCAACCCGCCCGCGCGAAAATCCCAACGTGAACATCCTGTCCCCCCCGAAGGCCCGCCTGCATATCGAGATCGTGCTCGATCTCGTGTGCCCCTGGTGTTACCTCGGCGTCCGCCGGCTGATGCGTACGTTGCACCGTCGCCCGGACCTGAAGTTCGACCTGACGTGGCGGCCGTTCCTGCTCAACCCCGACATGCCGCGCATCGGGATGCCCCGCCCCGACTACGTCGTCCGCAAATTCGGGGGCGAGGAACGGGCGCGGCGGCTGTATGGTTCCATTTCCGAAGTCGGACGGGCGGAGGGGATCGCGTTCCGCTTCGAGCGGATCAGCCGGACACCGTCCTCGATCGACGCGCACCGGCTGGTGCGTCTGGCGTCCCGCTTCGGCCGCGCCGATGCGATGGTGGAGGCGCTGTTCTCCGCCCATTTCACCGACGGCCACGATATCGGGGATCATGGCGTTCTGGTCGCCGTGGCGGCGGCCTGCGGGTTGGACCCGCTGTCGGTGCACGACTACCTCCGCGGCGATGAGGACCTGGAGACCGTGCACACCGACAACGTCCGCGCCCACCGGCTGGGCATCAACGGCGTGCCCTGCTTCGTCATCGCCGACCGGCACGCGATCTCCGGCGCGCAGGAACCGGAAGTGATCGAACGGCTTTTGGACGTCGCAGCTTTGGACTCACTGGAATACTAGGCTAAACCCCCGCCATGCGTATCGCCGCCATTCTGGTCGCCGCCGGGTCGGGAAGCCGCTTCGGTGCCGAGACCCCCAAGCAATTTTTGTCCGTTGCCGGCAAGCCGGTGATCCGCCACGCGGCCGAGGCGCTGGCGCGGGACGTTCACCTGTTGCAACCGGTCGGCGACGCCGCCGCCATCGCCGCCGCGTTGGGCGATCTGCCGTGTTTGCCGACGGTACCCGGCGGGGCCACTCGCCAGGACAGCGTGCGCGCCGGTCTGGAGGCGTTGGCCCCGCATGCGCCAGACGTCGTGTTGGTCCACGATGCGGCTCGGCCCGTCATCCCCGCCGGCACGGTCGCCGCGTTACTGGCCGCACTGGAAAACGCGCCCGGCGCCATCCCGGCACAACCCGTGGCGGACACGTTGAAACGCGTGGCCGGCGGCACAATCTCCGAAACCGTCCCCCGCGACGGGCTGTATCGTGCCCAAACGCCGCAGGCCTTTCGGTTTCCGGCGTTGCTGGCGGCCCACCGAGCGGGGTTGGTCGGGGCGACGGACGATGCATCGTTGCTGGAGGCGGCGGGCCAGGCGGTCGCCATCGTCGCGGGCTCCGACGACAACATCAAACTGACGTACCCCGAGGATCTGGCTCGTTTGGAGCGCATCATGACCGTCCCGCTGTATCCCCGCACCGGCACCGGGTTCGACGTGCATGCGATGGCGGCAGACCGGCCGATGGTGCTGTGCGGCGTGACCGTACCGCACGACAAGGGGCTGGCGGGGCATTCGGACGCCGACGTAGGCATTCACGCGCTGTGCGACGCGATCTACGGCGCGCTGGCGGAGGGCGATATCGGCCGGCATTTCCCGCCCAGCGAGGCCGCCTGGAAGAACGCCGACTCCGCTCGGTTTTTGGCTCACGCCGCCGAACGCATCGCCGCTCGGGGCGGCCGGCTTGCCAACGCCGACGTGACGCTGATTTGCGAGCGCCCGAAGATCGCGCCGCATGCCGCCGCGATGATGGCGCGGCTGGCCGATATCATGGGTGTCGATGTCGGCCGCATCTCGGTTAAGGCCACCACGACCGAGAGACTGGGCTTCACCGGCCGCGGGGAGGGTATCGCCGCCCAAGCCGTCGCCACCGTTCTGTTGCCGGATTAGGGAGTTTCGGAGATGCGCATCGCTGCTTTGTTGCTTGTCCTGTCCCTGGGCGCCTGCGTCGCCACGCCGCCCTATCCCAGCGTGCCGCCGCTGCGCAACGACCCCATCCCCAAGCCGCCGGTCACCGGGGAGCAGTTGCTGTGGCAGCCGGGTCACTGGGATTGGAACGGCAGCAGTTACGTGTGGGCGCCAGGCCAATACGTGCCGGCGGCCGGCCATGGCGGGTCGTGGATGCCAGGCTGGTGGAGCCGGGTGGACGGGATTTGGCGTTGGGAGCCGGCGCACTGGGTCGCGGGGTAGACCCTAAATCGTCCGCCTATCGCGCGTTTCCTTGCGCGCTCAGCGGCCACATCGCCCGATGCCACCACAGCCCGATCCCGATCGTGGCCGCGAACCCGAACGCGCAGTAACCGCGCGCCATGGCGCCGAAGCCCACCCGCTCGATCAGCACCCCGGCCAGCAGCAACCCCAGCGGCAGGCCGTAGATGGCGAACATGCGCACGCCCATGACGCGGCCGCGGAATTGTTCGCCGGACACGCGCAGCAGCATCACAGCGAGCGGCACCATGAAGAAGCTCTGGGAGATACCGGCGGCCACCAACATGACGCCGGCCGCGTAGGGGCTGGGCATCAGGACGAACAGCAGGACCATAACGCTCCAGACCAGCGGCGCCAGGATCAGCATCCGCGCCGCCGGCATGCGCTGGCCGATTAAGTTTACCAGCACGGAGCCGATCAGCGCGCCGGACGAGAAACAGGCCAGCAACACCCCCAGTCCCATGCGATCCAGATGGTACACGTCGCGGGCGATATAAGGCATCAGCCCGCCGGTCAGCGGGATCACGGTCGCGTTGACCAGCACCGCGAGCCACATCCCGGCGTGGAGGCAGGGCGTGCGCCAGACGAAGCCCAATCCCTCCCCGACTTCCCGAACGAACGACGCATGGCCGACACCGGCCGCTCGGCGGTGTGCCAGACCGGCGCCACCCATCGCGGTCAGAACCAGTCCGGCGCTGTAGCAGACGGAGATGATCAGATAGGCCGGCCCCATGCCGGTGGCGGCGATCAGCGCGGCACCCAGCAGCGGCCCCATGATGCGCGATCCGTCCGACGTGGTCTGCGCCACCGCCATCGCGCCCATCAGTTGCTCCTTGGGCATGATGGCGGCGATCAGCGCGCCCCTCATCGCAAGGTCCGACGGACGCACCAGCCCGGCCAGTGCTCCGGCGATGAAGATGGGCACCGGCCCGAGCCACCCGGCGAAGGTCAGGCCGGTCATCGCTATGGCCTGAGCGGCGAACAGCGCCCGCATGGCGCACAGCACGTTGCGGTGCCCAAATTTGTCCCCGGCCATGCCGAACAGCGGCGCGATCAGCGTGCCGAGGTAACGCAAGGAGCCGAAAATGCTCAGCAGCAGCACCGATTTCGTTTCGGTGAGGATGTACCAGGACAGCATCAGGATTTCCATCTCGATGCCGCAGTTGGTCAACAGATCGGCCGGCCATTGCAGCAGGAAGCCGCGAACGCGGAACGGGGCCAGCAGCGTGGAACTCAACGCGCATTCCCCTGGGCACTCAGCGGCCAGATCGCAGCCCGCCACCATGTCGCGATGAACGCCGTCGCGCCCAGCCCGAACAGACAATAGGACACGGCCATGGCGGTGAAGCCTACACGCTCAATCAGTGCGCCGGCCAGCAGCAGCCCCATCGGTAGGCCGTAGATGGCGAACATGCGCACCCCCATGACCCGGCCGCGGTATTGCTCCCCGGCGACGCGCAACAGCATCACGGCCAGGGGCACCATGCAGAAGCTTTGGGAGGCACCTGAGGCAATCAGCATGACGGCGCCGCTGACCGGCCCCGGCATCAGCACGAACATCAGCACCATGACGTGCCAGAACGCCGTCGCCAGCACCATCGTCCGCGCCGCCGGGTTCCGCTGACCGACCAGGGTGACCAACACCGATCCCAGCAACGACCCGCAGGAGTAGCAGGCCGCCAGCATCCCCAGCCCGATCCGGTCGAGGTGATACACATCCCGAGCGATGTAGGGCAGCAGACCGCCGGTCAGCGGCAGAACGGTGGCGTTGACCAGCACCGCCAGCCACATGCCCGCATGGGCGCAGGGTGTGTTCCAGACGAAGCGCAGCCCTTCGGCCACCTCCCGCACGAAAGACGCATTACCGACCCCCGCTGCTCGGCGGTGCGCCAGACCGGCGCCGCCCATCGCGGTCAGGATCAGGCCGCTGCCGTAGCAGGCGGTGATCGCCAGATAGGCGGTGCCAATGCCGCTGACCGCGATCAGCCCGGCGCCGAGCAACGGGCCGAAAATGCGGGAGAAATCGGCTGTGGTGCGGGCGACGCCCATCGCGCCCATCAGCTCCTCCCCCGACATGATCGCCGCGATCAAGGCGTTGCGCATGGCGAGGTCGGAGGGCCGAACCAGCCCAGCCAGAGTCGCGGCGATGAAGACAGGGATCGGGGTCAGCAGCCCAGCGAAGGCCAGACCGGTCATGATCGTGGCGAGCGTCGCGTAGGTGGCGCGCATGGCGCACAGCACGTTGCGGTGCCCGAATTTGTCACCGGCCATGCCGAACAACGGGGCAATCAGCGTGCCAAGGTAGCGCAGCGCCCCGAACAGGGTCAGCAACAGGACGGACTGGGTCTCGACCAGAATGTACCAGCCGAGGATCAGTATCTCCATCTCGATCCCGCAGTTGGTCAGCAAGTCGGCCGGCCATTGCAGCAGGAACCCGCGCACGCGGAACGGCGCGATCAGGGCGGACGGTGTTTTTCGGGTCACGGTTGGACGCTCATTCCCCCCAGCGTCCGGGGATATCGGGGCGGTGTCAAATCGGCGGCGGCCCCAGCCTCCCCGTCATTGCGAGCGCAGCGGTAACTGCCCAGATATCCCTT
>Ga0214182_1000356_pt1 | contig 19253 bp, 21 predicted proteins | sample TroBogEpilimnion_8_FD_153020 | JGI IMG/M metagenome (GOLD analysis project Ga0214182, IMG submission 153020) | Freshwater microbial communities from Trout Bog Lake, WI - 14NOV2007 epilimnion | ecosystem: Environmental > Aquatic > Freshwater > Lake > Epilimnion/Euphotic zone | place: Trout Bog... | reverse complement strand
GGGAGTGCCGCACACGAAAGGCACGGGCTTTCCTAATGTTGGCATCGATTCGAATGATGGTCAGGCGGCTAGGCCGCATCGGGGAGTGATCCCGGACAGACTCTAAGAGTTGCAAGCGAGTGAGCGATATTCTCCGCGGTTCGCTGCTTGCTTTCAGTATCCGCTTCGCGGTTTCTGATTGTCGGCAACCAGTGAATAGTGCCGGCGTCCTTGAATGTCCGATACTCTGGCGTATCCGGTCCAAAGGCCCTCGCGAGCGCTGCTTTGATTGCCGATTGTAGGCCGGATATCTCGGGCGGGTGGATTGTTGTCATCGTCGCTGTATCGAACGCTTCCAGCTCGCCGATGATCTTTTGCAACCTGACGATGGCCCGTCTGACATTAACGACTGCGTGTGAAGCGCTTAAGGGGTTTTCCATGATCGAGACTCCGACCCGAAATGGGATGGTTAAGTCCACTTACCTCGCTTACTAGAAATCTTAAAGGACGCAATCGTACCGACCCCGGATAATCTTGACAAATTTCCTGTTGGCATTGCACTCATAGGGTGATGGATCGGGCATCTGGGAGAAGGCAGCCGGACGGATGGACTGGAAATGGTGGACCGCTACGATTATCGCGCTTCTAGGAATGATCGCTGCTTGGCTGGCGATACCCTCTGACGCATCGTGCCGATGGGTCGGCATGGCCTGCCCTCTCCCACTGGAGCCCCATCAGGCAACATTACCGCGATCCGAGACACCACCGTCATCGATAGATGGGTGTGTGATATATAACGATACGCGGACACTGTGTCTCCGGTGCGAATTTCCAATTACCGAAAGGGATGCTGGGCAGGTTTGGCACAGCAAAACCTGCGCGCCAATGCCGAGAGAACAACGCGTAAAGGTCAGATTCGTAGGCAGTTATGAGGCTAGTCGTGGACCAGGCAGCGATTGTTGGCTTGCTGAGTTCCTGAAAGGCGCAGACGGTAAAGTGCTTAACCGGGTCGATCATACAAACGTTGCAAGTTGTGAGGTCGATATCGACCGAACGTCCGACTTTGTCCTGCCTGAGCTACCCAGCCGGGCAGAAGGAGCCATTCGAATCGGTCAATGTCAGTGGGGCGGGGACGCAGGCCGCCAGTGCCGGTTAACCGGAACTCTTTCAATTTTCGCCGAATCTGCCGAACACTAGTACCCATTATCGGTGGAGCGCTAGTCACAGCCAACTCGGCCGGCACGCATAGGATCCGGGCGGGGAGACAGGGTCGCACTGTGTTGCGGTTCAGCGATTCTGGGTACTAGGACGGTACTCCACGAGTCGCCCGATTTGTAAAATGGCAGCAAATACCCCCACCTTGCCACCTAACCGACACTCCGCTTATCTCCCCATCACGCCCAAACAAAGGGAAACGCGCCATGAACGTCGCCGTCACGGATCGCCAGCCCGACACCGCCACGCAATCGAAGCTCGGCTTCGTCGATTGCGACGTGCACCCCTACACCAAATCCCCCGCCGATCTGGACCCGTTCCTGTCCCAACGCTGGCGAGACCTCCGAGCGTCCACTGGCGCTCGGTCGCGCGGGCCGTTCGCGAATGCGCCCAACTACCCCCGTATGTCCCCCGGCGTCGGCATGCGTATGGACGCATGGCCGGAGGATGGCGGACACCCCGGCTCAAACCTCAAAATGATGCGCGAACAGCTCCTGGATGCCTTCGACGTCGCCTACGGCATGATGATGCCGCTGCTCGGGCGCGGCGGCGACGAACGCAATGTCGAGTTCGGGGCCGCCTTGTGCACCGCCGCCAACGACTGGCAGGCACAGGTGTGGTGCGACGCCGAACCGCGCCTGAAAGCCTCGGTCCAGGTCACCGCCGAATATCCCGAAGCCGCGGTGAAGGAGATCGAAAAGCGCGCCGGCGACCGTCGCTTCGCCCAGGTCATGATCCCGCCGCGCGGGTTGGAGCCGCTCGGACGCCGCCGCTACTGGCCGGTGCTGGAAGCCGCCGCCGCGAACGGGTTTCCGATCGCGCTGCACCTTGGCGGCACGTCCGGCCATCCGTCCACCGGCGGCGGCTGGCCGTCGTTTTACCATGAGGAACACCCGTCCTATCCGCAGTCGAAGGAAGCGTTGGTCACCTCGCTGGTGATCGAGGGCGTGTTCGAACGCATCCCCAACCTGAAAATCGCGCTGGTCGAGGGCGGGTTCGCCTGGCTGCCATCGCTGACATGGCGGTTGGACAAGCAATACAAGCGGCTGCACGCGGAAGTGCCGCACCTCAAGCGCCTGCCGTCGGAATATATCCGCGACAATATCTGGGTGACGACCCAGCCGATCGAGGAACCGGAACGGCCGGCGGACCTGTTGGCCACCTGCGAATGGATTGGCTGGGATCGGATCATGTTCTCCACCGACTACCCGCACTGGGATCAGGACGATCCGCGCTACGCGTTCAAGGTGCCGGTGCCGGAGAAGGAAAAGCAGATGATTTTCCGGGATAATGCGATGGCGTTTTACGGGTTGGGTTGATGGCCCGCCACGTCGTCGCCTCGGTGGGCGAAATCGCGCCCGGGACTTGCAAGGCCGTGACCGTCGCCGGCCGTGATATCGGTGTGTTCAACGTCAACGGCGAACACTACGCGCTGATCAATCGCTGCCCGCACGAAGGCGCGGCGCTCTGCACCGGCCTGATCACCGGGCGGTTCACCTCCGAACGCCCCGGCGACTACCGGCTGACCCATGTCGGCGAGATGCTGCGCTGTCCCTGGCACGGGTGGGAGTTCGATATCAAAACCGGCGAATCCTGGTGTCACCCGGAGTCCGTCAAGGCCCGTACCTATCCGGTGACGATTGTGCCCGGCCAAGCTCTGGCCAAAGGCCCGTTCGTGGCGGAAACTGTGCCCGTCACCATCGAGCAGGACTACGTGGTGGTCGAACTCTAAACGCGAGAGGAAACCGAACATGGCCGAAGACAACCGCCGCGCACGCGGCCAGGCGATGCGTCGCAAGCTGATGGGCGAAGAATACGCCAAGAAGCTGGACGCGAACGTCTACCAAGACCCGATCATGCAGAAATTCGCCGAAGTGACGCAGGAATGCGTGTTCGGCTCGCTCTGGACCCGCGAAGGGCTGGATCTGAAGACGCGCTCGCTGATCTGCGTGATCTCCGACGCCGCGACCGGCCGCACGCCGGAGCTGGTGCTGCACCTCCGCTTCGCCCGCAACCAAGGCTGGACCGAGGACGAACTGGCCGAAGCGCTGCTGCACCTCGCCGGTTACGTGGGCGCGCCGCTGGTGCGCGAAGCGATGCTGACCGCGACCGAGGTGTTCAAGGAAATGCGCGCCGAGGGGTAAGCCAAACGCGTCATGGTCGGGTTTAACCCGACCATCTTTTTCCAATTGGCCTGAGATGGTCGGGCCAAGCCCGACCATGACGGGGTGGGACGGATCGTTATGCAAAATTTCACCGGCAAAACCGCCGTCGTCACCGGGGCGGCATCGGGGATCGGCTTGGGCATCGCCAAAGCCCTGGCCGGTGCCGGAATGAACATGGTCCTCGCGGACCTCCGCCCCGGCCCGTTGGACGAAGCCCGCGCGGCCATCGAAGCGCTCGGCGTCAACGCCATCGCCGTGCCGGTCGATGTCTCCGACCCCGCGTCCGTTGCCGCCGTCGCCAAAGCCGCCGGGCAAAAATTCGGCAAGCTCCACATCGCCGTGAACAACGCCGGCGTCGCCATGCACGGCACCAAACTGGAGCTGGTCACGCCCGAGGAATGGAACTGGGCCTTCGGCGTCAACGTCATGGGCGTCACCAACGGTATCCGCAGCTTTGTCCCCATGATCCGCGCCCACGGCGAGGGCGGGCACGTCGTCAACACCGGATCGATGTCCAGCTTCTTCGTCCGCGAGGGCCGCGAACAAGGCGCCTACGCCGCCACCAAATATGCCGTCGCCGCGATCTCCGAAGCGCTGGAGCAGGAACTGAAAGGCACCGGCATCGGCGTGTCGATCTTGTGCCCCGGCGCGGTGAACACCTCCATTTTCGATTCCGCCGCTACCAGACCGGACCGCTTCGGCGGCGCCTACCGGCGCCCGACGCAGGAGGCGCTGCGTAGCGCGTTCGCCACCGGATCCTTGGACCCGGTCGTCGTCGGCCAGCGCGTGTTGCAGGCGATCCGCGACGAGGATTTCTACATCCTGACGCACACCAACGAACGCGCCGCCGTCAAGGCGCGGCTCGACCGGATCATCGCGGCGTTCGACCGGGCGGACGCTACATAAACTTCCCGTGGAGGAAGCCGAGTGCCGGCAGCGGGCGCCAGGATCGGGGGAGTTCGGCGCGGCGGATGGGGCGGATGCTGTAGTTGGGGGCGGGCTGGCGCGACGTGCTCAGGAACCCCGCGTAAGCCCGCACCTGCTGTTCCCGCCAGTCGCGATCGGCCTGCGCCGCGTTGCGGTTGGGGAACACCTCGGCGACGCGATGGGTGCGCCCGATGGAGGCCACCACCGCCCACAGCGTATCGTCTCGGACGCTGCTCAGATTGACGAGCTGATTCATAAGAAAAGTTTGACGGGAGGCCGCGCCGGAATCAAGTACTCTGTCCAGACCAGCGAAGGAGGACGGGATGATTCTGATTGGACAATACGACTCGCCGTTCGTGCGGCGGGTGGGGATCGCGTTGCATCTGTACGGCATGACGTACGAACATCGGCCGTGGTCGACGTTCGGCGACGGCGACAAAATCGCGCCATTCAATCCGCTGCGCCGCGTGCCGACGCTGGTGCTGGACGACGGGGAAGTGCTGATCGAAAGCGGCGCGATCCTGGATTGGCTGGACGAGATGGTCAGCCCGACGCGGGCGATGATGGCGGCCGAGGGTGCCCGCCGGCGAGCGGAGTTGAAGATCTGCGCCCTCGGTAGCGGGTTGGCCGACAAGGCGGTGAGCTTGGTCTATGAGCGGGTGCTGCACGACGCGGCCTCCCCTGTGTGGACGGATCGCTGCCGCACCCAGATCGCCGGAGTGCTGGATGCGCTAGACGCCGACCGGGCGGCGCGGGCAACGCCGTTCTGGTTCGGCAGCCGGATTGGCCATGCCGACGTCATGGTCGCCTGCGCCCTGCGGTTTCTGACCGAGGCGCATCCCGGCCTGTTCCTGCCCGACCGCTGGCCGGCCCTGGCCGCGCACGCCGCCCAATGCGAGGCTCTGCCGGCCTTTCAAGCAATCGCCCAAACCTTCGACCCGCCGCGCTGACCGTTGACGCCGGACGCGTCCGGGGCGACGGTCGGGGGCGAGGACAAACCCCGGGAGTAACGCATGCGTATAGCCGACATGGACTGGCGGATGGTGGAGGACTGGACCCGCCACGACGACCGTTGCGTGCTTCCGCTCGGCAGCACCGAACAGCATGCGGGCCTATCGCTCGCGACCGATGCGATCAATGCCGAACGCGTCGCGCTGGCCGCCGCCGAACCGCTGGGGATTCCGGTGTTTCCGGTCATGCCTTATGGGCTGACGCCGTATTTCTCGGACTTTCCCGGCACGGTGACGCTGCGTCTGGCTACCTACGCGGCGCTGCTGCGGGATATCCTGGACAGCCTCAAACATGCCGGGTTCCGCCGGATCATGATCGTCAACGGGCATGGCGGAAACCAGCCGGCGTCTTTGCTGGCGCAGGAGTGGATGATGGACAACCCGGACGCCCGTGTCCGCGTGCACGACTGGTGGAAGGCGCCCCAGACCTGGGCTGCGGTGCAGCGCGTGGACCCTGTCGCGTCACACGCCAGTTGGATGGAGAATTTCCCCTGGACTCGGCTGGCCGGCGCCGAAGCCCCCGACGAGGCAAAGCCGATGGTCGATACCGACCTGATGCGTACGATGGCGCCGTTCGAGGTGCGGATTATGCTCGAAGACGGCAATTTCGGCGGCCGCTACCAGCGTTCCGACAAGGACATGCTGGCGATCTGGGACGTCGCGGTGGGAGAAACCCGAGCGCTGCTGGAAACCTGGTAGGCGGCGATGGATATCCGATTCGACGGCAAAACCGTGGCCGTGACAGGCGCCGGCCACGGGTTCGGCCGCGCCATCGCCCAGACCTTCGCCGGCCTCGGGGCGCGGGTGTTCGCCACGGACCTTTCCATCGGCCCGATGGACGGGATCGCGGTGCAGTCCGTCGATCTGCGGGACCGCGCGGCCGGTGCCGCCTGGATCCGGGGGATCGAGGCCGCGACGGGCGACGCCATCGATGTGCTGGTGAACAATGCCGGCGGCGTCGTGGGCCAGACTCCGGTGCCGATCGAGGATGTCGCCGACGACGCCTGGGACGCGATTTTCGACGTTAACGTCAACGCGGCTTTTACCCTCTGCCGAGCGGCAGCTTCCGGCATGAAACGGGCCGGCAGCGGGCGGATCGTCAATATCAGCTCGGGCGCCGGGCTGGCGGCGTCGCTGACGGGGATTCAGGCCTATTGCAGCACCAAGCATGCCATCGTCGGGCTGACGCGGCAGTTGGCGCACGAACTCGGGCCGTTCGGCATCACCGTCAATTCCGTGGCGCCGAGCTTCATTCGGACGAATGAGGCGACGGAGAAACAGTGGGAGGCGATGGGGCCGGACGGTCAGCAGGCGCTGCTGCGGCGGATCGCGATGGGGCGGCTGGGGACGGCGCAGGACATCGCCAACGCGGTGGTGTTTTTTGCCTCGGAGTTGGCTGGTTTTGTGAACGGGCAGATTTTGTCGGTGGATGGCGGGCGGTAACGCGCTTGAAGGAAAATGTCATGGATTTCGATACATTGGTGCGCACCCGCCGCAGCGTCCGCGGGTATAAGACCGATCCCGTGCCGCGGGCGTTGATCGAGGAAATTCTGGAGGTCGCGAAAGGTGCCCCGTCGTCCATGAACACGCAGCCCTGGCACGTGCATGTCCTGGCCGGGGAGGCGTTGGAGGAAGTTCGCCGCCGCAACACCGAAGTGATGCTGGCCGGCGCCAAAGCCAACCGCGACATTGTTACGCACGGCGAATACGAGGGGCTGCACCGTCAGCGGCAGGTCGCCATCGCGATCGAACTGTTCAAGGTCATGGGGATCGAGCGCACCGACAAGGCGATGCGACAGGACTGGGTGATGCGCGGGTTTCGCCAGTTCGATGCGCCGGTCTCGATCGTTCTGACTTACGACCGAGCGCTGGATCCGGGCGCGGTGGTGCATTTCGATCTTGGGGCTTTGTCGTACGGCATTTGTTTGGCCGCCTGGGCGCGCGGGTTGGGGACGGTGATCAACGGGCAGGGAATCATGCGATCGGAAATCGTGCGGGAAGTCGCGGGCATTCCGGACGATGAGGTGATCATGACGTGTATCGCCCTGGGCTGGCCGAACGACGAATTTCCCGCCAACGGTGTCAAAGCGGATCGGGAGCCAGTGGATCGTTTCGCTCGGTTTGTTGGTTTTACGGATTGATTGGGACCGCCGAAACCGCTTATTCGGCGGCGTGAGCCACGCCTACCGCTGGCCGTTCCTGCATGAATTCCAGCTGGTCTTCGTGTTCGCGATCCAGCTTCGCGATCGCGATGTCGGTGTACGGCGTTACCGCATGCTCCCGCAGAACGCGGCGGCGGATGCGGTCCATTTTCCAGAGAAGATGCAGAATACGAACGGCCTTCGACGCCGAATCGGCGAAATGCCGGATATAAAACAGCAGCGTATTGTCCTTCGGCGACCCAGGCCGGCGGGTACTACGGATCTTGCGGCGGAAATATCCCCCCTGCAACGGATGCACCCCCTCGACCATCGGTATTGCTCGGAACATCAGTAGGCTGTGCATCAGCCGCGTCACCGGCAGCCCATCGGCCGCGCCGCGTCGCATCAAGGTTTCCATATGCTCCAGGCTGTAATATTGGGGCCATGCCCAATCGTAGACGCCCTGCCATTCGTCCTTCGTCATGCGCGAATGTTCGGTGCAGATGTGCTCCAGGTCGTATTTGTTCATATCGCGATCCATCGCGATGTTGCCGCGATACAGCCGGCGGTGATCTTCCGAACCCGGCAGCGGCGTCAGGCAGAAGAACTCCAGGACATCGACCGGCAATTCGCGCTGGATGAGCTGAATGTCGTGCTTGATCGATTCCACGGTATCGTCGGGGAAGCCGAGGATATAGCCGCAGAACGTAATGATGCCGGCGGCGCGCCAGGCTTGCAGCATCCTGCGGTATTCGCCGAGTTTGTTTTGCCGCTTGTTGGCATGCTTCAAATTGGCCGCGTTGATGGTTTCCAATCCGATGAATATCCGGCGGCAACCGGCGCGTTTGCATTTATCGATGAAGTTCGGCAGGCGGTAGGCCAGCGCATCGACCTGAATCAGGAACGTGAACGGGATGTTCTCCTGTTCCCGTAACGCGATCACCCGGTCGAGGATTTCTTCCCAATGGCGGTTGCGGGCGAAATCGTCGTCGGTGATGAAGAACCGCGTGACGCCCTTCGCCAGGTGCGCCCGCAAAAGCGCCTCGATATCGTCGGCCGAACGGTAGCGGGACTTGCGGCCTTGCACATTGATGATGGTGCAGAAGCTGCATTGGAACGGGCAGCCGCGGCCGGCATCGAATGAGCCGATGGGCGGTGTATAGCGCTGCAGCCGCTCTTTCGGGATGTACGGCGTGACGGCGCCTTGGAGTCCGGGCAAATCGTTCAGAAAATTGTAGACCGGCTGGAGCCGGTTCGCATGGGCGTCGCGCAGCAGCGTATCGATATGCCCCTCGGCTTCCCCGGCATAGAGCACGATCCCCAGGTCGATGGCTTCCTGCAGGTCCCACGGCATTTCCGGCAGCATCGACAGGCAGCCGCTGACGTGGAAGCCGCCGATGACGACATTCAACCCGCGGGCGCGGAATTCCCGAGCCATATCCATCGCTCGGGGAAACTGGTTGCTTTGGACGCCGACAAGGAAAACGATTCCGTTGTTGCCGATCCGCGCAGCCACTTTATCCACCGAAATGACCGTATTGCACTCATCCCAGGCGTCGAACGTGATATCGGTATCCTCGCCCATCACGCGGCGCTGGGCGGCGTCCTGCACGATGGCATAGACGCTGGCCAATGAATTGGATGGGATCTGCGCTCTCCACCATTGAATGACGTAGCCGTCGTCGTCGTAGTGCGACGGTTTGATCATCTCGATGTGAAATGTCCCAGCCACTGTGCCCCCCAAAGATTGGTCCGGCTGCGTAAGGCGGTTTTTTGCTCACAAGATCGATGGTAAAAACCGACTGAGGCAACAGGTCTGTTCGACGCATGCCTTCCCTGCCCAAGGCACCGCGACGCTTCGAAACTACCACGGCACCTCGGACGCTACAACCGCTATAATGGCCGCTTATGGTCGGCGGTACGGTTTTACGACGTACAACATGCGAGCGATGAAGATATACGCGGAACGAAAGCGCGCTTTAACCGGTAGCGCCAGAACGGTATTTTCGGCCCTCGGATTGTTACGCTGGGATTGCGGCCGGCCATCCGTCATTGACCCGGCAAAGGTCGGTTGAGCAATCCCCTCTTCCCCCCCGCCCCAAACCCAAGATACGCTTCCCCCAACACGAAACCCCGGGGGGAAAACCAACCCATGCAAGCAGATTACATCATCGTCGGTGCCGGCTCCGCCGGCTGCGTCCTCGCCAACCGGCTGACCGAGGACCCTTCCGTCCAGGTCCTGCTGATCGAGGCCGGCGGCCGCGACATCAACCCGTTGATCCACATCCCCGCGGGCTTCTTCAAAATGCTCGACCACGACAAGCTGACCTGGAAATACCGGTCGGAACCGGATGAGGGCATCGTCGGACGATCGATCGTCTATACGCGCGGTAAGGTGATCGGTGGGTCCTCGTCCATCAACGGCCTGATCTACATCCGCGGGCAACCCGAGGACTACGATCACTGGGCTCAGCTCGGCAATCGCGGCTGGACCTGGGACGACTGCCTGCCGTTCTTCAAAGCCGCCGAAAACTGGGAAGGCGAGGCGACCGAGGTGCGCGGCAAAGGCGGGCCGTTGCATACCTCCAAAATGGACCGCCCCGGCATCTGCACCCAGGTCATCGAGGCCGGCAAGCAGCTCGGTCTGGAATACCGCGAAGACGTGAACAGCCTGAAGCCGGGCGACGGCGAAGGCATCGGCTGGTGCCAGCAGACCCGCAGCAGCTACCGCCGAGCGAGCGCTGCTCGGACATATTTGCATCCGGCGCTGGACCGGCCGAATTTGCATTTGGTGACGAAGGCGCTGGTGCATCGCGTGCTGTTCGAAGGCAAGCGCGCAACCGGGATCGAAATGTCGCGCGGCGGGCGCACGGAAACGCATCAGGCGCGGCGCGAGGTCATTCTGTCGGCCGGCGCGATCGGTTCACCGCATATTCTGCAATTGTCGGGCGTTGGCGATGCGGAACATCTCGGCGAAATCGGGGTTCCTGTCGTGCATGAGCTGAAAGGCGTCGGGCGCAACATGCAGGATCATTTCCAGGCGCGCGTTTCCTATCCCGTCGCGGGTTTGGCGACCGCCAACGAAAAAGCCACCGGCATTCCGCTGGCGATCGAGGTCGTGCGCTGGGTGTTCACCGGCAAGGGCATGCTGAGCTACAGCCCGTCGTTGGTCGCGGCGTCGGTGAAAGTGCTGGAAACCTCGGCGACCCCGGACATGCAGATCACCTTCGCGCCCGGCAGCTTCAAGGACGGCAAGATCGGCGAGTTGGAGAAAGAACCCGGCCTGTCCGCGGGCGCCTGGCAGATGCGGCCGCAATCGCGCGGCTATGTCAAAGCGACATCGAACCGGCCGGGCGAGATGCCGGCGATCAATCCGCGCTATTTGTCGGACGAGATGGACCGCCGCGCCGTGATCGGCGGGCTTCGTTACGCACGCAAGCTGTTCGAGGCGCCGGCCTTGAAGCCGTACGTGCTGACCGAAAGCCTGCCCGGCCCCGACGTGCAAACCGACGACGAACTGCTGGATTACGCCCGTCATTACGGTGGCACCTGCTATCACGCGAGCTGCACCGCCATGATGGGGCAGCACCCGTTGGCCGTCGTGGACAACGAATTGCGGGTGCACGGAATGGAGGGGCTTCGGGTGATCGATGCCTCCGTCATGCCGGCGGTGACGTCCACCAACACCAATGCACCGACGATCATGATCGCGGAAAAGGGGGCGACCTTCATCAAGGCCACGGCGCGGCAACGGTTGGCGGCGTAGCGAGGGGGGCCGCTGCCCTTGACCCGCCGACCTTCTGCGGTACGGTGCCCCGCAATAAGCGACGGAGGACTCCCATGCCCATGCTGAAACGCCCGGACGGCGAGATTTACTACGAGGAATACGGCCCGAAATCCGGCTTCCCCATTCTGCTGTTCGCCCCCGGCGGGCTGCGATCCAACCTCGCGATGTGGCATCACCCGAAGGACGGGCCGCAACGCAGCTGGTGCGACTGGACCGAGGTCCTGGCGGACGAAGGCTACCATGTCGTGGCCATGGATCAGCGCAACGCCGGAGCCTCCCGCTGCGCGATCGAGGCCGATCACGGTTGGCACACCTATGCCGCCGACCATATGGCGCTGATGGACCATGTCGGCGCGCCGCGTTTCCATGTCCTGGGCGGCTGCATCGGCGGCAGCTACTGTATCAAGGCGGCGGAAACCGCGCCTACGCGCGTGGTCAGCGCCGTGATCCAGAACCCGATCGGGGTGCATCCGGATCATCCGAACTACTTCCCTGACAGCCACGCCGAATGGAGCAAGGAACAGCGCGCCAAGCGTCCCGAACTGGATGAGGCGAAGATCGCGGCATTCGGGAAGAACATGTGGGACCACCCGTTCGTGTTCTGCTCCAAACGGGATTTTGTACGCAATTTTCCTATTCCGGCGATCCTGCTGCCGGGGACCGACATTCCGCACCCGGCAGCGACCTCGGCCGAGTTGGAAGAACTGCTACCGGGGTTGGAAGTCATTCGTAACTGGCGCGGACCGGACCACATGCAGGCGCAGCGCGACGGCGTCGTCGCATTCTTGAAGAGGCACACACCATGAGCACCACGACCTCTCACAGCCCGTACATTCCCGTTCGCGACGAATGGTTGGCGCGCCGTGTCGAAACGGTGCTGGAACCGGACCTGCCGATCGTCGATCCGCACCACCATCTGTGGGAGCGGCCGGGCTGGAACTACATGCTCGACGATCTGCTGGCGGACACGAACTCCGGCCACAACATCGTCGGCACCGTGTTCGTGCAGTGCCGGTCGATGCACAAGGCGGACGGGCCGGAGGAATTCCGGCCGGTGGGCGAAACGGAATTCGTGAACGGCGTCGCGGCCATGAGCGCGTCCGGCGGTTACGGCGCGGCGAAAATCTGCGCCGGGATCGTGGGGCACGTGGACCTGCGCCAGGGACGGCATGCCGGGGACGTGCTGGAGGCGCATATTCGCGCGGGCGGCGGGCGGTTCCGCGGCATCCGGCACATCACGGCGTACGATCCCGATCCGACGTTGATGAATCCCGCCTATTCCCCTCCCCCGGGGCTGATGGCCGACAAAACGTTTCGGGAGGGTTTCGCGTGTCTGGCGCCGCTGAACCTGACGTTCGATGCGTGGCTGTATCATCCGCAAATCGGCGACGTGGCGGCTTTGGCGCGGGCGTTTCCGGGAACGGGGATTTGCCTGAACCATATCGGCGGGCCGTTGGCCATCGGGACCTACGCCGGCAAACGCGCGGAGGTGTTCGCACAATGGTCAGCCGCGATCCGCGATCTGGCGGCCTGCCCGAACGTCGTCGTGAAGCTCGGCGGCATGGCGATGCGGATCAACGGCTGGGGATTCGAGGAACAGGCGGAACCGCCGTCGTCGGATGCTCTGGCCGCCGCGTGGAAGCCGTACGTGGAGACATGCATCGAGGCATTCGGCGCGAACCGTTGTATGTTCGAGAGTAATTTTCCGGTGGATAAGGGTTCGTACGGATACCAGGCGTTCTGGAACGCGTGCAAAATCCTGGCGAAAGGTGCCAGTGCGGCGGAAAAGGCCGATCTGTTCTGTGGGACGGCGTCGCGGTTCTACCGGTTGGGGTTGTAAGACCAACGGTCGAAACGGTTGGCTCTCGCGCGCGTCATGGCCGGGCCTGACCCCATGGGCATCAGGATAAGCGGGTAACCGGAGTACCGGCCTCTCCTCCACCGTCATCCTCGGGCTCGACCCGAGGATCGCCAACGGCAGGATCGTTCGACCCTTGGCCGAAAATCGCGATTTCGGAGCGCGGGGCGATCCTCGGGTCAAGCCCGAGGATGACGCAAAAAGGAGAATGCCGTTCTCCCACAATGCCTTATCCTGATGCCCATGGGGCCTGACCCGGCCATCTCCCGCAATTTTATACACTGTTGAAAACGTGGGGTTTTTCGCGCGGTGCCTTGTGGGCCTGAGATGGCCGGGTCAGGCCCGGCCATGACGGGGTTGTGGGGGTGCGGGTGATCGGGGGTTCGGGGAGGCGACATTCTGGTGCGATTTTCCTTGACACGGGGCATTGCGATCGTTCATGATACGTTCATGTCCGCCGCACTGTCACCCTTCTCGCTCGAACCCGCCGCCCGCGCATCGCGGCTGCTGGGCGTCGTGCGGTCGTTGATCGCCTTCGGGCGGCATCTGGCGGACGCTTTGCTGCACCGCGATTCCAACGAAAGTCCCGTCCGGCTGATCCGGCATTTCGGTGTCAGGACGGTGGCGGAGATTGTCGAGCGCGTTGCTTATGCGCTGCGGCTGGCCATGGCGTTGGAGGTTCGGTTGTCGCGCTGGCAGTCCAAGCCGCCGGTCTCTCGTACCGTCGCCGCGCCGGCCCGTGTTCGGACGCAAGCGGCGCCGCGGGTGAAGTGGGACCCGGAGGCCGACGAGCCTCCACCCGAACCGCTTCCGGGCGTGGAGGAGCTGGTGCGGATGATTCGGAAGCGGCCGGTTGGGGATGTGATCGTGGAGATCTGCCGGGAATTCGGCATCGCGTCGAACCATCCGCTGTGGCGGGAGATTTACGACGCGCTGCTGGTCGAGCCGACGAACAGTGCGATTCGGTGGGTCCAGGTCATCGTCCATCGGCGGTATATGTCCTGGACGATCGCGCCGCTGATCGGCGAAGAAACGGTGGACGACTCGTTTTGGCCGCCGGCGCTGCTGATGCCGCCCTGAGGGGTTGATTTCGACAGATAGTACGACGCGCACGGGGCCGGACGACGGCTGGCCCCGCCGTCGCGATTCGGGGTTGGGGTCCGCTGGTATTATACGGTCAGATACCGCGCCCTGATCTCCGCTTCCTCCGCCCGGAACCGCTCGGGCGACGCGCCATAGACCATGCGGCCCTTCACCATGATGTGCAGAGTGGAGGCCACGGCCTCCGCGAGCTTCATGTTCTGCTCCACCAGCAGAATGGTCACGCCGCTGTCGCGCAGGATCTGGATCACGCGCGCGAGTTCCCGCACCACCAGCGGCGCGAGGCCCTGGCTCGGTTCGTCCAGCAGCAGCACCTTCGGATCGCTGGCCAAGGCGCGCGCGATGGCCAGCATCTGTTGTTCGCCGCCGGACAGGTTGGAGCCTCGGTTGCGCGCGCGCTCGCGTAGCGACGGGAACAGGTCCAGCAGGCGCGGCAGCGGCCATTCCTTGGCGGGGGTGCGTTCGGCGACCTTGATGTTCTCGATCACCGACAGGTCGGGGAAAATCAGCCGCCCCTCGGGCACATAGGCGACGCCGGCGCGGGCGATGCGGTGCGGCTGCCAGCCGGCGATGTCCACGCCGTTCAGCAGCACCTTGCCGCTGGTCGGCGTCACCAGCCCCATGACGCTGCGCAAAGTCGTGCTCTTGCCGACGCCGTTGCGCCCCAGCAGCGCGCAGATGCCGCCGGGAGGGACGATCAGGTCGACGCCTTGCAGGACGTGGCTGGCGCCGTAATGGGTGTTCAATCCCTCGATGGTCAGCATCAGGCGTAACCCCCGAGGTAGGCGCTTTGCACCGTGGCGTCGGCCTTCACGGTTTCCGGGTCGCCGTCGGCGATGACGGCGCCGCGGTGCAGGACGGTTATTTTCTCCGCCAGCCGGAACACGACCTCCATGTCGTGCTCGACCAACAGCACGGTCAGATCGCCGGCGGCGAACAGGCCGGCGAGGACGTCCACGGCCTGGGCGGTTTCCTCGACCGACAGGCCCTGGGTGGGTTCGTCCATCAGCAGCAGGCGCGGTTGCTGCGCCAGCGCCATTGCGACCTCCAGCAGTCGCTGATCGCCGTGCGACAGCAGGCCGGCGGGGCGGTGGGCGACATGGGTCAGGCCGAGCCGTTCGAGCGCCGCGTCGCCGCGCCGCTGGGCTTCGGCGAATACGGATCCGCCGCCGAGGGGCCGCCAGCGCTGCTTGTCCCGGGCTTGGGCGGCGAGGCTGGTGTTCTCCCGCGCCGACATCTCGGGGAACAACGCGGTGATCTGGAAGGTCCGGGACATGCCGAGTTGGCAGCGGCCGAAGGCGGGCATGGCGGTGACGCGCTGGCCGTCGAACAGCACATCGCCCTCGGTCGCTTTCACGACTCCGGTGATCAGATGGAACAGGCTGGTCTTGCCGGCGCCGTTGGGGCCGATGACCGCGCGGACTTCGCCGGGTTCGACGGCCATAGTGACTTGATCGACGGCCAGAATGCCGCCGTAGCGCTTGGTCAGGCCTTGCAGTTCCAGCAGAGGCATCAGTGCGCCCTCCTGCGCCGCGCGAGGCCGAGGATGCCCTCGGGCGCGAACAGCACGAACAGGATGAAGATCGCGCCGAAGACCAGTGCCCAGGAGTCGGTGTAGGTGGATAGCTGCTGCTGCACCAACAGGAAGAAGACGGCGCCCAGGATCGGCCCGACCAGCGTGCCCGTGCCGCCGACGATCACCATGATCAGCACTTGGCCGGACAGGAGCCAGAACAGCAGTTCGGTGTTGGCGAAGCCGGCGAAGGGGGCATAGAGCGCGCCGGCCAAGCCGCCGAGCATGTAGGACATGGCCACGACTGCGATTTTGTACAGGCGGGTGTTGTAGCCGAGGGACAGCGTCTTCGCCTCATTCTCTCGGATGCCGCGCAGCACCGCGCCGAAGGGGGAGCGGACGACGGCGCGGGCGAACAGGAAGGACCCGAACAGGCACGCCATGGTCAGGTAGTAAAATCCCATCTTGGTGCCGAAGAACGCGGTGCCGAACGGGCCTTTGGTGCGGGGAATGCCGGCCAGACCGTCGGACGCGCCCGTGACGGAGGTCCATTTGAAGGCCACCGCGTACAGCAACTGCGCGAAGGCGAGCGTCAGCATGGAGAACGACACGCCGGTCGCCAGCGTGCAGACCCAGGCGACGCCGATGGCGACGATGCCGCTGAACACGCCGGCGATCAGGACCGCGAAGGGCAGCGGGATGTCGGTATGCAGCAGGATATTGCCGCAGGTGTAGGCGCCCAGACCGTAAGCGGCGGCGTGGCCGAACGAAATCAGGCGGGCATAGCCGACCATCAGATCGAGGCTCATGGCGAACAGTGCCATAATAAGAGCCTCGGTCAGCAGGGTCATGGCGTACGGCGGCAGGCCGAGGGGCAGCAGTGCCAGCAGCACCGCCACGGCGAGGGTCATGCGCACGGGATCAGGCCTCCTTGCCCAGCAGTCCGCCGGGGCGCACCACCAGAATGGTCAGCATGATCAGGTACATGAAAGCCAGCGCGAAATCGGGGAAGTAGTAGCTGCCGAAGACCTGGACGAAGGCCACCAGCAGCGCCCCGATCATGGAACCGAGGAAGCTGCCCATGCCGCCGATGATCACGATCACGAACGTGTCGATCACCGCGTTTGGCGCCATGCCGAGCGAGGCGGTGACCATGGGTGCGGCGAACACGCCGCCAATGCCGGCCAGCCCGCAGCCGATGCCGAACACGGCGGAGCGGACGAGCCGCACGTCGGTGCCCAGGGCGTGCACCATTTCCGCGTTCTGGGAGGTCGCGCGTATCAGCAGGCCGAGGCGGGTGCGTTCCAGGAATTGCCAGATAACCAGCGCCGTGACGATGCCGGCGCCGGCCAGGAACAGGCGGTAGATGGGAAATGGCTCATCCAGGATGAAGACGATGCCGGAGAGGGATTTCGGCATTTCGACCTGGAGCGCGGCGACGCCCCAGAGCAGGCGAATCGCCTCCCCCATCATCAGCGTCAGGCCGAAGGTGACCATCAGGAAGGAATGCCCGTCGCGGCCGTAGAGGCGGCGGAGGATCCCCATCTCGAACGCCGCGCCGAAGCCGCCGACCAGGATCGGGGCAGCGATCAGCGCGCCCCAGAAGCTGCCGGTGACATAGACCGCCGACCAGCCGACGTATGCGCCGAGCATGAAGAAGGCGCCGTGGGCGAAGTTGACGATGCGCATGATGCCGAAAATCAGCGTCAGGCCGCAGCCGAGGAAGAACAGGAGTGCGGCCTGCGACAAGGCGTTCAGGCACTGGGTGACCAGGAATGCGAGGAAGTCCATCAGCTGTCGAACGTCATCTGCCGGCACGCGGGTGTCACCTGATCGCCGGGGAAGGTCGTCACGATCTCCGGAACGGGGAATTTGGCGCCGTCTTTCTTCACCACCTTCACGATGTAGCCGCCTTGCACCGCCTGATGGTCGCAGGCGCGCATCGCCACGGGGCCTTTGATGCTGTCGATCTTCGCCGTTTCCAGCGCCGGGCGCAGCTTGTCGGCGTCGATGCTTTTCGCTTCCTCGATCCCGGCCTGGAGCATTTTGCAGGCTTGGTACTGCTCACCCTCGAACACATCCGGCAGGGCGTTATATTCCCGTTGCCACGCCGCCACGAAAGCGTTATTCTTGGGGTTGTCGATCGTCGCCACGTAGCGCGTCGATCCCGCCAATCCGATCGCGGCGTCGCCTACGGCGTGGATCGAGTTTAAATCTACAATCGAAGTGATCAGTTGCACCTTGTCCTGTAGCCGGTAATCGCGGGCCTGCGACAGGAACGCGGCATTGTCGTCGCCTTGCAGCACCAGGAAGCAGCCTTCCGCACCGGATTGGCGGATTTTGGTGATGTAGGTGGAAAAATCCTTCGTCCCGATCGGCGAATACACGTCGCCGACGAAGGTCTTGCCGGCGCGCTTCACCTCATCCTGGAAAACCCCGATGCTGTTATGACCCCAGGCGTAATCCATGCCCAACGCGAAAAACTTGCCGAGTTTGCCTTCCCGCAGCCACAACGAAATCACCCGCGTTTCCATCGGGCCCGAAATATTCGCTCGGAAAAAATTCGGCACGAACGACGAACCGGTCAGCCGCCCGTCGCCGTTGTCGGACGACATGAAAATCGCGTTCCATTCCGCGAGTTTCGGCACCACGGCCAGCGCTTCGGACGACAACGTCATGCCGAACAGCAGCTTGCAGCCGTCGCGTTCCACGACATCCTGGGCTTTACGCACGCAGGTGGCGGGGTCGCCGGTGGTGTCCTGCACGATCAATTCGATGGGGCGGCCGAGGATACCGCCCGCGGCATTGGTTTCCTTCGCCCAGAATTCCGCGCCATGACGCATTTGTGTGCCGATTTCGCCGGCTGGGCCAGTCAAAGCGACGGGCATACCGATTTTGATCGGCGTTTCGCCGAGCGCGTGGCGCAGCACGACGGGCGATGCGGCGGCGGCGGTGAGCAGGGTACGGCGGCGCAGTCCGGCCATGGTTGTCATCCTCCCAGAAAACGGCCGTCCGGTTGGTTCCGGACGGCGCTCGCGGTCCTTTTACGCCAATTCGGTGGTTTTGAAATCCGCCGGCACGACGATTTCCAGCATTTCGCAATCCGGCGAATAATCCAGCACCGTGTGCGGAATGCCCGGCGGCTGCAGCCAGCACGACCCGGCGGACATCATCTGCGGGCCATGGCCCTCGAACTCATTCTTGATCCAGCCTTTCAGGACGTAAATCAATTGGAGGTCGACGGAATGCGTGTGCCGCTTGCGCACCTCATCGGTGCACGGCGACAGCAGGCGAATGACGTGCGCCTGACAAAGCCCGTTGCTGCCGGCGGCGATCCCGAGGTCGCGGTACAGCGCGTAAGCGCGCAGCCCGTCGGCCTTGAAATCGGCCTCGTTCAGATGGCTGACGGTAAAGGACTGCGCCGGCTTCTTTCCGGGCGGACGGCCGCGGCGCTTGGCGGGAGCCACCGGTGCGGCGGCTTTTTTGCTCGGGGGACGGCCGCGTTTCGCCGGGGCGGCGACAGCAGCGGCCTTCTTTCCAGGCGGCCGGCCGCGCTT
>Ga0214182_1000355_pt1 | contig 19270 bp, 23 predicted proteins | sample TroBogEpilimnion_8_FD_153020 | JGI IMG/M metagenome (GOLD analysis project Ga0214182, IMG submission 153020) | Freshwater microbial communities from Trout Bog Lake, WI - 14NOV2007 epilimnion | ecosystem: Environmental > Aquatic > Freshwater > Lake > Epilimnion/Euphotic zone | place: Trout Bog... | reverse complement strand
ACGCCGTGAGCGGGCGCGTGCCGGTCTTGGTCCCCGGCACGGGGCCGGGGATGACGGGGGGGGGTCCTCGCGGCGGTGTTTTAGCGGCTGTGCGGCAAGACCCCATACAACGTGAGCGGGCGTGTGCCGGTGGGGGTTCTCGGGTCAAGCCCGAGAATGACGATGGGGGGGCGCGACGGCCCAAACCATTGACCCATGGGCCTTCCCCTCCCCTTGCGGGAGGGGGAAAGTCGCTGCCGACGGCCCCTGGTATGGCGCGGCGGCAATACCCCATACAACGTGAGCGGGCGTGTGCCGGTGGGGGTTCTCGGGTCAAGCCCGAGAATGACGCGGGGGGGTTGGTGCGGCGGCCCAAACCATTGACCCATGGGCCTTCCCCTCCCCTTGCGGGAGGGGGAGAGTCGTTGCCGACGGCCCCTGGTATGATGCGGCGGCAAGACCCCTTAAACCGTGAGCGGGCCGGTCGATGCCGCCGATGGCTCTGGACGATGGCGTGGTAAACCTTGACCTTTTGGCCGGCGGCGATCATAAACCCGCCGGTTTAACCCAATGATGAGGCCTGATGTCAAAAGAAGACATGATCGAATTCAGCGGCATGGTGGACGAACTGCTCCCCAATGCCATGTTCCGCGTGAAGCTCGACAATGGACATGCGATCCTGGCGCATACCAGCGGCAAGATGCGCAAGAACCGCATCCGCGTGCTGGCGGGCGACCGGGTGAACGTCGAAATGACGCCCTACGATCTCAGCAAGGGACGCATTACCTTCCGGTTCAAGTAAATGACCGGAACCCCGCTGGTGCTGGCCTCCTCCAGCCCGCGGCGCCTCATGCTCCTGGCCCAGCTCGGCATTACGCCGGCGCGCGTCGCCTCCCCCGATATCGACGAAACCCCGCTGCGCGATGAGCAGCCGCGGCCGTACGCCCAGCGCATGGCGCGCGGCAAAGCGGCGGCGGTGTCCGAACCGGGGGCTTTCGTGCTGGCGGGCGATACCGTGGTCGCGGTGGGGCGACGGATTCTGCCCAAGGCGGAAACGGAACACGAGGCTCGCGCCTGCCTGAAGCTGCTGTCCGGCCGGCGGCACCATGTGCTGACCGCGATCGCCCTGACCGCGCCGGATGGGCGCGTGGTGGAGCGTCTGTCGGAAAGCACCGTCATCTTCAACCGCCTGACCCAGCAGCAGCAAGACGCCTATATCGCGACGGGCGAATGGCAGGGCAAAGCCGGCGGCTACGCGATCAACGGCGTCGCCGCGAGCTTCATCCGGTTCCTGTCCGGCAGCTACTCCGGCGTGGTCGGGCTGCCGCTGTTCGAGACCGCGCAGTTGCTGCGGGGGTTCGGCTGGGCGCTGCCGTGAGTGGGGAACGCATCCTCGCGTCCTGTTCCCCCGGAGAGGTCCGCGTCGCGGTGCTGCGCGGTGGGCGGTTTCTGGATTACGCGATCTGGCGGCCGGGTCAGCCGGATGGGGTCGGGGATGTCTACCGGGGCCGCGTGACCGCGCTGATGCCGGCGATGGCCGGCGCTTTCGTGACGCTGGGCGCCGAGGACGGGTTTTTGCCGGATAGCGAGGGCGCCAAAGGCTTGTCGGTCGGCGCCATTCTCCCGGTGCGGGTGACCCGAGCGGCGATTGGTGGTAAGGGGCCGCGTTTGAGTGCGCGGGTTTCCGACGAAGTGCCCCCAGGCGCCGTTGGGTTGATACGCCGTGGCCCTGGGGCGTTGGAACGTCTGGCGGCCGCTTACCCCGAGGCCGAAATCCTGATCGACGATCCCGCCATGGCGCCGCGCGGCGCAACCCGAGTCGCCCAGGCCTTCGACGACGATATCGCCGGCCGGGTCGACGCGTTGGCCGATCCGGTCGTGGCGCTGCCCAACGGTGCGCGCCTGTCGATCCACCCGACCCCGGCGCTGGTGGCGATCGATACCGACTCCGGCGGGCAAACCGGGTCGCTGAACGCCTTCAACCGCTCCATCGGTCCGGCCCTGGCGCGGGAGATCCGGTTGCGGAACCTGTCCGGCGCCATCGTCGTGGACCTCGCAGGGCTGCCGATCCGCAAGCGTGCGGCGCTCGGCCCCGGCATCGCCGAGGCGCTGGCCGACGATCCGTTGAAACCTCGGTTCCTGGGGTTTACCGCTCTGGGGTTGGCGGAAATCCTGCGCACTCGGGTTCATCCGCCGCTGCATGAGCTGCTGGCCGGCCCGCACGCCGCCGGGTTGGCGGCATTGCGGGAGATCGCGGCCAACCTCGATCCCGATCCGCGCCGCTTGCCGACTCTGCGCGCCGCGCCGGCGGTGGTGGAGGCACTGCAGCGCGATCCCGTGGCGCTGCCCGATCTGGCTGGTCGCGCCGGGCGGGCTTTGACGCTACGATCCGACCCATCCCTTATTGGCACGGCCTGGAGGCTGGAGCACGACCATGCCTGAACCTCGTTGTCCCATCTGCGACAAACCGGCGACGCCGACCAATCGCCCGTTCTGCAGCAAGCGCTGCGCGGACGTCGATTTGGGCCGCTGGCTGACCGGGCAATACGTGATTCCCGGCAAACCCGAGGAAGTGGACGAAGACTCGCCGGATCACGCTTGACGAAACGCGCTTGACTCGGGGGACGGCTGCCCCTATCCACCCGCCTCCGTTTGCCTGGATGAAGTGTGTGTCATGCGAGTTAGAAACAGCCTGAAGTCGGCCAAAGTCCGCGACAAGAACTGCCGCGTGGTGCGCCGCCGCGGGCGCGTATACGTGATCAACAAGAAGAACCCCCGGATGAAGTGCCGGCAGGGCTAATCCCCAGGCGCGATCAGCACCTTCGCATGGGCGCTGGGCTTTCTGAGTGATTCGAACATCGCGGGCACCTCGGCCAGACCGATGGTGCCGGTGATCAGCCGCGCCGCGTCGATCTGGCCGGACGCCAACATGTCCAGCACCATCCCGAACTCCTCCCGCGTGTAGCCCAGGACGAATTGCAGCCGCAGCTCCTTGCGGATGGCGACGCGCGGGAACACCCGGTCCTCGGTCCGGCAGACGCCCACGACGACGATCCGGCCGTGCAGCGGCGCGATCCGCATCGCCTGCGCCAGCACGCCGGGCACACCCACGCATTCGAAAATGACCTCCGGGCTGGAAACCGTGTCGGCCGAGGCCACGCCCGTGGCGCCCAGCGACACCGCGAGCGCCCGCCGAGCCTCCCCCGGTTCGGCGACTATGACCTCGCGCGCCCCCGAGGCTCGGGCGAACAGGATCGTGGCAAGACCAATCGGCCCGGCGCCGATCACCAGCACGCGGGCGCCCAGCAAGGCGCCGGCCATCCGCACGGCGTGAAGGCCGACCGCGAGGGGTTCGGTCAGCGCTGCCAGCTTCAGGTCCAACCCGTCCGGTACCTTCAGCGCGTGATGCGCCGGCATCGCCATGTATTCCGCGTAGGCGCCGGGTTGAGAGGCCGTCAGCCCGATGATCCGGTTGCGCGGGCAATGGATGCCCAGCCGGTCCTTGCAGCCGGTGCCGGTGACACGGCAGTCGTCGCATTCCCGTAGCGGCAGCCCGATCACCCGGTCGCCCGGCTGAAAATCGGGGGAGGCCGACTGCGTCACCACGCCCGCGTATTCGTGCCCCAGCACCGTGCCGGGGTCCAACGGCGTCGGGCTGGGTTCGGTGGCGTGCAGGTCGGAGCCGCAAATGCCGCAGTAGGCGACCTTCAGCACGATATCGCCAGGCTGCGCGATGGGGGTTTGCCGGTCTTCGAGGGCCAGCGGCTGGCCCTCGGTCTGGAGTACGATGGCACGCATGTTGGTCCTCCTGTCAGGCTGCGCGGAAGGCGCCGTAGAGCGCGTCGTATTGTTGCCGGATGGCGGGGTCGGCCAGATAGCGCGGGTCCGCGTAGGGGATATCCCGGCTCATCGGCGTGAAAAACCCGTCCGCCGGGTGGGGATCGACGACGCAATCCCGGTATTCGGCCCAAAGCCGCTGGTGGATGGCGTCGAGCACCGGTGCCGCGTCGTTCAGCCGCAGCGTTGTCAGGTGCGTTTGGATGGGGCCCGACAGGCGCGTCAGGTCGTATCGTTGCCCGTCGCGCAGGAACCATTCCCGCACCGCCGATCCTTGAGCGCCATCGTGCGCTCGGTGGATCAGGTTCAGGACACGAACGATTTCCGTTTGCACTGGCGGTAGCGATCGGTTCGGCCTCGATCGCAGCATCGGTCCGGCCTTTTCCAGTAAGCCCGCTTGCGCCGGCAGGAAGGTTTCGAGGAAATGCACGGCGATATCGGACACGGCGTTATAGCAGACGATGCGGATGGCGGATTTGCCGAACACGGCGGCATAACGGTCCAGAACGGCACCGAATTGGATAAAATCCAGCCGGTGCGGATCGGCCAGCGCGGCGGTGGCGAATTGCGGGAAGGTCTCGGAAAATCCGTGTTTGATCCGCTCCTGCCAGACCGACGGCATGATTTCGGACCAGCGGCGGCAGTGGAACACGATCGTGACGCCGGCATCGCCTAAAAAGCCGCGCAACGACTGTATTTGCGGCTCTTGCAAATAGACCAGATCTTCCGAGGAGATCAGCAGCAGGTCCGCCGCTTGGGCAACCAGATCGGCGCGCAGCGCGTCGGTCGTATTGTCCGTCAGCGCGGCATATAGAAGCTGGTGGCTGGGCTGGTCCTCCGACTGAATCCACCGGGATGGAAAGGCGACGCCGGTTTCCCGCAGCGCAGGGCGGAGCGTGTGCAGGACACGTTGCAGATAGGTTGTGCCGGTTTTATGGGCGCCTATATGGACGATGGCGCGGGATGGCGCGGCTGGCACGGCCCCGTCAGACCCCCACCATCCGTCGCCAAACGCCCCAGAACCCTCGCACCGCGGCTTCCGTCGCGCGCGTGTCCTGGCTGGCCGTGCCCGAACCGCCCATTTCCAGTAGAGACTCCCGATCCGGGGTCGTGGCGATTCCGCGTTCGACGAAACCGCCGACGCAGCCGTCTTCCATCGACACATAGCCGGCTGGGCCGCCGAGGTTCAGATGCCGCAGCCGCCGAGCGCGCATGTCCGGCGAGTCATCGGCGTAACCGAAATAAATCCATTCCAGGTTGGTTTTGTCCACGCCGTCGGGCGTGAAAAATCGCAGCGCCATGGCGTTCTGCGTTTTCTGCACGACGAAATTCGGAAATACGGTGACGATGTGCTGGCGGATGCGGTCGGGATGCTCGTCCACCACGTCCAGCATGCATTCGTCCTCCAGATGGAACCCGTCGTCCACGGAGCGAATGCCGGCATAGGCGCTGTCCACGGCGATCTCGGGCGCGATGGTGGACGACACGCTGTTGGCGCCGTCGGGGCTAACGATCAGCCCGCCGCCTTGGCTGAGGCGGTTGATCTTGAAGGTTGCGAAAAACAGGTGCAGCAGGCTGGCGTGATACGAATCCCGCACGTTTTCCGCGTACATCTTCCAGTTGTTCGGCAGAACCTGGGTGAACCGGCCGATGATTTCCAGTTGCCGGCCGCCGATCACGCGTTCCATGCGTGGCAGGATTTCGGCACCGATATAGGTTTCGATGTCCGGGGTTTCGTCCGACAAGGTCCCGAACACCAGCCCGAAGATCGTGGTCGTGCGCAGTTGCCGCGGCCCGTGATCCTCCAGCCGGAAACCGGCCTCCATGCCGCCCTTGCCGTTGACCCCATTCCGGAACGCCACCGATTTCAGATTGCCGCGCAGATCGTAGCGCCAAGCGTGGTAGACGCAGTGGAAATCCTTGGCGCCGTGCCCGTGATCGTCCAGGCAGATCAACGCGCCGCGATGGGCGCAACGGTTTTCGAACGCGGCGATCGTTCCGTCCGAGTCGCGCGCGACCACCACCGGCATCGATCCGACCATCGTGGCGCGCCAGTCACCGGGTGCGGCGATCTCGCTTTCCAGACACAGGAAATTCCACACCGGACCTTCGAACACCCGAACCTGTTCGGTGCGGAAGGTGTCCTGGTCCTGGTAGACCCAGTAGGGGACGCGGGTCAGGCCGTTCGGCCAGATGTTGTCGGTTTCCATTCCCCGTCATGGTCGGGCTTGACCCGACCATCTCCTGCGACTTTGGCTTGCATTTCCGGCACGACTACTGAACCCCACGGGCCTGAGATGGTCGGGTCAAGCCCGACCATGACGGGAGGGGCATTACATCATTGTCTGCATATCGGCGTCGACGCACATCGCCTGACCGCTGATCGTCGCCCCGAACGGGCTCGCGAGGTACAGCGCCATGTTCGCGATATCCTGCTGAGTCACGAAGCACTTCAAGCTCGTCACGCCGACCGTCCGTTCGGTCATTTCGTTTTCCGAGATCCCGGCGCTTTCGGCTTTCGCTTTGATCACGGCGCGAATGCGCGGCCCGTCCACCGGCCCCGGCAAAATCGCGTTTACCCGGATGCCGTCTCCGCCCAACTCGATGGACAACGACTTGGTGAACCCGATCACCCCCCATTTCGCCGCCGCGTATGGCGCCCGCAGCGCGAAGCCGAACCGGCCGGCCGCGGAACTGAGGTTTACGATCGCCCCGCCCCCGTTCGCCCGCAGCGCCGGGATCGCCCGTCGGGAACAATGGAACATGCTGGCGAGATCGATGCGCAGCGTGGCATCCAACTCCTCCGGCGTCACGTTTTCCACCGTGGCCGTCGGGCCCGCGATGCCGGCGTTGTTAACCAGCACGTCCAGCCCACCCAAATGCTTGACCGCCGCATCCACGAACGCCTCGCACTGCGCCGGATCGCCCGCATCCGCTCTGATTCCCGGGTAACCGCAGCTATCCAGCGCACGCTGGTCGACGTCGGACACGAACACCTCGGCTCCGCAGGCCGAGAAACTGTCCGCCATCACCTTGCCGATGCCATTGGCACCGGCGGAAATCGCGACACGGAAACCGCCGAGGTCCACGGTCAGGGGAGTACGCGCACCAGAAATCATGAAAAACAGCCTTATCGGAGCGAATTGACGATCTGCCGGTAGGCCTCCTCCGGAAAGGCCTTCAGCGACTGGGTGCGGACAGAACCCAACTGCCCCAGCATGAGCGAGAAGCGGGCCGCGACGGCGTCGTCCGGGGCATCGTAGATGCCGATCATGTCGAACTGCCCCATGGTCATATGAAGGGAGCGGAACTGCCCGCCCATGTCCACCAGCAATTGTTTGGCGGCGTCGACCCGTTTGGGTCCGTCGGCGATGGCTTTCAGCCCCTGGTCCGTCCAGTTGGCCAGCATGACATAGGTCGGCATGGCACCCATCCTCGGTTGGAGTCCGGGGAGTATGGCGCAAATCGTGCCGGGGTTACAGCGCCGGTTCGGAACCGAGCCGCACCGCGATGTCGGTGCGCAGGCGGCGGATCAGACTCTCGCGGTGGGCGGTGTCGTGATGGCCCAGATAGGCCACGGCCTGCGCCGGCAACGGACGCCGTTCGGCTTCGCGGCTCATGCGCATCGCCGCCACCAGGGCTCGGATTGTTTTCAGGGCCAACCCATTCAGCGCCCCTTTCAGCAGGTAACCGGCCATGCGCGGCACCAGTGCCAGCCAGCCAGCCCCGTATTTGCGCCCGATGAACACGCGATTGCGCACGAAATAGAACCACCGGTCGCCGGACCAGCCGACCCGCCGTTCGGCCGCGACCTTGTGCCGCACGACCAGATCGCCGCGGTACTGCACCCGCCAACCCAGAGCGATGGCGCGGAGGCAGAAATCGTATTCCTCCCAGCAGAAGAACAGTACCGGATCGTAGCCGCCGGCCGCGTGCCAGGCCTCACGCCGGATGGCATGACCGGCACCGACGAATGTCGTGGTCATGAACCGCTCCGCCGCGTGCGGCAGCAGCGCGCGCGGATAACCCCAGGACGTCAGATCGTCCGTCCCGGTGGAGTCGTTCAGAATGCGGCACGCCACCGCCCCGAGGTTCGGCGTCCGGTCGAGCGCCACCACCAGCCCCGCCAGCGTGTCCTCGGTCGCGAATGCGGCGTCGTTGTCCAGCCCCACGATCATCCGCCCATGCCCGAAAGCGCTGGCTCGGTTGCGCCCCTCCGCCACCCCCAAATTCCGGTCCGACCGCAGCAGCGTCGCGTCGGTTCGGCCGGCGACCGCCATTTCCAGACACACCAGATTTTCCGCGAGCGACCCCTGATCCAGCACGGTCACATGCCGTGACACACCGGTTTGCGCCAAGGCGGAGCGGATCGCGGCGACCGTCTCCTCCGCCCGATCCAGGGCGAGAATAACGATATCCGCGTCGTACGGCCCATCCGGTGGACGGACGGCCCCGGCGATCCGGCGGATCATGGTGTGTCTCGCGGGGGCGGAATGGCGAGGTAGGCCAGCCGCTTCATCTCCTTCCGCCCGCGCGACACGGAGTCCAGCACCAGACCGCAGCCCAGCGACAGAAACCCCAGCAGCACCAGACCGGTGGACAGCACGGCAGTGGGCAGGCGCGGCACCAGGCCGGTATCCAGATAATCCGTCACAACCGGCAACCCGAGGCCGAATCCGGCGACTACGAGCAGTAAAGCGATCGTGCCGAAGGACTGTAACGGCCGTTCCTGCTCGATCAGGGCCAGAATCGCGCGCAGGATCCGAAACCCGTCGGCGATGGTGCGCAGTTTGGACTCCGATCCCGCCGGCCGGTTGCGATAGGGCGCGGTCACCTCCCGCATCGGCATGTTCAGGGCCAGAGCGTGAATGGTGAATTCGGTCTCGGTCTCGAACCGCGTGGCCAGGGCCGGGAAGGATTTGACGAAGCGCCGGCTGAACACGCGATAGCCGGACAGCATGTCGGTGATGCCGTTGCCGAACACCAGCCGCACCATGCCGGTCAGCGCGGCATTGCCCAGCCGGTGCCCCGGACGATAGGCCTCCGGCACCACCGACCGGCGGGCGGCGCTGACCATGTCCAGTTGCTTTTCCCGCAGCAGCCGCAGCATGTCCGGTGCGGCGGCGGCATCGTATGTCCCGTCCCCGTCCACGAGGATGAACGCATCCGCGTCCACGTCCGCGAACATCCGCCGCACCACATGACCTTTCCCCTGCAACCGTTCCTGTCGCACCACCGCCCCAGCCGCCCGGGCGGCGAGCATCGTGCGATCCGCGGAGTTATTGTCGTAGACGTAGATCGTCGCGTGCGGCAACGCGGCCTGAAAATCCGCGACCACTTGGCCGATCGCCGCTTCCTCATTGAAGCACGGGATCAGCACCGCCACGCGAGGCGGAACGACGCCCAATCCCGCCGGCAAAGGGTCCGCCGTCCATCCCGGTGCGTCGCGCGGCAGAATCGCCGCCTGCGCCAAAGCCCCGAGGTCGTGCCGCTCGATCGTTTCCGACATCGCCGCCTCCGCGCTCAGTAGGCGTTGGGCATATGCGCGACCATCGGAACGGTGCGCAGGACGATCGCGAGATCGAGGCCGATGGACCAGTTTTCGATATATTCCAGGTCGCTCGCCAGCCGTCGCAGCAGTTTCTGTTCGGTATCGGTTTCGCCGCGCCAGCCTCGGATTTGCGCCAGGCCGGTCATACCCGGCAGGACGCGGTGCCGTTCGGCGTAGCGGGGCGTCACATCCTCGAACAACCGGCCGCCGGCGCGAATCCCCGGTGCATGCGGGCGCGGCCCGACGACCGACATTTCGCCCCGCAGGACGTTGATGAATTGGGGTAATTCGTCCAGCGACGTGCGGCGGAGCCAGGCGCCGATGCGGGTGATGCGGGGATCGTCGCGCGTGGCCTGGCGTATCCCGGTGCATTCCGGCGCGTGGCGCATGGTACGGAACTTCAGCATCTCGAAGATGCGGCCGTCGCGGCCGATCCGCTGCTGGCGAAACACCGCCGGCCCCGAGCTGTCCAATCGGATCGCCAGCGCGATCCCCACCAGCAACCACCAGAACAAGGTCAGCGCCGCCAGCGCGAGGCCGACATCGATCCCGCGTTTCACCCGCGACCGCCAGCCCACCGGCAACGCCGCGGGGAACAACGGTGCCGCGTAGGAAATCGGATGAAAGCCGGCCTGCGCTTCGGTCAGCAACATCCGGTCGGCGATCCTGCCGTGAAAGTCGAACATGCACCCACCGCCTGTCTGGTTTGCGATGGGCGGAGTGTCGGCGGGAAAGTATTAGCGAAAGGTTAACGCGGCAGACGACTGTACGCAGAAAAACGCATTATTCGTGAAATGCGCGTGACCGCGCGGAACACACAACGAACCGTGTGTTCAACGGAACACCACCCGGCGCGACAGATAAAAATTCACGAACATGCCGGCGATGGCCCCGGCGCTGGTCGCGATCACGGGCTGGCGTGCCGCCGCCGCGACGAAGGTCACCAGCAGTGCGTACGTGCCGCGATTGAGCGCGAACCCGACAAGATTGGCGGCCAAAAACCGAGCCCATTGCCGATGCGCGGGGCCGGTGCCCTGGCCGCGGAAGGTCCAGATACGGTTCAGTAGCCAATTGCCGCTCGCTGCCACGCCGTAGGCGACCACGCCGGCGCCGTACAAGCCCAGCGACCCCCGCAGCCCGTAGACGGCCGCGGTGTCTAACACCAACCCGATCAGCCCAACCGACCCGAATTTCACGAACTGCGCCAGCATGGCCACGCGCGCCGGGGTGGCGAGCGAGGGGGGCAAATACGCGGCGAACCGCATCAGCAATGCTTCCATGCGCGGCCTTATAGCCCCGAGCACGGCGGTGCGATAACCTGGGGCATGCGCACGATCACCGTCTATACCGATTTCAAAAGCCCCTACGCCTATCTGGCGAAGGATCTTGCCTATGAGCTGGAGCCGGACTTCCCGGTCCGGCTGCGCTGGCTGCCTTATATTCTGGACATTCCGCAGTATCTCGGCTCCGCCACCGTCGATGCGACCGGCCAGGTGCTGGAGGAAAACCGCAACGCCCATCAATGGCGCCGGGTCCGCTACAGCTACATGGATTGCCGCCGGCAAGCCCGCAAACGCGGGCTGGTCATTCGGGGCACGCAGAAAATCTGGGATTCTCGCCTTGCCGCCGCTGGGATGCTGTTCGCTTTGCGCGCCGGCGATGAGGTGTTCCGCCGCTATCAGGATATCGTGTTCGAACGCTTCTGGCGGCGGGAACTGGATATCGAACAGGTATCCGTTATCGATGCGGTCCTGACGGAGGTTGGTTGCGACGGGGCTGCATTTGCTGGCTGGGTGGACGAAGGTCTGGCAGAGGTGGCGTCGGTCGCTCGGGATGCCGAAGCGATGGGGGTGTTCGGGGTGCCGACGTTTGTTGTCGATGGCGAGATATATTGGGGGCGGGAGCATTTGGGGGATATTCGGGAGATTTTGACGGCTGGGTAGGGATTTAACCACGGATGAACACGGATTAACACGGATCAGAATCGATGTTGCGGGGTTGGTTAAACGGGAGCGGCTACGCGGCGGATTTCTATTCTTGGTCGGCCGAAATCGATGAGGATGCATAGGCGTTTGTCGGTGGCTCGTAGGTAGTTCAGGCACTGGCCGATATGGTCGTCGTTCAATGCTTTGGCGACCTTCAGTTCGACAATGACCGCGTCCTCCTCACTTATCGTCATGGTCGGGCCTGACCCGACCATCTCCTGCGACAAGGGGGATCGGGGCGATCACCGATCCGCATGTTAAACCGCCCTATTGGCCTGAGATGGTCGGGTCAGGCCCGACCATGACGTGTATGTGTCAGAGAACGCGGCCGCTGGATCACCTCTCCAAGCAAAATATTTTCCAGCTTGGCCGACTGCACCCGCGCGTTCAACGAAATCCCCGCCGAACGAAATCCCGCCAGCGCCAGCCGATCCCGCACCGTTGGATCTCCGATCCGCCGCATTGCTTCCGCTAACGCCACGGCGTCCCCCGGCGGCACCAGCAACCCGGTGTCGTCGTTGCGGACCGCCTCGGCGATTCCGCCTTCATTGGAGCCAATCACCGCGCACCCCGCCGCCATCGCCTCTGGCACCACGCTTGGCAATCCCTCGGCATCCCCGTCCGATGCCACGACGCTGGGCACCAGCAACGACCACGCGGCGGCCATCCGAGCGCGCACCGCGTCGGGCGACAGCCAACCCGCGAGTTCGATGCCGGGAACTTCCCGTGCCAGCCGCTCCAGCAGGGGCCGAAGCGGCCCGTCGCCGACGAACACCAACGGAGTCGTGTCGCCGCCCGCCCGTAACAGCCGCACCGCGTCGGCGATGATCGCGATACCCTTCTTTTCGACGAAACGGCCGACGAACAGATGAAAGGACGGGGCCGCAACCGGCGGAGGCGGTGCATCCGGCACTTCCACCCCGATCGGCAGCACGATCAGTTGAGCCGCTGGGACGCCTCGCCGCGCCGCGACCTCGGCCACCGCTTCGGACACACAGACGAAATGGGATGTGGCACGCACCACTTCATGCCAGCGCGCGGACAGCAGCGTGCCCGACCAGTTCTTGTCCTTGCCGACATCGCCGCCGTGCAGCGTCACCACCATGCGCGCGCCCAGCATCCGCACCAAAGGCAGCGCCAAGGCGCCGCCGCGGGCGAATTGCGCATGCACCACTGGGGCCAGTCCCGCGACCGGAACCGACGGCGCCATCCCCAGATGGCGGAACAGCAGCCGGCGCACCGGACCGAATAGCCCGTCGCCGCCCAGGCGCACCCGCCGGGCGCCGACCTCCTGCGCCAGCGGCAGAAGGGTCCGTCCGATCCAAACCGGCTCCAGCCGGGTAAAGCCGAGGTATTGCCGCCGCAGAAATGCCAGCTCCGACGGGGCGCCGATCCGGTCGCGATAGACCAGGAACGGGCGCCGTGGCGGGATGGCGCCGTCCGCGCTAAGGAATGGGTCTAACGTCACCGCGACAGGACCTCCCGCCCTTTGGACACGCCGGCCCGCATTCTGATCGTCAAACTGAGCGCCTTGGGCAACGTCGTCCTCTCCTTGGGGCCTTTCGCCGCGATCCGGGCACACCACCCGAACGCCGAGATCACGGTGCTGACGACGCCAGCTTACGCCGGCTGGCTGACGAACGCACCTTGGTTCGATCATGTCATTCGCGACGGCCGTCCGCCGTGGTGGGATTTTCGCGGGATGTTGCGGCTGCGGCGGACGCTGCGTGCCGGGGGATTCGACCGGGTTTACGACCTGCAGACCTCCGGCCGATCCAGCCGGTATTTCCGGTTCTTCCCGCGGGGTGCCCGACCGGAGTGGTGCGGGATCGCGGCTGGTTGCTCCCATCCGCACCGCATGGCGCCGGGAACCTGGATGCACGACATCGATCGGCAATATGCCCAGCTCGCGGTGGCGGGCATTTCCGAACGGGCGCCGGTGGATCTGAGCTGGTCGCGCGCCGACGTCAGCCGGCTCGGCCTGCCGGCGCGGTTCGCGCTGCTGGTCCCCGGCAGTTCGGCGCATCGGCTCGGCAAGCGCTGGCCGGCGGTGCGTTATGGGGAGTTGGCCGGTTACCTGCTGGCCCGCGGCATCGTGCCGGTGGTGGTCGGCACACGCGACGAATCGCCCCTCGGTGCCGCGATTCGGGCGGTGACGCCGGACGCGATCGATCTGACGGGCAACACGACATTGCCGGAACTGACGGAGCTGACGCGTCTCGCGGTCTGCGCGGTGGGCAACGACACCGGCCCGATGCATCTGGCTGCCGCCGCGGGCTGCCCATCGGTGGTGCTGTTTTCTCGGGATTCCGATCCGGCGCTCTGCGCGCCGCGGGGGCAATGGGTGCGAACCCTGCGGGAGGCCGATCTGGCAAAGCTGCCGTTGACGGCTGTGACGGACGCGCTGCCCGACCTGGGCTAGCCGCTACCGCACCATCCCGTGCTGCAACCCAAAGCCGCCCGCCGCGTTCGCGAGCTTCTGCAAGTCCGTGCGCGATACCGCGAGGTCTTGCTCCCCGGCGCAATCTCCGGGACCGTTGGCGGAATGGGCGCCGGCCCAATGCAGCCGATACTCCGCGTCGGGGCGGGCTGTGTCCCGTGCCTCGACCACCAAGCTGCCGCCGTCGCGGACGATCACCGCCGGGTCCATGGCACAGGTCGTCCGGCCGGCCAGGGCCGGTGCTGCCACTGGCACTTCCAGTTGCCACACATCCTGCGCCTGTCCGCTGGGGTTGAAGACCACCATGTCCCCGACCTTGGGGCGCAGCGCGTCGAGGTTCAGCACCAGGAACGTCACGAACATCCCCAGCGCCATGATGCACGCCGCCATGACCGCGGGGCCAGCCGTCAGCCAAAGCGCGTCCGGCTCATGGTTGGGGTCGTCGGGCTGCATGGGATGCTCCTGCTATCCGTCCAATATATGTTTGCCTACATATAATCGCCGGCATGGTGCACTGCAACAAATTGCCAATGCCGGTTCCTCCACCCAGCCCCGCGTTTGGCACAGAACAGCGTTTGCGCGATGCTCGCCCCAGGCGTTGGAATATGGGAGCGACGACATGCAGTACGGATTCACCCTGCCGGTGCGCGGCGAACTGGCGAACCACGACGGCATTGCCGGCATGGCGGAATATGGGGAAAAGCTCGGCTTCACCTCGGCCACCATCGCCGATCACATTGTGATCCCGGCGAAGGTCGAGTCCGCCTACCCCTACGACGCCTCGGGTCGCCACCCGAGCCACGGGGACGCGATGGAGGCGCTGAGTTTGATCGCGTTCGTGGCGGGAAAGACCAGCAAACTCCGGTTGATCACCAGCGTGCTGATCCTGCCGTACCGCAACCCGGTGCTGACGGCGAAGATGGTGTCCACGATCGACGTCCTGTCCCAGGGCCGCATCACGCTGGGTATCGGCGTCGGCTGGATGGAGGAGGAGTTCGAGGCTCTGCAATCCCCGCCCTTCGCCCGCCGCGGCGCCGTGACCGACGAATGGGTGAGCATTTTCAAGAAGCTGTGGTCCCCCGGTCCGGTGGAGCATCAAGGGGCGCATTACAGCTTCGGCCCGGTGCGGTGCGAGCCGCTGCCGGTGCAGAAGCCGCATCCGCCGATCTGGATCGGCGGCCATAGCGCGCCGGCGTTGCGCCGCACCGCCCGCTACGCCGACGGGTGGCATCCGCTGGGCACGGTTTCCACCGCCGAACTCCGCCCGCCGGAGTTTCAGGCGATGTTGGACGATCTGCGGCGCATGACGGAAGGCTATGGGCGCGATTTCAAGGACATCACCTTGGCGTTCGTCGCCCGGCTGAACGCGCAAAAGGACCCGCTTCCGAGCAACAACCGCATGCCGTTCAACGGGTCGGCGCAGCAGTTGATCGAGGATGTGGAGACCTACCGCGCGATGGGCGTCAGCCATCTGAGCTTCGACTTCCGCCGCCCGACATTGGGGGAGACGAAGGAACGCATGGACTGGTTCGCGTCGGAGGTGATGGCGAAGACGCGGCGGGGGTAGCGCGGAGGTCATCTGCCCGCGGCCAAGGGGCGAGCTCTTTCCCCCAGGTGTCATCCTCGCCGAAGGGCGAGGATGACGGAAAAGGGCAGACATCATCGCACAGGTTAACATTTCGGGCCGCCGGCATAACCTCACGCCGCCTCCGGCAGCACCAAAGGCAGCGCCTCCTGCCCAGCACGCGACGGCGCCCGCATCACCCTGTCCCGTCCGCCCGTTTTCGCTCGGTACAACGCGGCGTCGGCGTCGGCGAGCAGGGCCGCGGGCCCGGTGGACGAGTCCGGCAGGGCCGCGACACCGAACGATGCCGTGACGGAGATGCCGCCGGCGAATGTCAGGCTGGCGATCCGCTGGCGGATCTGTTCGGCTTTGCCCGCCGCGATGTCCAAAGCGCAGTCCGGCAGCAGCACCAGCAGCTCTTCCCCGCCATAGCGGCAAGCGATGTCGCTGTGGCGGATACAGGACAGGATCGTCGTCGCGACCTCCCGCAGCACGACATCCCCGGCGCCGTGCCCGAACGTGTCGTTCAGCCGCTTAAAATGGTCCAGATCGAGCATGATTAACCCAATGCTGCTGCCCCGCCGGATGGAATCGAGGCACAGCCGCTCATGCACCTCCTCCAAAAAGCGGCGGTTGTACAGGCCGGTCAGCCCGTCCTTCAGCGCCTGATTGCGCAGCTGATCCCGCAATGCGGCGTTGGACAGCGCCAGCGACATCGCATCCGCGATTGCCGTCGCGATCGGCTGCGCCGCTTCCAACTGCTGCCGCGCGTTCGGGCCTTCGGCGGCGATTTCCAGCAATCCGTGCAACTGGCCGCGCGCCGTCATCGGAATATCGAGGGTGATCAGCCCGGCCTCGCTGTGGGCGCAGCGCAAGGCCGCTTCCCCGTTGTCGTTCAAATGCGGCTTGCCGCGCTTCAGCGCCCAGCAGGCGGTGGGTGCCATATGGTCGCACTGCGCGGCGCCCTCATGCCCCCAGTGCGTGGACAGGTCGAGCCGGTCGCGGGAGTTGTTGAACACGTACAACGCGCCGCTGAGCGTCGGCATCAGGCGCACCGCCGCCGCCCGCAGCACGGCGTTGGTATCGTTCAGATCGACGGCGCTTTGCAGCATGTCGCCCATGACGAACAACTGCTCGATCTGCGCCCCGGCGGCTTCCCCGTGGGAAATCGCTTGTCCGATCCGCCGGAACGCCGCGACCAGTACGCAGGCGCCGGCCAGAATGCCGCCGAGCGTCATGGCGCGCAGGAGGGTTTTCCAGGCGTCGCTGCGTGCGATGCGGGCGCGGTCGGTGGCTTGCAGACGCTCCGTCGCGCTGTCCATGGTCCGGCGCAGGGCGGCATTCATCTCGTGCACATGCGCGGTCCGCAACGCCGTGACCGCGTCCGCCGGCCGGTCGTCCCGCACCAGATCGATGGCGATTTGCCAGCCCTCTCGTAGAGTCGTCAGCATTTCGGCGGTCGGCGGCGCCCCCTCGGCGTCTGGCAAAAGGCGCGCGACGGTGGACGGTTCCTGATGCTCCAGCAACTTATCCGCTTGATAAAATGCGTTCATGAACTCGGTACGGCTGGTCAGGACATAGGCCAGTAGCGCGCCGTCGGCATCGGCGACGGCTCGGCGCAGGTGCCCGATCGCCAGACTGTCTTCCCAAATCCGTACCGCGGCCGCGTCGTCCATGCGGTCGACCGCCACACCGCCGATAACGCTCATGCCGACGACCGACGCGATCGCCGCGATGGTCGACAGCAGCAATATATTGCGGGATCGGCGTGGCGCCGTGGTCCGCCGCTCCTTACCCAACGCGCCCGCCAAACGATCACTCATACCGTGTCCCACCCCAACGCCGAGGCGGCGACCCTAGCGGCGGGAGGTTAACAAACCGTTAACGGGAACGAAGAAAATTCGTTCGGCGACATTTTTCCGTATTTGGGGCGACGGCCCGTCAGGCGCGCATTTCCCGCCCGGTTTCCCGCATCAATATGGCTGTATGCGCCCCGGTGATCGCGGTATGATGCGCGATCGCGGCGGGCGACATATCGGCGTCTGGCCGCTGTTCCAACTCGAAATGGCCGTAGCGGTCGGTGCCGCGCACCAGGGTCGCTGTATCGTGCGATCCGGCGACCTGTCGGACGGATGTCGGGATGTAGCGGATTGCATAGCCGATCCGGCGCTTGCCGGACGGGTTGGGTTCGGACCCGTGGATCAGCCGCACATGGTGCAGCGACATTTCCCCGGCGTTGAGTTCCAGGGTCACCGACTGGCGTTCGTCCACGTCCACCATGATCTCCTGCCCGCGACTCAGCAGATTTTCGCGCCGGAAGGTGTCGCGATGGGGAATTTGATCCATGAGGTGGGTGCCGGGGACGACTTTCATGGCACCGTTTTCGGGCGTGCTGTCGGAGATCGCGATCCAGGCCGTCATGACGTCGGCGGGGTCCAGGCCCCAGTAGGTGGAATCCTGATGCCAGGACACGAACCCCGGGTCGCGCGGGTTCTTGATGAAGAAGCTGCTGCCCCAGCACAGCAGGTCGGGGCCGAGCACATCTTCGACCGCGTCGAGGATCGCGGGATGGCGGACGAGGTCGGCCAGCCAGGTGAAAAGCAGGTGGGATTTCTGGCGGATCTTGCCAGCCAGCGGTCCGGCGCCGGCCTCGAAGGTTTCCAGCTTCGTCCGCAGGTCGAGCGCGTCGGCGGTCGATAGCACCCGGATCGGGGTGTAGTAGCCTTGCTCGTTGTATTGGCGAACGGCCGCCTCGCTGAGTACCTTTGGCATCGTATCCTCCTGACGCATTGGGCGGAGGGCAGCAGCCCGACCGGACGGTGTCAAGCGCCGTCAGGCCGGCGCCACTTTCGTCTCACGATGGGGTTTTTCGGCTCCGGTGCTTTTTTGGCGGTGGTTGCCTTTGCTTTGGCTTTGACCGGTACGGCGCCCTTCTTCGCGACCGGCTTCTTGCCCGCGGTCGCCGTCGCGGCCGGTCGGTGCACCATTTCGGTAATCACCACCGAATCCGCCGGCACGATCGGGGACACGATGTCGTCGCGCATCGGCTCCATCGCCGCCGCGACCTCCACCTGCAGTTCCACCGACACCCCGCGCCCCGCCAGCGCTCGGCGGAGGTCCTGCGTCATCGCGTTGAACTCGGCGTCCGCGATGCCCATGCTCGCGTGGACGTCCTTCATCGAGGGACCAGCGTGCCGGCAGGGACCGCCCAAACTGGCGCAGAGCTGGTCGCCGAACGCCGCTTTGAAGCGGGCGCTGTCGATCCCACGGAAGCGGCGCGCGATGCGTGGGTCGGCGGCGGCATTCGCCATGAAATCGTCCATCACGCCGGCCATCGCCGCCTGACCGCCGAGGCGGGTGTAAAGCGGCGGCTGTGCCGGCGGTTTCCCGGCCCCGGAGTCGCCCCCGTTGGTACAGGCCGCCAATCCGAGCAACAGAGACAAAGACCAGACAGGCAGGGCAACGCGCATAGGGAATCCTCGGCCATTCATCGCGCCTGGACATGGCGGCGCGTCGGGGCGCTGCTTATACCGGCATCGGAGAGTCGGGTGAAACAACCAGCGATCGTCATTTTCGGGGCAGCGGTGCGACCGGACGGCAGCCCCAGCGGCACGCTGCGACGCCGGACCCTGGCTGCTGCTGCCTTTGCGCTTCGGTTTCCGGCCGTTGTGTTCATTCCGACGGGCGGCGTGGGGCGGTTCGGTGCGTCCGAAGCCTCGGTCATGGCGGCACTGCTGCGGGAGCATGCGGCACCCGGCTGGACGTATGTGCTGGAGGAATCCGCGACCGATACGCTGTCGTCGGTGCGGGCCGTGCGCCGTTTGCTGCGGGAAAACGGCGTGACGGGACCGGTCTACGCCGCGACCAGCGCGTATCACATGCCGCGTTGCCTGTTGCTGCTGTGGCTGGCGGGC
>Ga0214182_1000344_pt1 | contig 19486 bp, 17 predicted proteins | sample TroBogEpilimnion_8_FD_153020 | JGI IMG/M metagenome (GOLD analysis project Ga0214182, IMG submission 153020) | Freshwater microbial communities from Trout Bog Lake, WI - 14NOV2007 epilimnion | ecosystem: Environmental > Aquatic > Freshwater > Lake > Epilimnion/Euphotic zone | place: Trout Bog... | reverse complement strand
TGATTTAATTGTCTTGCTAGTTGTTCTTGGTTGATGAGTAAGGCGAACCCAATGTTGTAAAGTAGCTTCTTTAACCCCTAAATCTTGGGCTATCTGTGAAATTGACAGGTTAGATTCACTGACTAACTTAACCGCTGCTGTCTTGAACTCAGTTGGATAATTTTTTGATTTTTCTCGGCTCATTAGGACTCACAATTTTTTCATTTATTTTAAATTATGTGTCCGGCTAAGTGTAGCCACATCATATGGTTAAGCCAATCATGCTTTATTGTTCAGCCCTCTATTTACAAGTTGTTAGATTGGGTCAGCATTTCGATTTATCAAATGCTCTGACAAAAAATGGGGGTATCAGTGGCATCTCAAAGCGGGGATATACAGCTAAGGATTTTATGGATCGATTTACTACAGGTGGCAAAAAACCAATTTGGGGGAATCCCTATTTATTAAAGGAGAAACGCAAAGGCGAAGGTGAAGTGACATCTTTATTAACTAAGGCAAATGGCACTCTTGAAATCACTTTAGATATTACCCCAGAAAAGGCGCAACAAATTAAAGATATGATTGAAGCAGCTGCTGTTTCAAGTTTTTATCTAGGTAAGAAAGGTTTAGCCTATGTTGATGGCATTAGAATTTAAAGGTAGATTATGAAATATTATATTGAAATGACCTTACTTGATAACCCAGATCTCAACTTATTTTCACTTTGGTCAAAAGTATTTCAACAGATCCATTTAGGCTTAGTTGAAATACAAGATGATCAAGGGCAAGCGCCCATTGGCTTATCTTTTCCTGAATATGTTATTGGCGAAAAATATAGTGTACTGGGTAGTAAGTTACGTTTATTTGCGAATGATGAGACTGGGCTTAAACAATTTGATGCAGTTAAGTGGTTAGCACGTTTGAGTGATTATGTGCATTGCACCAGTATTCGTCCTGTCCCCGAAAAACTTATCGGTTATGCTACATATCAACGCGAACAGCCTAAGATTAATACTGAGCCATTAGCTAGACGTTACGCAAGAAGACATAATATCGACTATGAAACGGCTTTAACACTTTATAGTAAAAGAAATTATCAAACGATAAATTCGCCGTTTATTCGACTAAAAAGTTTTAGTAGCGATAATAACTTTTGCATATGGGTTAAAAAAGTACCCGTTGCTGCTCAATTAAGTACAACACATTTTAGTACTTATGGTTTAAGTACAATATCTACTGTACCTGAGTTTTAACCCAATTTTTTTCGTTCTTTAAAAATATAGAAATATCAGCTAGTTGTGGAATAGTGTTTTAGAGATGGGTAAATCACCTTAAATCTCCTGTATAATGCTCCGCAACTGGCTTTAAAGCTTTTTAAAATCAGGGTTCACTGCCGCATAGGTAGCTTAGAAAAACCACAATATTAAATCTTAACATCCCACACCGTTCACTGCCGCATAGGTAGCTTAGAAATATTATGTTATAGCAGATCAAACAGGAGCTAAGTTCACTGCCGCATAGGTAGCTTAGAAATCATAGTCACCAGAAGCACCAAAACCTTTAGGGTTCACTGCCGCATAGGTAGCTTAGAAAACAGGCTCACATCCTCCTCAGCTCTAGCCTGAGTTCACTGCCGCATAGGTAGCTTAGAAATTTACCAGAAATGATAAGGATGATTCAACTAAGTTCACTGCCGCATAGGTAGCTTAGAAAAGATAAAAACATAAAATATTCACCAACTTTAAGTTCACTGCCGCATAGGTAGCTTAGAAAATCCCAAACAGACACCACGCATTTCTTTGATAGTTCACTGCCGCATAGGTAGCTTAGAAAAATTGGATACGGTCCGAATTCAAAAATGTTGAGTTCACTGCCGCATAGGTAGCTTAGAAAATTTAGGCGTTTTACTTCCCCCACAAGCCAACGTTCACTGCCGCATAGGTAGCTTAGAAAAATGGATTGATGCCAGAAAAGCATGTAACGCCGTTCACTGCCGCATAGGTAGCTTAGAAAACTGGCGCCCCCTTTGCCGGCTTGCTGCGCGGGTTCACTGCCGCATAGGTAGCTTAGAAAATGTTACGATACCTTGCTGGAGCCATATCGGAGTTCACTGCCGCATAGGTAGCTTAGAAATAATCCAGTTCCAGCAGATAAATACCCTGATGGTTCACTGCCGCATAGGTAGCTTAGAAATAACGCTGTTAAGACTTCGATAACTAGCGGATGTTCACTGCCGCATAGGTAGCTTAGAAAATTGATTTAATGCAAGACTATGATGAACACAAGTTCACTGCCGCATAGGTAGCTTAGAAAAGACATAAGAAATATCACACGCTAAAGCATTAGTTCACTGCCGCATAGGTAGCTTAGAAAATCGTCTGCCACGTATACGCAGATATGAGCGAGTTCACTGCCGCATAGGTAGCTTAGAAATGTAGATATTCATTGGTCTAGAGTTCCTGGTAGTTCACTGCCGCATAGGCAGCTTAGAAGTTTTTTGACTGTCTTTATCTTAATTCAATTAAATATTCATGAGTAAGCGTCACAGTCTGTCGTCACCTCGTATTATGCTAAAGACCTTTAAAACTTAATACTTTTTATAGGTCTTATTATGCGTCAGTTAAACGAACAGTCCTCTAAGTTCTATGCCTATCTATCTCGACTACGCTGGATTAAACGTTGGGGGTTAATGCGTACGGCAGAACCTGAAAACGTGATGGAACACAGTTGGGAAGTTGCGGTTATAGCTCATGCTTTAGCGCTGATACGTAACCAAAATTTTATGGGCAAGGTAGATGCGAATGCCATAGCTACTGCAGCACTATTTCATGATGCCAGTGAAGTCATCAAAGGGGATTTGCCGACCCCGATCAAATACTTTTCAAATTCTTTAACCACGGCCTATCGACAAATAGAAGCGATAGCCACTGAAGAACTAATCAGTTTACTGCCCCATCCGTTACAAGCATCCTACCAGGCATTATTAAGTGAAGAACAGCAACCAGAAAGCCATCATCAAATTATTAAAGCGGCAGATACCTTATCAGCGTGCTTAAAATGCTTATCAGAAGTCCGTGCAGGTAACTTTGAGTTCAGTGTCACAGTAAGGGAGTTAGAACAAAAACTCAATCACTCGACCTTACCAGAGGTGGGTTATTTTATGCAGACCTTTATTCCTGCTTGTGCGTTGCCTTTAGATGGCATTTTAAAGAATCGTCCTGTTGAAATTCAAGCGGCTTAACCCGCACTTATTGTAGTTGGAGTGAATGATTATGAAATTAGCGGAAAAAGTCCAAGCGTGGTTGAACTACTTAGAATGGAATGACCAAATCACTTTAGATGAAGAAAAGCAAACATCTAGTGTGAGTTTTGTTTATGTTATCAACAAACAACCGTTTAAAGCTTGGGTAGAAACTGATGAGAATGCCAATATATTAAGTATCTATGTCTATGCACCATTTAAAGTGTTACCGAATAAACTGCAGGATACAAAGATTTTATTCAACCATATCAATAACAGTAACGTATGGGGTGGCATAACTTGTGATGATGAGAAAGGCTCTATTCGATGGCGACATAGTATTGATTTTGAAGACACGGAGCCATCCATTGCCGCTATTGAAAATGCCTTTCGTGTGGGGGGTGACATTTTTAAGATGTGGTTTGATGAAATTACATCAGTAGCGTTAACTCAAGCCACTGCTCAAGAAATAATCAATTATCTTAATCAGACACCAGAACACGAAGGTGTTGATGCATTCGATGACTATGTTAAAAAACAAGGGTATCCATCACCATTAAATACATTTCATTAAGTGCAAATTTAATAGATGAATATAGTCGATCCATAGTTTGAGGAGAGTCCTATTCTTGTTTGGGTTTTAATTTATGGAAATCAAGATAAATAAAATTAGGTCACGTTCAATTTAAAACAATTAGTTAATGAAGTTTAATATCCCATTAACAATTATTATGTATGATATAGTTAGGTAATTCTATCTGATGAGTTTCAGTAACTTTTTATTGTAAAGTATTTTTTTAGATCATTATGAACATACAGGAAATTAGTCGCTAATGAATACGTTATATTTAGTATTGGTGTTTGTCATTGGTATTTTAAGTGGCTCAGTTTTAATTTGGCTTATCAATAAAAAAAGGCAAATTGAGTTAATTGTCCTTAAAGAGCATGAAATATTCTTCCAAGCAGAAATAAATGAATTAAAGCAAAAATTGGAAATTATCCAAGCAGATAATGAAGTTTTGCAATTAAGTAGTATTGAAAGTAAAAATGAATCTATTAGGTTGACAGAAGCATTGAATGGTTTGAATAACATAAAACTGATGTTAGAGCAGCACCGTGCACAAGATGTAGAGAAATTATCACATGAAATCTCAGTATTAAAATCTGAAGTTGATAATCTGAACAACATTAATTTAAAACAATCTAATCAAATAACACATCTCACTACTGCTTTAGAATCTGAGAAGACTCAATCCGCAGAGAAAGTAGCATTAGTGCAAAATGCTGAAAAACAGTTAACTGCATCTTTCAAAAATATAGCTTCAGAAATCTTAGAAGACAAATCAAAACGGTTTACGGAACAGAATCAAGCTAATTTGAATCAGTTGTTAAACCCGCTTAAAGATAAACTTACAGAGTTTAAATCGAAAGTAGAAGAAGTATATATTCAAGAGGGTAAAGAACGCACTGCATTAGGCGAGCAAGTAAAACAGTTGATGGAATTAAATCATAAGCTATCTGATGACGCTCATGATTTAACACGTGCGTTGAAAGGGCAAGTAAAAACACAAGGTAATTGGGGGGAAATGATTCTTGAACGCGTACTGACTTCTTCTGGGTTACGAAAAGGTCATGAGTATGATGTGCAAGAAAACCATGTGCGTGATGATCATTCAAGAGCTCAACCAGATGTAGTTATTCATTTACCAGAAGATCGACATTTAATTGTTGATGCAAAATGTTCCATTGTGGCTTATGAAGAATATGTTAATTCTGAGACTGATGCACAAAGAGAAAATGCAATTAAACGCCATAAAGATTCAGTTAGAAACCATATCAAAGGATTGTCAGAAAAGAATTATCAGCAATTATATGGGCTTAAATCATTAGACTTTGTTCTGATGTTTATTCCGATTGAACCAGCTTTTATGCTTGCCATATCGAATGATGCAGAGCTTTGGGATGACGCTTGGAAAAAAAATGTTCTACTCGTAAGTCCCAGTACTTTGTTGTTCGTTGTAAGAACTGTGGCGCATCTTTGGCGACAAGAGCAGCAAAACAAAAATGCCCAAGATATCGCAAAACGAGGGGGGCAGCTTTATGACAAATTAGTCGGGTTTGTTGAGGATCTAGATTCTGTAGGTAAGAGAATAGATCAAGCTAAATTAACTTATGATAAAGCGTATGTGAAATTTACAGGCAATGGTGGAGCAATCAGACAGGCTGAATTATTAAGGTCTCTTGGTGTAAAACCTACCAAAACACTAAATCCATCATTAACAGATCAATCAGATATTGCTGATTGATGTGACTCACCAGCAATCGAGAATTAATAAATAATGAACTCATTTCTAAATTTTTTCATAAACAATACTTGGTTTACAAATTGTTTGGCAATTATTGGTTTAATACTATTTATCTACTTTTTATATAGTTATGTTCTTATATCTTTTCGTTTAAACAATCTACTAACAAAATATATTAAGGATATTGATGCTCTTGGTGATATAGAGGAAAGTTTAAAGCTTTATCATTTTAGAGAGCTATTTAAATCTACCCCATTAGAATTTGTTTGGTCTGAATTCTCAGAAACATTACATAATCAAGTCGATAATACTCAAGCCGAAGAAGTTATAAAGAAGACGCGATCGACTGTCCCGTCCCAACTGTTCTTTAGTCAACAAATCATAATTGATACACCGCTTGCTGTTGAGTTTTTTAAGCATCTTCCTGGCATACTTACGGGGCTAGGTATTATAGGAACGTTCTATGGATTGATAACTGGTTTAGATGGTTTTGATACATCAGACCCACAAAAAATTAATGATAGCTTAACTTTTCTTTTGAATAGTGTAAGTCATGCATTTTATTTTTCAGCAGGTGCCATAGGTTTAGCCATAATAGTAACCATATTTGAAAAGGTTTTATTAGAGAGGTGTATTCATCACCTAGATAAATTGACTCAATTGATAGACAAACAATTTGATGCAGGTGTAGGTGAAGAATATTTATCAGAATTGGTTAAGAACAGTGCAGAGGGTACACATCAGGCGCAGGTCTTGAATGACTGTTTAATTAATGAATTAAAAGTTATGTTAGCTAATGTTCTTGATGAGCAAGCAAAACAAAATATTGATATGGCGGATAGAATTGGAGCATCAGTTGGTGCATCGATTAAGGATTCAATCGAAAACAGTTTTGCAGAGCCTTTAGCCAAGATTGCCAATTCCGTAAATATGGCATCAGGCGATCAATCTAAACAAGTTAGTAATATTCTTGAACAACTACTTGTTTCACTCACTGAAAAATTAGAGTCGACTATTGGTAAACAAATGGATGAAACCGTGGCGTCACTTAAAGAGATGCAAGTGGGGTTTTCACTTCTTATTGAAGAGATGAAAGAGTCTAGTATCTCTTCAGCTAATACCATACAAGAAAAGCTCGTCTCAACGATTGCTGATATGAACAAAGGTCAATCAGACATGCAATTGATCATGTCTGAGATGATTAATAGTCTTAAAGATACTGTTTACGAAATCACTACGCAAGGAGAGTCTGCAAATATTAAAATGGGAGAGCAGATTAAAGTGCTTTTTGAAGAGAGTGAGCTCAGACAACAAAAAATGGCCACACAAACACAGAAGTTCATTGATAGTATCAATGAAAACTTCAATAAAGGACAACAAGAAACCATGGACAAGGTTTACAACTCGGTTACTCAATTAGAATCTAAATTTCAGGGTATATTTGAGTCATTCAAAGTTGCCCGTAAAGATATGGATAACGAATCAAAACTTGTTCAAGCTGAACTCCGTGATCAAACAACCAGTGTAATTAAAAACCTAGGTGATCAGATGAATGGTTTGTTAACGACATTAGAACAAGAAAGAAAAGCAACTCGTGAGACAGTTGATCGTCTTGGAGAAGTAACTGAGAAGGCATTAGGTAAAATGCAGTTAGGTGCTGAAAAAATGAGTGTTGCGGCAGAAAACTTTACTTTAGCGAGTAACAACATGTCAGATGTTACCGGTAAAATTGAAGATGTAATGGAATCAGTGGGGCAATCTACAACTGATATTACAAATGGATTAACTTATTTGTCAAAAATCATTGATGATTACAAAAGGCTACGTGATTCTGTACAAGAGACATTTGATAAAATTGAAGGAGTAGTAAAAAGCTCACAAACAGAAGCAATTAATAGACAGCAACTTATTGATGATCTTACAATGGTTTCATTGAAAATGAAGGAAAATAATACAGCTGCAATTGAATATTTTGAAAATATAAATGGTGTATTAAAGAAATCATTTGATGATTTTGGTGAGGGCGTTGAAAAAGGTGTTGGTAAGAGTATTAATTCTTTAGATTCTCAATTGGCAGTATCTATAGGAAGAATTCATTCTGGTTTTGACGAGGTAGCTGAATTTTTTGACGAGCTGACTGATCGATTGGATAGAGACGATAGGTGATCAAAATATGAAAATTAAAGTTATTTAAAATGTTTGGTCTAAGATCATCCCCCAGTAATAATAAGTCTGAAGCAGAGAAGCCTTTTTGGATATCTTATGCCGACTTAATGACAGCATTAATGACTTTGTTTTTAGTCGTCATGGTTGCCTCATTAATCTCTGTAACTCAAAAAATAACCCTAGAAACGCAGGATGAAAAAAATAGAGTCAAGGACATAGAAATAATATGTAGTTCTTTAAAAATTAAAGCACAATCTTTAAATAAAAATATTGTTGTTGATTGTCGAGATAATAGGGTTAATTTTGGTGAAGCAGGACGTTTTGATAAAGACGGTTTCAAATTAAAGAATGATGGAGCGCAAGCATTAGCTGATATCGTGCCAATTATCCTTGAAGCGGCTAATAGTGATATAGGTGATAAATGGTTTAAACAAGTTTTAATTGAAGGGTTTACTGATACAGATGGATCTTATTTGTACAATTTACATTTGAGTCTTTTAAGGTCAGAGTGGGTGATGTGTACTTTATTGGATGATAAGAAAAACATTGGTTTATCTATAAATCAAAAGAAAAGTGTTAATACTTTATTTTTGGCTGGTGGGGTTTCTTTTAATAATGCAAAAGAAAGTAAGGATGAAAGTCGAAGGGTCGAACTTAAATTGCAATTTTATGGTTTAAAAGAGAAGATGGAAAATAACCAGAATGTACTGCCAGTCTTCAATATTACTAGACCAGAGACGTGCCAAATTAATTGAATATGCCAAAAGCTTTAGAATCATTAAAAGATCAATTAAGTAATAGCAGAGCTCTAACTTCTAAAACTGAGTTAGGTGATTTATTGGTTTTCTCAATATTTCCTAAATTAACAAAATTATTGTCTAAAATTGAGTCTTCTAGTCAGAATAAAGAAAAGCAACCAACTAATTCCCGTATTGAACAAGCTATCTTGAAGTTTATTAAAGAACCCAGTAATCTTAATAGAGCTGAGTGGCGCTATTTGTTTTGGGGGCTCAACTTTAAACTTAAGGATGATTTCTGTTTAATAGATGATGATGTATCATTTGCGATAATAGAAAATAAGATCAATCGCATGATTATCGATAATGATGTGACAAAGGGGATATGGTTTGCACTCTGTGCTAGTTATTTTGCAAATTCAGATGGGCAGGGGAAAAATAATAAGAAATTACAAAACCTTTTAGCAAGTTCATTAAATTCTATTGAACAAAATGCTTCAGTTCGGAAAAAAACCTGGGTGTCACTTGTTAGAAATAATTATTTCATATTAAGTCCGCAGGCTAAGCAAGAATTTTTAAAACTTATTGTTAAAGAGAAAAGTGATCGTATATCTGAAATAAATAGAATTTTTTATATTAGTGATAATAGTTGGCTTTGGAAGAGTGTGTTTAATGAAAATGAACCACCAAACTTACTATCAATACTCAATGAAATTAATGATCAGAAATTCCATGAGCTCATTCCAGATCTAATACAATTGATCGAGAAATACCCTCTTCAAAAATACATTATTTTTGCTCATATTCTTGAGCGATATCGATATTCTGCTAATTATCAGGACTCAGATCCACAATTAAAATTAATTGCTTTAGATAATAATATGTGGGGCAATCCACAATTAGCCAGTTATAAAAAAAATTGGGATCGATACGTTACGCCTGAAGTACTTCGAATGGTTCTTAACTGGTTTGCTAAAGATGATTTAATTCATTTTTTCAGTTTATTGAGATCAGCAGATAGTATGGTTGATGAGAGACGATTAGATTTTTGGCTGGAATACATTGATCATATTGCATTTACAAGAATAGTTATGGGCACTGATGCCTATATGAATAAATCATTTGAATTTGTTGAATTCATAAAAGCAAATAGAAATAGATTAAGTTATTTGGAAAAGCCACCGACTACTAGTGTTAATGCCTTTATCATTCGTATCGAAGATTATTGGTTTGTTGAGTTTTCCGAAACTGGGAGCGCTTGCTATGTATATGATAATAGATATAAACCGTTCGATGAGACTGCGCGTAGTTTACATTTTAAAGATGAGTTGAAAGTTAAATCTAGCGCTAGGGAAAGAATAAATCATCAGGGTGATTGGGAGTCTAGAACCCGCGACCTTTTTAGATACGAATTAGGTCTAGACATTTGAGGTTAGAAAAAATACATGAAGTTTAAAAATCTATTCACAAAAGAAACTTTCAAAAAAGCGGATTCACCATTCAATAAAGTTGAGCCGACTTACGATGAAAATGGGTTGGTTTTTTCGACAGCTCATTTTTCTAATATAAAAAAATCTACTAATTCAATAAAAAATCTTTACTCATATTTACAGCAACTTGAAGAGGAAGGCTATGCTAAAAAGGAATTCGATCATTGGAAAATTTCATGGGAAACTGTTTATCAATTTTTAGATAGTGATAACCATAAAGAGCTCGAGTCCCAAAATTTTGAAGATCATAAAATTAGTTTTACGCTTTTAAATTTACCTAAATTATCAGCTATACGTCCTGAAATTACGGGGATTGGTTCATTATCAGATCATAACTTCAGTGTAAGCGTAAAAAAATGGCTATTACCATCAGGAAAGTCAGTAGCTGTATCTGAAAGAAAAGGTGCAGTTATTTACATTGATAATGATAGGTTTTTAATGCCGGAAAGTTCATGGTATTGCTGGGCCGCAATTAAATCATTTCATAACGAAAAACGCATAAATCCCGGAGAGCAGACAAATAAAAAATATTGGTCTGAAATTAGAAAGTATGCAAAAAGAGCTGATGCAGTTATGGATACATCACTCGAGAAAACAATTGTTATAAAGCCAGAGCAATTAAAATTAAAACTTAATAAAACAGATGTATTAGACGATAAAGTTATTCAAATTGCCCCGGACTTTGAAGAACAACCAGCAAATTGGATAAAGACATTTGATCAATATGATCGTGTTAGAGATCAATATGATGTATTGGATGAAGATGGATCGATAAATCATATTGTTATTGATCCGGATGTTAAAGAAGTACTTGAAACTGTAAAGAGTATAAAGGGTAGGTATGTTGCCGGAGACAAGTCGCTTTTGCTGATAAAGAATCCCTATATGGTTCTCGGGGAGTCGGCACAAAAAGTAATTGACGAACATGATCTAGAGAGTCAGATTGCTTTATCTGGTATTACTTTTTATAAATTTCATCTAGAGCCTAATCTCAATGATGACGGTTCTAAAATCACAGATATTAATCTTTCATTAACTTCTCCAAACGATTCAACGACAAGAATTGAATATTACTCATTTAAAAAACCAGGAGACTTTCAAGGATTTATTAATGACATCAGTTTGAAAGTAGAATCTGGTTTGCCATGTTGTAAATGGAAAAAGTTTGATCTGGAATTATCAGATGTGCACTCTTCAATGATAGATGATTTTCAGGATCTTAGTAATAGATGGTTTGCTGAATTAGACGGACAGGTTTTTAATGATGTATTAGATCTAACCCAATATGGTGATCGGGTTATTGGAATTGGTGAAGCAAAAGTCATTAAATATCCTTTTATTAAAAAAGAAATTGCAGAGCAATGGATATCTCTTATAGATGTGTCTGAGTTAGGTTTTGATACAGAAATCTTATCAAAATGGGACGATGCCTCTTATTTTGATCTTGTAGAATTTAAAGATCGAATACAACAGTCAAAATTAACGGGTGAAAGTGTTGCCCTACCAGGTATTGAGTTATCGATGACTTTGAGGAATGCAGAGCTATTTGCACAGATTTGGGAAGAGAAATATGAGAAAGGACAATCTCATGAGTCTGAAAGTGCTGGAGTTGAAAAAAACGGAAAAAAACCAAGAAGTATTTTGTTACTAGAAGATAACAAAGAAACGGTTACCTATATTGAAAGTAGAGCGGAAGAACTTCATTTTGATGAAGGTACAAAGCCAGTTTTACCAAATTGTATTCGCCCAGAAATTGAACTTAAGGAGCACCAACTCCGAGGAGTCGCATGGCTACAGAATCTATTAAATAAAGCACCAACCCATGTTACTGGATGTTTACTGGCGGATGATATGGGACTAGGAAAGACGCTTCAGTTACTGACTTTTATTTTAGAGTATCTGGAACGTGATGAGGAGTCTAAACCTTGTTTAGTTGTCGCACCTGTTTCGTTATTAGATAACTGGGAAAAGGAACTTAATAAGTTTTTCAATACTAACATTGAGTTAAAAAAGTTATATGGAAAAACACTTAGTGATGCCAAATATAAAAAAAATGAAATTCCTGAAGATCTAAAAAACAGAGGTATTGGTAATGTATTGCATTCTGATTGGCTGGGTGGTGCCAAAATTGTTTTGACAACTTATGAAACATTACGTGACCAACAGTTTTCTCTTGCCCAGCAACAATGGGGAATAGTAGTCTGTGATGAGGCTCAAAAAATTAAGACACCTGGAACTTTTGTTACGATGGCTGCAAGTGCTGTTGCCTCAAAAGCACATTTCAAGATCGCTTGTACAGGCACGCCTGTTGAAAATACATTGATGGACTTATGGTGTCTATTTGATTTTTTTCAGCAAGATTATCTTGGTAAACCTAATGAATTTGCCTTGAAATTCAAAAAACGTATTGAATGCAATACAGAGCAAGATAATTTTGCTATTGATTTGCTCAGGAAGCTAATTGATCCTCAAACACTAAGAAGATTGAAGTCTGATGTTGCTAAAGATTTACCCAAGAAAATCGAAGATAAATCATGTCAATCACTTCGCATGAGTCAACATCAGGAAAAGCTTTATCAAAAATTATCATCTGATTATCAACAAAGCAAGGAAATGAGAGAAAAAATGGGCGAAAAAGCCGGAGCAGAAATGCTCGGTTTGTTGCATAACTTAAAAATGGTTTGTGCACATCCCGTTACGGTTTCACCTGATATAAATTCTATAAAGGATTCACCAAAATTAATATGGTTAATTTCAGCCCTAAAGGATATACAAAAACGTAATGAAAAAGTAATTATCTTTACTGAATTGCGACAAATACAGCGTGATTTACAAATGTTGATTCTTGAGCATTTTGATTACGAAGCCAGTATTATTAATGGTGACACTAATTCGAGCTCAGAAAGGGGTATTAATAGGCAAGGTATTATTGATGAGTTTCAATCAAAACAGGGCTTTGGCGTGATTATACTCTCTACTACAGCAGTAGGTTTTGGTGTAAATGTACAAGAAGCTAATCATGTTATTCATTTTACGCGCCCTTGGAATCCTGCTAAAGAGGATCAAGCTACAGATAGAGCCTATAGAATTGGTCAAACTAAAGATGTTTATGTTTATTATCCGACTGTTACAAGTGCTAATTGCCAAACATTTGAAGAAAAATTACATAAACTTTTATCAGAAAAAAGAGAGTTGGCTGATGATATCTTGAACGGTTATGACGATATTCATGTTGCTGATCTGATCTAATAGGTTCTTCCTACATTGATACTTATATAATGCATATATGTTGAAGTAGGGCATATAGTATCTGATTCTTGCATATACAACTACTCACTACATCATAGAATGAGTGGCGCAAATAGAGTCGGAGCCTTCCTATATGGAGAGCAATTTCTGCTTCTTTTAGTCTTAGTCTAGTCTATATTTTTTTTATTTAATTTAAGACTCTATGGACACTATTATTAAATTTTAATTAAAAAGCGTCTGGTCTGTAAGCATTGATTTTACTGGGTTAAGACACTATGGACGCTTTGGACACTATATTTTAAGAAAATTATAAAATAATTCATTTTAAACCTATCTCCCACATAATAATCGCGGGGGAATAATGAAAAATAAGCGTCCAAAGCGTCCATAGCGTCATTTATCAATAAAATCAATAGGTTATATAAGATGCTTTTGCGTTCACTTTAATCAAAAGCGTCTTATTTACTGTCTACATTACCCTAGACTAGCCCCCATGAAAGACGAATTGGCACTACCTATCATACTTGGTGGAACAGCAACTGATTCATCATACTGATCAAAGAACCAGTCAGTAAAAGGTGTTGGCTCAATTAAACCAAGATCCACTTTCTCATAGTTCTGAAAGCTTTTGATAGCTTCATTTAACGAACCTAAGTAATAACCACGCACATCACCACTTAACTTTTTTGGTGTGAATAAGTTTCCTAAATACTTCCCCAACCGTTGTTGCGTCACGATTTCATAGCTACCTACCTTGTTAGTATTAATCCATCGGATATAACTATCATATAGATCCTTAGATGAAAGTGATTTTTCCCAATGTAAGCTATCAGAAATTAAATTAAACCCAAAAGACCCTGCGGAAAAACTATCCACCAACCATTTACCTACAGAGCTAAGCGAGTGTAGGCGCTGCTCCTTTAAACCATCTGATTCGGGTATTGCACTAGGTGAGAACCCAGAGATATCTCGGGTCAACATGTCATACAAGAAAGCAGATTTAACAGCGTTATCGTTGCATACCTTAGTAAGATCCTTAAAGTATTGAGCATCTCCTCTACGCGCATTTGACACATTCAAAACGCAGTATCTTCGTTCATCTTTACTGGCTGGGACAGCATGTTCATTATTTGTCGCCATCACAATCTTTAAACAATTGGGATGTTCTACAGCATCAAGACCTTTACGTTCTATTACGACAGTTGGTTCGGTAATTAAAGCTTTTAAGACACCTTCCGTTTTTTTATCACCAGAAAAGAACGCTTCATCTGCAAAAAACAAAGCAAACATCTGCTAAATGGCTATTAAAATTACCGACCAAGTGGCGAGATTGGCTCATATGTATGCCATGATCTCCCCAAAAACTGCCGAGATAATGCCCGAAAATACCTTTACCTACACCCTTTTCGCCACAAAGCACAAGAGAAGCACCTGCAGGTTTATCTGGGTATTGATAGGTAAATGCGATCCAGTTATAAATATATTCTTGCAATTCTTTATCACCATCACAGATGATCTTATCAATATGATAATACACTAAGCTGGTATCCGCGCCAGCTATGGGTTCAACTGTATACCCACGCCATGTGTTGTAATACTCAGGTGGTAGTTTCCTCGCTGGAGCAAATACCACACCACCTGTATAGCAGACACATGCCGGATGTTTAGACCATGCCGTAACCACATCTTGTAAGATTGGTTCACCCCCTTTTTTCTTTTCACCCACTTGTATCATTTGATTACCATGGATTAATTTAAGATCATTAATGCTAATAAACTCGTACGATTCTCTGTTTTCGTGATGAACACTGGAAGGTACTTTTCGCATTACCTTATGTTTACCACCAATTAGCGTTTGAGTATGTGCTTTGTTAAACCGATCTACATGCATATTCAACTCAATACTCCATTCAGGTAATGTTTGTTTTAATTTAAATACACCACCCCCTTTGGCAAAGCTATGGATAACAGCTTGTGCTTTATTAGTGTAGATAATGGACTTGCCGAACACAGTGTTATCTATAGGATCAGCGCATCCCATACCATGATAATCGGTTGGATTATCAAGAATGGTTTGTACGGTCACTTCTTCACCCGTATCAAGCACAATAACAGTCGGCCCGTATAAATCACCATTAATTGCACTTTCTACAAGATAGGAAATGTTTCTGGTCTTCATATTGGTTAAGCACTGCTGTAATTCTGTTGTTTTATGCAGAATATATTGCTTCTTAACTTCAGCCGCCTCTTCACTAACTGCATCCGTTAATAACTTCACCGTAGCACGATAATTAGCTAATTCCGCCTCTGATAATGCAGGAATGGAAGCCGATTTCAACATGCAACCGTTATATACGTTGAATGCACGATGCTGAGTAATAGCAGGATTTTTAATAATCGCACCCCCTTCAAAAATTGGCTGATTAGAGGTTTTTAATGCCGTATCAACCAAAGATCTGATCAGAATTTTGCCATCTTTGGTAATAAGCGCGTACCCATATCCGGTATTAACGCAACGCACATGTAAGCACTCTAGGAGCCTAGGAATGTAAGATGCGTGATCAATAGGTATAAACGTATGCACACCTTTTAACCCAGAATTAACCCCTTTATATTCAACATAACTACTAGCAGAACTCGAGCTAAACTTGAAGACTGGCTTCAAACTTGGTTCTATGCAATGAAATGTATGATGTAAATCCTCAAGGTTATTGATTCCTTTGAATTTATTAATAGAATCTGTATCGATACACATAACACCTGCACCTTCAGAGAACGGGAATAATTCTTTACTACGCGTTGCATCATCAGGGCATGTGCCGGATGTTAATGTTTGATTAACGCCTTGCACAATAAATTCACCAGCCGTCATTGATTCTATATAATCAGGCAACTGATCATAGGGCAGGGTAATCGTTTCATAATTACCGTTCCAGAAACTACCGCACGTTGATTTCTCGATCTTATCATCGACCACGTCAAAACATTTGGCTGTTTTCTTAACAGTATCGGTGAACTTGGTAAAGCTAATTGATCGTGCTGTACTAGCATCATCTAATTCTGATCTTGATCTATCAAAATCAGCCATGCTTATTGCTGTGTTAGAGCTATATACTTCTTTTGTCATTCTTAATTCCTCGGTTTTATTGTTAAACAAAGAACCTTAAGAAGTCAGGCTTACTGTAAATTGAACCGTTATAAATACTAGTGCGTAATAGTAATTGTTCATTGTAGTAAGCCAGAGTATCTTCCTAGGTTCTCTGGTTCTTTTTTGTGCAAATGCACTCACCGACAGCCCATAATAAAAGTTAACGTGCCATCCATTTCAGGCACTCGAAACAACTCAGATGTTGTTACGATTGTTAATACAACTTTCCATCCAGTTTTGTATGTCACTGTCTAGCCAAGCAACAGAACGTTCCCCAAGTTTTATTTGAGCTGGGAATGCACCTGCGGACATGGCTGCATAGATCGATGATCTAGATAGACTCGTCATCGACATGACAGTCTGAATTTTTAAAAATTTCATAGGATTCCTCGTGTTATTGATTATTAATATTTAATCTATTCTTTATTTATAAAAACACTGCGCTAGACATTCTCGTATGATATAGGTAATTATAATTTCACTATTCCGGAAATCGGATTTTCGGGCTACTATGTTTGCAAGTTTGATTAATCTTGGTGAACATTGGATATGGTTGTAGAAACAAAAGCAGAACTATTAGAAGAGGCGATCCTTCTTAAGAGGATTAGTGTGTTTTTAGGTCAGGGCGATAAGGTTTTTGCTGAATTCACAAAGATGCCATCCGACCGTTGGAAATTATTAATTACACAAAAACAGATAGAAGAACGACTAGAAGAGGAAGATGTTCAGCATACCTACAAATACGGCATTAAGGTGCGTGATACGGGACTTGAAAAAACATTTGTGGATCTAACTCCAGTTCTTAAGGATCTTAAAGATGTGGGATTGGAATTCGTATTGATTCGCTTAACCTGAATAGTGCAAATACATGTTAGAAAACATTCCTTTTCTAACATGACCATATTCAATACGATATACCTGTTAGAAAAATAGCTTTACTAATTTATAACATGTCGTTATTATTAACACCGATTTCTAACATAGGTGGATGGCAATATGGAACATTTTTTTTATGGTCGCGTTTCAACAGCTCAACAAACTACTGAAAATCAACGACTCGAATTAGAGCAAGCGGGTTATCTAATAAAACCGGAGTTTTGGTTTGCCGATATTGGTGTGAGTGGAAAAGTTTGTGCTAATCAGCGTCCCGCATTTATCAGATTAAAAGAAAAGATCAGATCTGGTGAGACGTTGGTAGTATCTAAGCTCGATCGATTAGGAAGGGATGCCATTGATGTTTTACAGACGGTTAAAGAATTTGGCTCTAAAGGTGTCAAGGTTATTGTGCTTCAACTCGGCAATACCGATCTGACTTCGCCAGCGGGTAAACTATTGTTAATGATGCTTTCTGCGGTTGCAGAGATGGAGCGTGATTTATTAGTTGAAAGAACTCAAGCTGGATTAGCACGTGCAAAAGCAGAGGGGAAAATATTGGGACGTCCTTCCAAAACAACAGTAGAACAAAAAGCTGAGATTATCAGTAAATTGCAATCTGGAGAATCAGTCAGCGCAGTTGCTAGAAAGTTTGGTGTGTCACGAGCCAGTATTATTGGTATTCGGGATAATGATCCTGTGCTAAATTTGTAATCATTGTCTACCGAATAATAGACTTTAACAAAAGATGATTTGTTTATATTAATTGACAATTGTATGTACAAATGCGATATTTAAAATATGGAAAAACAAGCAATAACAAGTTTTGAATGGGATGCGGGAAATGAAGCTAAATGCCAAAAACATGGTGTTTCTATTGCAGCCTTAGAATCTGCATTTTATAGAACCATGTCCATTTTTCCAGATCCTAACCATTCACTTGGCGAAGAAAGGTTTATTGGTATAGGTAAAACTGATGAAGAACGTAACGTTTTTGTCGCGTTCACATTGCGCTATCGTGATGGTGAGACATTTATTCGCCCTATAAGCGCCCGATACATGCACAAGAAAGAAGTTGAATATTATGAAAAAGCAACTACCCATCCTAACAACTGATAAAGAAGCTGAGGATTTTGTCGATAATGTCGATCTAACTCAATACGACTTATCAGTTCTAAAGCCAATTCATTTTGAGTTCCAACCCAAAGAGCGGAGCATAACTATGCGCCTTTCTAATTCATTACTTGAAGCCATCAAAGAAGAAGCAGAACGCTCTGGACTCCCTTATCAACGGTTTATTCGACAAGCGCTTGAAAATGCTGTGCATCATAAAAGTTAATAAATTATTTTATTAATTTTAACAAAATTGGTTAACTGACTTGTGCCAGAATAAAATAAAGGTAAGGGATGCGAGTCAGAAAAATTGGGGCACTGTAAAGTCGAATCGATTCTTGATTACTGAAGTATTGTGAGACTTAAGAATTAGGTGTGCGTTTAATGGATTCTGATAATACGCATGTATCTATCAAATATTTCACAAGCCAATACTTCTTCCAGTATCTTTATTTCTAGCAAACAACGTATCCACTTCATCATCTGAAAAATCATCAACAACACGTAATTTTTCAAAGAAGGAAGATTCTTTTTTATGTTGCAGTAAATATTCAGCCAAAATTGTTATGACAGCTTCTTGAGCATTTTTTTGGCGACTCACAGAAATAACTTCACTCAAAAGATCATCATCTAAAATAATAGTAGTCATTTATATCTCCTTTACAACCAATAAGATAATACCACCAGTGCTGGACTATGTAATATTATTTAAATCTTCTAATTTTCTTAAAATCAATAGGAAAAGATAGCTTGTTGATTATATTTTGATTTTCACTGATACCTAGAGGGCTGGTATATCTCTTTGTTGTTACACTTTTGCTTGTTGAGGTTTGCCCAACAAGTTTTGCTGTTTTTGGTTCACTTATGTTGTGTACGTTTTGCAATTGCGTGATGACAGTATGACGAAATGAATGAAAATTTTTCTTCTCATCAGGTAATAACCCCACATTACAGTGTCTTTTGTTCCTATATGTCCTGTTAAACCATTTTGAAAAATTTTGACCATATCCATCGCGATTAAAAGGTAAATCAGGGAATAGCTTTTCAGTCTTAATAGTGATGTGTCAACACTTTTCCGGACACGTTGTTAAGCAACAATTTGCTGCAGTTCGTAATTAACCGGAGACAAATATCCATTGGCAGAATGGCGTCTTTGGCGGTTATAAAATACTTCAATATATTCA
>Ga0214182_1000343_pt1 | contig 19538 bp, 17 predicted proteins | sample TroBogEpilimnion_8_FD_153020 | JGI IMG/M metagenome (GOLD analysis project Ga0214182, IMG submission 153020) | Freshwater microbial communities from Trout Bog Lake, WI - 14NOV2007 epilimnion | ecosystem: Environmental > Aquatic > Freshwater > Lake > Epilimnion/Euphotic zone | place: Trout Bog... | reverse complement strand
CGCCCGCGAATACGGCACGCATTGCCCGTCGGTCTTCTGCCCGGGGTCGGGCGGCAGCAACGCCGGCCGGTCGCAGCTCATGCCCGGCGTATATTCGGCCGGCACCGATCCGTTCACGGTGATCGGCACCGGCGTGCCATCCTCGCAACGGAATGCCGGCACCGCGACCGCCTCGCTGGCACACGCAGCACCGTATTCCAGCACCGTTTGCGCTCGGACGGCGGAGCCGGCGAACAACACCGCGAGCGCCAGCATGAAGGCTCTCATCGCACCGCCCCCGCCTGTTCGTGGATCAAATCGCGAATGGCCTGATGATACCGGGCATAACCCGAGCAGCGGCAGATATGGGCGCCGACGGCGTCCTCGACGGCGGCGTCTATCTCCCGTTCCGGGATCGGTGCGACCCGCAGCCGTTCCAGCAACATCGTCGTCGCCAGCACGAAACCCGGGGCGCAATAGCCGCATTGAAACGCGAAATGATGCAGGAACGACTCCTGCACCTTGCTCAAGCCGGAGGGCGACGCGACGCCTTCGATCGTGGTGACGTATTCGCCGTCCAACAACACCGCCGGGGTCGAGCATGCCAGCACCGGCACCGCCACACTGCTCTCCACCCGTTTCACCGCCACCGTGCACGCTCGGCAAACGCCGATTCCGCAACAAAGCTTGGTGCCGGTCAGGCCCAAATCTTCCTGGAGGAAGTCGATCAGCGCCAGATCGTCGGGCACGTCGCGCGTGACCGGCGTGCCGTTGATGTAAATGGTCACGGCGGTCATCGCAGCGCCTCCCTGATCTGCTCGGACGTGATGGGCAGGTTCCGAAACCGGTGTCCCGTCGCCGCCGAAACGGCGTTGGCGATGGCCGGAGCGATCGGGCACAAAACAGCCTCGGCAATGCCGCGCGCCGTGGTTTCCTCGGTCGGCAGCACCGTCAGGCCCAAATGCTTCAGTGGCATATCCGCCGCCAGCGCCACCCGATAATTGTCCAAATTCCACCGCCCGTCGCCGGGGCCGTCCTGAAGCAGCGGCAGGTTTTCCAGTAAAGCGTAACCGATGCCCATGGCCACACCGCCCTGCGACTGCCCCTCCAGCAAATCCCATTGCAATACCCGGCCTGCGTTGAGAAAGGTCTGCATCGCGATCACCCGAGCGACACCGGTCTTCGGTTCGATCCGCACGGCAGCCAGGGCGCCAGACGGAGCATAGAGGCTGCGTCCGTACCGTTTGGCATCGGGCGGCGGCGCCTGTGTGTTCCGCCGGTCGTGCCGCCGCCAGTCGTTGCTGCCAGCCAGCCGCGTAGACAAACCGTCCAGTGGCAAAGTCGCCGTCCATTCGCCCACGGTATAATCCGCTACGACCCATTGCGACCGGAACACAGCGTGCGTCATCGCCGCCGCTGGCAGCCGCGCTTTATACAGTGCCACCGCCAACGCCGCCGAGGTCAGCGGGCGCAATCCTGGCCGCGAGGGCACCTCCAGCAGCGTATCCCGCCAGCGCGTCTTGCCGCGCAACGACGCCGCCGCCACGCCCCAGATCGCCGCCGCCGCCGGCAGCAATCCGGTTTCGAACAGAACCCGGCTCGCCTGTTCCGCCGCATGCACTTGCTGGAAAGCCGTCAAGCAGGCACTGGAGGACATCGAGAAACTCGCGGTCCAGTAGGGATCGTCCCAATGCGTCCCCTTCGGCTGGCGAAACCCCAGCGGTGCGATGAACGACGCGGCCTCGCCCATGTCGATGCGGGCGGCATTGGCGCCCGTCCAGTTGGCGGTGACCAGCGCCAGAGTCGTGGCCGAACCGTTGCCCATGTCCACGCAATTGGTCCGCACCGCCAAAGCGCCGTCCGGCCCGATGGAAACCTCCGCCATCACGCCGTCGGTGCCGGTGCCGAACGCTTGATTTGCCAGCGCGAAACCGACGCCGTAGCGCAGCCCGTCGCGAGCATAACGCGCGGCCTCCGGGGATCGGTCGCGCCACAAGGGATGGGCGCGGGCACGGCGACAAATTTCGTCCAGACGGAGGGAATGGCGCAGCGGCGCGCCGGTGACGGTGCGGTCGCCCTCATGCAGGACGTTCCGCTCCCGCAATTCGATGGGGTCCATTTTCAGGGTGTCGGCGATTTCATCGACCAAGGTTTCGACCGCGAAGCTCGCCTGCGGTCCGCCGAAACCGCGCATGGAGCCGGCAATGACCGCGGGCGTCGGCGTCGCGAAGGCATCGACGGCGGTCTTGTCGATCCGGTAGCCGCTGGCGCCGCAATAACCCGCGAGTTCGGCGACCCATTGGCTGTAATTGTTGAACCCGCCGCCATTCATCTGGATTTTGCTTTCAAGCGCCAGGAACCGGCCTTGCGCGTCGAAGGCGATCCGTTGCGTCACGTGCGAATCGAGCTGTTTCAACCCGGATTGAAACTGCTCGTAACGGTCCTGCGCGATTCGCACCGGCAACCCGCCGAACGGCGCCGCGTACGCGGCCGCCAAAGCCACCAGCGCAGGGAACGGCGACGTATCCCGCCCGCCGAACCCGCCGCCGGGGTAGCAGGAATTCAGCACCACGGTTTTCACCGTTATCGGACAGCCATCGCCGGCAAACAGCCCGAACGTGCCGGACAGATCGCCATTGGTCGCCTGCGTGCCCAGCACCAGATTTAGCGTGTGCGTGCCACTATCCAGCCAGCCCAACCCGGCCTCCGGCTCCATGAACATCGGATCGAGGATCTGGGTCGAGTAGCTTCCGGCGACGGTCCTTACATCATAGCGCGTGAAGATCCGGTCGATCATGTCGCGATACTGGATCGCCTGCTGGTCCACGGCGTTCGGCGGGTTGGCGTAAGGATCGCTTTCGCCGTTCTTCACTTGTGAAAATTTCTCATCCGCCCCGTCGGCGTAACGTGTCAGATAGGTCGGCGGATTATACGGCGCCGCCACCGCCGGCACCGGGGCCGCGTCGCCGTATGTCACCACGGCCGGGTTGAATTGCAGGATTTGTTTCGCCTGCCGCCATGTCGCGAAATCGGCGAAAATCAGGATCGCCGCCGGCTGCCCGTAAAACGCCGCGCGCTGGCCCTTCGACACTAAAAGCCCGGACGGCCATTCCGGCGGCGGGGATGTCCCGTAGGGTGGAACGATCTTGTCCGCCGTCAGCATCTCCCCGGTTACCACGGTCAGCGGCCGCAACGCCTTCGGCAGCATCGACAAATCGATCCCGGCGAACAAACGGGTGACATCGGTAACCCGCAAAATCGTCGCCACCCGCTCGTGCGCCGGCCACCCCCGCATGTCCCGTGCTCGGAAGTCCCGAGCGTAGATTTTCTGGCCGGTGACTTTCTCCACGCCCTCGATGCGATAACGAGCATGGCCGGGCCGGCCGCTCCAGGATTGGGTGGACGGCTGGGCGGCGACGGCGAGCTTGTTGAACACGACGGTCAGACCGGCCGCGCCGATGCCCTTGAAGAAGTCGCGCCGCGATGTCTGGAATAGGGATCCCACGGTGTTTGTCCTCGCCAGCCATGTCGTTATTGATACGACGGTGGCACGGGGGGCGGCGGATGGCAATGGATACCCGATCTCCCGTCATTGCGAGCGCAGCGGAGCAATCTAGTGCCACAGTCCCCTGGTTTGCTTCGCTGCGCTCGCAATGACGGGAGGGTTATGCGCGCCGTAACAAAGCGTGCCCCTTAGCCGCCGGGTTCCCCATGCACCAGCGGCAGATAAAGCTCCTTCCAGTCCTTCGGCGCCGCCGCGACGACGCCCGTGCGGTGCAGGAAATTCGCCATGACCATGATCCCGTGCGGCGCGACATCGAAATGCGTGCCGGGGTCGGTGATCTGCGCGACCATCTCGGCCTGGGTGGTTTTCTCCCCGGACACCGCCAAATAATCCGCCGCCGCGCGCTGCGGGTCGGCCGCGATCAGCGCCACCGCCTGCTTCAGCGCGGCATACAGCGCCGCGATAACCTTGGGGTTTTCGTTGGCGAAGCGCGCGGTGAGGAACGTGGTGCCGTTGGAGACGGCGCCGCCCATGATTTCTTCCGAATTCGTCACGGCATGCACGCCGGGCGCCGCCAGCTCCGTCCGGATATAGGGCAGAATGGAGAAATGGCTGTTCACCTCGGTCCCGCCGAGCACGGCGGCGACGGCGTCGGGATGACCGCGCGTGACGGTGATGGCATCGAAATGGTTCAGGTTGGCAAACCCGTATAATTTCTCCGCCGCGATTTGCAGGAAGATCGCTTGCGTCGAGGTCTTGACGCCCGGCGTCGCGATCCGGTCCTTGTCGGTGAAATCCGCCAGCGTGCGGACGTTGGGGTTCCGCGTCACCAGCACCGCCGGCATGCTGCCGTAGGACGACAGCCCGATCACCGCGAATTTTCCCTTCCCTTTCGCCCAAAGCGCCAGGAACGACGGCATGCCCGTGGAGGCCACGTCGATCGCGCCGGACAGTAAACCGTCCGTCATCGCCGGCCCGCCGGAGAAGACGTTATAGGTGACCTTCAGCCCAGGCATCCCCGCGGCAGCAGCCTGCTGCTCCACCATGTGTTCGTGCTGCATCACGATCCACGGCAGGTACGTCATGCCCCGCTGCACGCCGAGGTTCAGCGTATCGGTCTCGGCCCGTGCCGGCGCGAACAGCGCCACCGACAGAAGGGCAATCAGGAAAAACCGGCGCATCACGCGAACCGATACAAACGGGCGGCGGTGCGGCCGATTTCCTGGCGCGTTTCCCCGTCGGGGATCGCATGCTCGAACCAGTTCACCGTGTCGCGGTAGGTCACGGTGTCCTCATGCCCGACGAAGGGCCAGTCGCTGCCGAACAGCAGCCGTTGCGGCCCGGCCTCGGCCAGCAGGCGCGCGGCCAAGGCCCGGTGATCGCAGCCGGGGGAGCGATACGGACCGGACACCTTCACCCAGCCGTGCCCGCTGCCCAGCGCCTTCAACGCGGCCTGGAAGCCGGGGGAGTTCTCGCCCTGTTGCGGGGAGGGATTGCCGTAATGGTCGATCACCAGATTGACCCCGGCCGCCAGCAGCGGGGTCGTCAGCGCGGCGATACGCTCCCCCTCGGCATAGATATGCACGTGCCAGCCAAGGTCGCGGACCCGGCGCAACAGACGCTGGTATTCCGGCGTGCTCAGATCGGGCGTCCCCGCGTAGTTGCGGAGCGAAAATCGGATGCCGACGATGCCGGCGTCGTCCATGGCCTTCAGTTCCGGCAGGGTGACATCGGGTTCCACGATCGCGGTGGCGCGCAGGCGGCGATGCGCTTTCAAGGCTTCCAGCGAATAATCGTTGAAACTGCCCATGAAGCTGGCGGCGGCGATGACGCCGAACAGCACGCCATGATCGTCCAGCGTGCGCAGGAAGTCGGCGTCGGTGAAGGAACGCTCCGGCCGATGCGTCGCGGTGGCGACGACCGGATGATCCTTCAGATAGATATGGGCGTGGGTATCGACGAGGGGTCCGATCATGGGCGTTTCTCCGGCGGGTCTTGTTGCCGGGAGGATAGAACGCCGTTCAGCCGACCGCTACGTCCTTCCAAAACCCGAACCGTCCCCCGACCGCCGCCATTTTCGGCTGCGGCGCCTCATAGCACCACGCCGCCCGTTCGGCGCGATCTCCGTCCGCTACGACGTTGTAGAACTGCACGCCGTGCGGGCATTCCTTGTCCTTGTCGGTTTTCGGGGCTTTTTCCAGCCATTCCAGCCGCACGCCGGAGGGCGGGAAATAGGCATAGCCGCCGTTTTCGACGATGTCGTCGGACTCGGCGATGACGCGATGTTGCAGAGTGGCCTTCATGGGGAACACCTCCTGATGCGCGACTCTATGCCTGTTCAGGCCGGCCGTGCAATCGCGGCCGCGACCGCCTCGATCTCGGCGTCCGTCAGTTCGGGATACAGCGGCAGGCTGAGCACCTGCGACGCGGCGGCCTCTGTCTCCCGGCATCCCGCCGGCCCCATGGCGACGCGGCCTTTGTAAGCGGGCTGCAGATGCACCGGCTGCGGATAGTGAATGCCGCTGCCAATCCCGGCGGCGCGCAACCGAGCCTGTAGCGCATCGCGGGCGTCAGTCCGAACGACATAGAGATGGAACACATGGCCGGCGCCATCGCGCTTTGCGGGCGGCCGAATCCCCGTCCCCGCAAGCGCCCGATCGTAAACCGCCGCGATCGCCTGCCGCCGCGCGTTGGCCGCGTCCAGATGCGCCAGTTTCACCCGCAGAATGGCGGCCTGTATTTCGTCCAGCCGGCTGTTCATACCGACATCGTCGCTGATGTAGTGGCTGCGCCACCCGTATTGCCGCAGCGCCGCGATCCGGTCGGCCAAAGCCTCGTCCGAGGTGACAACCGCCCCGCCATCCCCCAGCGCGCCGAGGTTCTTGGTCGGGTAAAAACTGAACGTCGCGGCATCGCCGAACGTCCCGACCTTTCGTCCGTGCCAAGTGGCCCCATGCGCCTGCGCGCAATCTTCCACCAGCTTCAGACCATTGGTGCGGCAAAGCCCGCCGATCGCGTCCAAATCCGCCGCTTGCCCATACAGATGCACAGGCAACACGGCCTTGACCGGCGGCAACCCGGCCGGCGGCGACGCCAGCATTGCCGCCAGATCGGCCGGATCCATCGTGTAATGCGCGGGGTCGATGTCGATCAGAACCGGAGTCGCCCCCGTCATCTCGATTGCCGCCACGGTCGCGACCGCGGTATGCGACACCGTCGCGACCGAACACCCCGGCCCGATCCCTAACCCGCGCAACGCCAGCACGATCGCATCCGTGCCATTGCCGCACCCAACGGCGCGAGACGTGCCTTCCCATGCGGCGAATTCCGCCTCGAACGCCTTCACCTCCTGGCCGAGGATGTACCAGCCGGAGTCCAGCACCCGCGCAACCGCCGCGTCGATTTCGGGCTTCAGCGCGCGGTAGCCGGCGCCGGGATTGGCCTGAACGATCACAGATAATCTCCCAACCGGGGACGGAACCATTCGATGGTGCGGGCGATGCCGTCTTCCAGCGACACGGCCGGCGCCCAGCCGGCCGCAGCCCGAAACGCGCTGTCGTCCGCGTGGTACGAACCGATATCGATCTGTGCTCGGTCCGCCGGAAACTCGCGGGTGGTGTAATGCGCCGGAGGCCCCGCGAGGCGCACCACCATTTCCGCCAGATCGTGCAGCGAAATCGGCGGCGAACCGCCGATATTGAAGATACGTCCGTGACACGCCGGTTGTTCGGCGGAGCGGATAAAGGCCTCGGTCACGTCGTCCACAAAGGTCATGTCGCGGAGCTGCGCCCCGCCCCAAACCTCGAACGGTTTGCCTTCCAGGACGCAGCGGAGCCAGATTCCCAGGAATGTCTGCCGGGCATCGCGGACACGCAGCCGCGGGCCGTAGCAGTTGGTCAGGCGCAGCGACACGACCGGCCGGCCGCGCACGCGATGTTCCAGCATCCAGTACTGTTCGCCCGCGAATTTGGACACGCCGTTCGCGTCCGGCGGCGCCACAGGCTCGTTCTCATCTACCGGAAGCTTACGCGGCCGGCCGTAGAACTGGCGCGTGGAGGCATGCACGACGATCGCATCCGGTGCGGCTTCCCGCGCGGCCTGGATCAGCCGGACCTGGGCGACGGCGTTGACGGCGATGTCGGCCAGAGGATCGGCCTGCCCGCCCATATGGCTGGTCTGCGCCGCGAGGTTGAAGATCGCATATGCGCCCTCGCACAACGGGCGCAGATCGATCTCGCGGATATCGCCGCGCACCAGCTCCACCCCGGAACCATCGAGGTTCTTGGGGTTGGCGCCGCCGCCAAACAGGAACCCGTCCAGCGCGACGACCCGCGCGCCCCGCCGCGCCAGCTCATGGCACAAATTGGCGCCGAGGAACCCTGCCCCGCCGGTAACCAAAACCCTGCGACCCGACCAGTCCATGAAAGCTCCCGCGGTTAAGATGCGTTATTTCAGCCGGCAATGATGGCAGTTCGATGGACAAGGCGACCGGAAAAAACCGTCATTGCGAGGAGCGTGAGCGACGAAGCAAACCAGAGCCACCGGCACCCTGGATTGCTTCGTCGCTCACGCTCCTCGCAATGACGGGTGTTTGCGCCCGGCCCAACCGCGTCCGGTGTCAGGGTAGTGCGGCGACGGCGGTGATTTCCACCTTCCATTCCGGCAGCACCAACTTGGCCTCGACGGTAGCCCGAGCGGGCGGGTTCGCTCGGTCGAGCCAGGCATCCCAGGCGCGGTTCATCGCGGCGACATCGCCCATATCGGCCAGGAACACCTGGCAGAACAGCAGGCGGGACTTATCGGTGCCGGCCTCGGCCAACAGCGCGTCGATCTGGCGCAGGACGTCGGCGGTCTGGCCCTCGGCGTCCAGCTTGGGGTCGGACGTGATCTGGCCGGCGAGGTAAACGGTGTTGCCATGGACGACGGCGCCGGAGAGGCGGCCTTCCGGTTGCAGGCGGCGAATGGTCATGTGGATCTCCTGTTTATCGAGTTTCCCGTAGGCTGGCGTGCGGGCCGCACAGCAACCCCAGCATCCAGAGCGCCCCGGCCGTCAGGACGATGGCGGGGCCGGTGGGAATATCGGTGTGGTACGACAGCAGCAACCCCACCACCGAGGAAATCGCGGCCAAAACCACGGACGCCCGCACCTGCCCTTGCAGCGAAGCGGACCAATGGCGCGACGCGATGGCCGGCAGCATCATCAGTCCAACCGACATCAGCGTGCCGAGCGCCACGAACCCGGCAACCACGCACAGAACGACCAGGGCCAGAAAGATCAGGTGCCACAGGCCGCCCTTGCCGCCGGTCGCGGCCATGAAGCCGGGGTCGAGGCTCTCCAAAATCAGCGGCCGCCAGATCAACGCCAGCGCCGGCAGGGTAATCGTCGCCACACCCGCCATCGCGTATAGCGCCGGATCGTCCACCGCCAGCACGCTGCCGAACAGCACATGGGTCAGGTCGATGCCCCTTTGCGCGGATATCAGCGCGACGCCCAGCGCCAGCGCGATCAGGTAGACTCCCGCAAGCTGGCTGTCCTCCCGCGCGCCTTTGGTGCGGGACAACCAGCCCGCCAGCAGCGCGACCAGCAGCCCGGCCGCGACGCCGCCCAATCCCATCGCCCAGACCGACAACCCCGCGAACGCAGCGCCGAGCGCGATGCCCGGCAGGACGCCGTGTTGCATGACGTCGCTCATGAGGCTCATGCGGCGGAGCACGAGGAACACGCCGAGCGGCGGGGCGGCGACGGAGAGCGCGAGGCAACCAATCAAGGCGCGCCGCATGAAGCCCAGCGCGAAGGGCGCGAAAAACAGATCGTGCATCAGGCCGCCGCGCGCGGTGCCCAGGCGGGAGTCGGTCCCCAGGTGGTTTGCGCGCCGTCGAGGTGCAGCGTGTCGGGGAAATGCTTTTGCACCATGTCGGGGTCGTGCAGCACGACGACGATGGTTTTCCCGTCCTTGTGCCAGCGGTGCAGGATGGTGAGCAGATCGGCGGCGGTGGCGGTGTCGACGGTGCTGAACGGTTCATCCAACAGCAGAACCGGCGCGTCCTGCAGCATCAGGCGCGCGAACAGCACCCGCTGGAACTGGCCGGCGGACAATGCCCCAATGGCGCGTTTGCCCATGTCCGCCAGTCCCACAGCGGCCAAAGCCTGTTCCGCCGAGCGCAGCTGCGCCGCACCGATGCCCGCGAATGGCCCGAGACGCCCAGCCAACCCCAACGCCACCACATCGCGGCACGCAATCGGAAACGCTCGGTCGAGTTGGCTACCCTGCGGCAACAGCGCGATGTCGGATGGCGCGAGACCGCCGCGGTCGATCGTCCCGGACGCCGGCGCATGCAGGCCAGCGAGCGCCCGCAGCAACGTGGTTTTACCGGCGCCATTATCGCCGGTCAGCGCCGTCAGGCTGCCGGGGGCGAAAGCGCCTGTCAGGTTTTCGACCACCGTCCGCGCTCCGTGGCGCAGGGTCAGGCAGTCGAGGCGGATGGGGGGTGGGTTCACAGCATCGCCCAAACAACGCCAACCCACACGACGCAAAGGGTCGCGCCGGCCAGCAGCAGGCGAGACGCGGCACTGGATGTGGGCGCGAGGGGATCGATCATAAGTTACATTATAACATTACATCCCGGAGGGGAGCAATCGCTTACGACGGCGCTTTACCCCCCACGTCATGGTCGGGCTTGACCCGACCATCCCCTGCGACTTTACGCACCATTGAAAACGCGGGTTTTTTCGTTCGGCGCCCCATGGGCCTGAGATGGTCGGGTCAAGCCCGACCATGACGGCGAGGGGGGGGGGCGGTCACCCCCCGACGCGGTTCCCCAGCAGCCGGGTCCAGCCGTACGGATCCGGCGCCGTCCCGTATTGGATCCCCACGATGGTGTCGTACAGCTTCTGCGTCAGCGCGCCGGTCTTGCCGCCGTTGATAACGTAGCGCTCCCCCTTGTAGCCCAGCTCGCCAACCGGAGAGATCACGGCCGCGGTGCCGGTGCCCCACATTTCCAGGTTGCCGGCGGCCGCCGCGGCGGTCACTTCGTCGATCGAAATCGGCCGCTCCGACACCCGCATCCCCCAGCCGCGCAGCAGTTGCAGCACGGAATCGCGGGTTACGCCGGCCAGAATAGCGCCGTTCAGCGGCGGGGTGATCACCTCGTCGCCGATCTTCAGCATGATGTTCATCGTGCCGACCTCGTCGAGGTATTTGTGCTCCACCCCGTCCAGCCAAAGCACCTGGGTGTAGCCGGCTTTCGCGGCTTCCTCGGCGCCCAGCAGGCTGGCAGCGTAGTTGCCGGCGGTCTTCGCCGCGCCCAGCCCGCCCTTCACGGCACGCACATGCGTGTTGGAGGCCAGAATGCGCACCGGGTTCATGCCTTCCTTGTAGTACGGCCCCACGGGACCGACGATCACGTAGTACAAATAGCTGTGCGAAGGATGCACGCCCAGGAACGTCTCGGTCGCGATGATGGTCGGGCGAACATACAGCGAGGTGCCCGCCATCGACGGCACCCAGCGTTGATCGACCTCCACCAGCGCGCGGATCGATTCCTCGATCATCGCCGGGTCGATTTCCGGGATGCACAGGAACCCGGCGGACCGGTTCACGCGCGCGGCGTGGTCCTTCAGGCGGAACAGGCGGATCTGGCCGTCAGGACCGCGGAACGCCTTGGCGCCGTCGAAGATCGCCTGACCGTAGTGCAGCACGCAGCAGGCGGGGTCCATGGTGAACGGCGCGTACGGCACGATGCGCGGGTCGTGCCAGCCTTGGCCTTCGTCGTATTCCATCATGAACATGTGGTCGGTGAAGACCTTGCCGAACGCCAGCGTCTCATCAGCCGGGGGCTGCTTGGGCGTGGTGGTACGGGTGATGGCGATCTCGGTCACGGCATTCTCACGGGGTCAGGGGTGGCGATGGCGGCGCAGAATAGGACAGGAGGGCTGACCCGACAAATCCGGGTCGGCCCTCCTTATACGCCGGGATGTCACCGGCCCGAAAGAACGGGAATTAGCCGCCGGAAATGCCCAGCTTCGCCAACGCCGCCGTCGCCAGTTCCGGCGGCATCGCCGCCGCATAGACACGGGCCGCCAGCTCGGGCTTCGCGATGACGAAGCGCAGGAAGTTCCGCATCGCTTCGGGATGCTTGGGGGTCTTCGGCACAATCGCATAGGTGGCGACGGTGATCGGCCACGCCTCATCGCCCGGCAGATTGAGCAGGTTCGTCATCAGATTCGGCGTATGCGCCCAGTCCGCCTGTCCCACCGCGGCGGCGATGGTTCCAGACGTCGCAGCAACGGCCTTGCCGGCCTTGTTGCGCAACATGACGGTCGTCATCTTGTTCTTCGCGGCCAGACCCAGCGCCAGATAGCCGATACTGCCCGGCAGGAGGCCGATCGTCTCCGTCATGAAGGCGTTGCTCGCCGCCATCGACCCGACCGCCCAGCGCCTGGTAATCGCCGGCCCGTACTTGTCACGCCAATCCTGATTGGTCGCCAACAGATATTGGGTAAAATTATAGGTCGAACCCGGCATCGGCCCGTTCGGCGTGCCTTCGGACACCGGCCGGATATCGAGGTCCGGCAGTTTAATGGCCGGGTTGGCGGCGACGATCTTCGGATCGTTCCATTTCTTGATGGAACCCGCGTAGATGCCGGCCAACAAAGGTCCGGTCAGGACCATCTGGTTTTCGTCGATACCCGGGATATTCACAACGCACACGATGGCGCCGAAAGCCAACGGGAACTGCACCAGATTACCGGTTGCCAGCTTGTCGTCCGGCAGGGGTTCGTCGGACATGCCGAAATCGACGTCGCCGGCGAGTATCGCATTGCGACCCTTTCCGGAACCGTTCGGCTCATAGCTGACATCGACGCCCAGAGCGGCCGGCAGCGCCTTGATCCAACGCTTCATGACCGGGTCGATGAAGCTGGACCCCGCGCCGGCGATGGGGGTTGGCGTGACTTCGGCGGCTTTCGCGACGGACGATGCCATGAACCACCCGGCCCCGGCGCCCAGAAGCGCCCGTCTGCCTATAAAGGCCTGCATAGTATATAACCCTTCTAACACAATCGTGGATTGCCGAACCTCGGAGGTTCGGTCATTCGAATTTGCTGAATGAATGCCCATTCAGAGTGCGTCGCTACCCCAAAAAATATCCCAGCGATTCAGAACGCGCGTTTTAACGGGAGGAGGAGATATCGAGTTTTTTCCGCGCTGTCACGCCGCCCCCGAACTCAGCACATAAAAATAATTTGAAGCTGGAGTCTTCGATTCAACGCTCCGCACGGCGCATTTGCATGGCTGCATTGAACGGTTCAATAGGATGCGCGCGATACCCAGGTTTCGCGCGATTATCCGATTTTTCGCGACACATTCGATACAATTATCGGTATTGACACACCACGATCCCAAGCCGACTTACACGCCCCTTGCTTGTTTCGTATCTCATGGAAGCCTTGGAGAACATCTCTTGTCCAACTAACAGCCTTCGTCGCGGCCTGCGTTCCGATGGCCAGCGTCGCCAGCGCCTGCGCCACGAACATGTCCGCCCTGACCAACAGCGAGTCGCAGCTCGCGACCGCGGCGAACACGGGAATCCCATCGATCCGATCGTCTTTGCGGTCCTGGAACTGTAAAACACAATCGCCGACAGCTGGGATACGTCCCCGCCACCGGCCTGCGTGTTTGCGCGAAACCGCGGATCAGCTCTCCGAAATCCCCAGCATCGTCAGGGCCGCCGAACGCACGGCCGGCGGCATCGGCGCCGCGAAGACCGACGGTGCGGCGGTGGTTTCGTTGATAACGAACCGCATGAAATTCCGGAACGCCTCGGGTTTCTTCGGGTCCTTGGGCACGATCGCATATGTCGCGATGACGATCGGCCAGGACTGGTCCCCTGGCAGATCGAGCAGATTGACCACCATCCCCGCGGCATGCGCCCAATCGGCCTGCGCCGTCGCGGCGGCCAGCGAATCCGGTGTCGCCGTAACGGTCTTGCCCGCATTGTTGCGTAATGCCACCCTCGGCAACTTGGACTTCGCCGCGGCGGCCAGCGATATATAGCCGATGGCGCCCGGCAGAACCTTCAGGGTTTCCACCATCGCGGCGTTGGATTCCACCATCGAACCGACCGCCCAGCGCTTTGCGATTTCGGCCCCGTACTTGTCGCGCCAGCTTTGGTTGGTCGCTAGCAGGTACTGCGTAAAATTATACGTCGTGCCCGGCATCGGCCCACCGGGCGTTCCTTCGAAGACCGGGTGGATATCCATCTCCGGCAGCGCCAATCCGGGATTCAACGCGGCGATTTTCGGATCGTTCCACTTCTTGATGCCGCCCGCATAAATGGCGGCTAGAATGGTGCCATCCAGCACCAACCGGTTATCGTCGATTCCCGGCAGGTTCACCGCGCACACGATTCCGCCGAACACCAGCGGAAACTGAACCAGATTGCCATTCGCGAGCTTATCCGCCGCCATCGGCTGATCGGACGCGCCGAAATCCACATCGCCCGCCGCGACCTTGTTCCGGCCGTTGCCAGAACCGACCGGATCGTAGCTGACCGTCACGCCCAACGACGCCGGAATAAGCTCCAGCAAACGGCGCATAACCGGATCGATGAAACTGGAGCCCGCACCGGCGATGGAGACAGGGTCCGCGGCGCGCCCGGCGGAAGACGAAACAAACCAAGCAGCCGCGGCACCCATCAAGGTGCGCCTGCCGACATAAACTCGCATAGCCGCAATGACCCTCGTTAACGACCCAGAAGACGCCGGGAGCTCAATGACCCGGTCGTTAAGGCGTTGCCGAACGGATTGCCCGTTCGGAGGTGGTGTTTACCCCGAAAATAGCACGAAAAAAGGCGAGAACACCGGCTCACTGCGGGCAAGCTTATAGGCACCCGTCACCGATTTGTCATCTCGTTTTTGGTTCCAAAATCTATAAAATTCCAAATTTGATGCCCTTAACGGCGTGTATCGGGCGGTTCGACTACCCGCCGTTACGGCGCGGCTGCCATGATCCATTGAAAACACGTGATTTTTTCGGCGCGGGATACGCAGACGCCACATGCGGTTGCATGTGTCACTTTTTGTCGCGTAACCCGCGCCAAGCTCGAAACGCTGCTTACAACCCCTCGCCCGCCCGAGCGAATCGTTCCACGGTACGCATGTACGTATCGATATCCCGGTCCTCGGGCGCCGCCATCACGTGCTGCACCCCGGCATCGCGGTACATCGCCAGCGCCGATTTCATCTCATCGACGTTGTTCGCATTCACGTTCACCCGCAACGAAATCGTCCATGTTTCCTCCGGTCGCTCGGCGCGCAGCCGCTTGACCATGTCCGCCGCCGCTTCCGGCCGCACCCGGCTGCCGTGCCAACCGTCCAACCGCAGCGCACGCTTGATCGCCGCGTCCGAGGACCCGCCGATCCAGATGGGAATGGGGGAGATCGGTTGCGGTTGCGACCGCATGTTCTCGATCTCGGCCGGGATGTATTTCGCGGCGAAGGTCACCGGGTCCTGATTCCAGACGGCGCGCATCATCGCGATCCCCTCGTCCATCCGCCGGCCGCGTTCCTTGAAGGGCACGCCGAGCGCGTTGAACTCCGCCTCCAGCCAACCGACGCCGCCGCCCAGGATCAGGCGGCCGTTGGACAGGTTGTGCAGCGTCGCCAGCTCTTTCGCCAACGGCAGCGGATGGCGCAGCGGCAGCACCAACACGCTGGTGCCGAGCCGAACGCGCTTGGTGGCGGCGGCCGCCCAGGTCAATGTCAGCACGGGGTCCCAGAAGTTGGGCGAAGGCGGATAGCCGCCGTCCTTGGGCACGATGATGTGCTCGCTGACCCAAACATCGGCCAGACCGAGTTCCTCGGCCTGAACGGCGACGCGCCGGATGGAGTCCGGACCGGCCTTGCGCCCGATATGCGGCAGATGAATCCCGAGTTGCATGAACAATCCCCCTGAGCGGTGTTTTCGGCCGCGACGGTGCGCCGCGGCCCGCATTTCGTCCAGACCCGCCCAGCCTTGCCGCCGGCCCGCAAAATGCGCATCCTGTCCCAAACGATAAAACAGAGGAAAACGACCATGGCAAACGCGACACCGGCGTTGACCGTCGGGGAACGACTGGATCGCCTTCATATAGGTGCCTTCCACTGGCGCATGTTCGCGCTGATCGGCGGCGGGTTGTTCGTCGATGTCTATGACCAAACGCTCGCCGGCGCGGTGCTGGCGACCTTGGTGAAAAGCGGTGAATCCAATCTGAGCCTGAACGGCTGGTTCCTGTCGTCCACCTTCCTCGGCCTCATGGTCGGGGCCTGGATGGCCGGCATCCTGTCGGACCGGCTCGGGCGCCGTGTCTCCTTCCAGATCAATCTGCTGATTTTCGGCGTGTTTTCTCTGGCAGCCGCCGCCGCGCCGAACATGACGTGGCTGATCGTGCTGCGGTTTCTCATGAGCGTCGGATTGGGCGCCGAAGTGGTCGTCGCCGCCGCCACGCTGATGGAGTTCATCCCGGCCCGCCTGCGCGGCCGCATGATCGCGGCGCTGGCCTTGTGCAGCCCGTTTTCGACCTTGCTGGCGAACATCCTGGGCTCGACGCTGATCCCCATCGCCGGCTGGCAGGTGATGTTCATCATCGCCGGCGTCGCCGCCATGGGCATCTGGTTCCTGCGCAAGAGCATGCCGGAATCGCCGCGTTGGCTGGAATCGCAAAGCCGCTACACAGAAGCCGAGGCCGTCGTGCGGATGGTGGAAGCCGATGCCTACCAGCCGTGCGCCCCCATTGGCACCGCCGCCCCGGCGCAGCCGAAAGCGGTCTCCGCCAGCATCCTGTTCACGAAATCCGTCCTCCGCCTGTCCATCTTGGCGGTACTGCTGAACATGACCGTGCAGACGGCCGTATGGATCCTGAACGGCTGGCTGCCGACCTTCCTGGTGAAACAAGGCCTGTCGGTGTCTTCGTCGCTGGCCTTCGCCGCACTGCTGTCGGTGGGTTCCGTCGGCGGCTCGCTGCTGGCAATCGCGACCGTGGATCGAGTAGGCCGCAAACCCGGCATCGTCGTCGCCAGCGTCGTCGGCATGATCGCCGCCGCGATCTTCCCTTTCACCGCCGATCTGACCGAGGCCGTGGCCTCCGGCATGATCATGAGTGCGTCGATCTACTATCTGCTGTCGGTGGTGTTCTACGTCTACCAGGGCGAGATTTTCCCCACCGCCTTCCGCCAGCGCGGCGTCGGGCTCGGCATCGCCTCGGGCCGGATCATTCTGGTGTTGTCGCCCTATCTGATTGTGCCCTTGTATGGAATGGGCGGCCCCCAGGCGGTATTCACCCTGGTCGTGGGGCTGCTGCTGGTGACGCTCCTGGTCATCATCACCATCGGCATCGAAACCCGCGGGCAATCCCTGGAAGCGATTTCCGAGGGTGTGGGACAGGAGACATAACCAATGAAATTCGGCCTATTCGGCGGCGCCCGCACCTCGGTGGGCGAGCAACCCAGCGACAGCCAACAGCACCACGAGTTCATCGACTACGTGGTGGAAGCCGAGGAACTCGGCTTCGAAAGCGTGTTCCTGGTCGAGCATCATTTCACCGGTTTCGGCCAGGTATCGGCGTCGTTGAACCTGCTGTCCTTCCTGGCGGCGAAAACCAAGCGCATGCGCCTGGGCACCGCCGTGATGGTGCTGCCCTGGCATAACCCGGCACTGCTGGCCGAACAGGCGGCGACGGTGGATGTGCTGTCGGGCGGGCGCTTGGACCTCGGGGTCGGGCGCGGCTACCGCTACAACGAATTCCACGGCTTCTGCATGGATATGAATGAGGCCGAGGAACGCTACCAGGAATGCTTGGCTTTCATCCGCAAGGCCTGGACGACCGAGGGCCGCTTCTCCCACAGCGGTAAATACTGGAAATACGACAACGTGGTGGTGGAGCCGGAACCGCTGCAACGCCCGCATCCGCCGCTGTGGATCGGCGCCAACAGTGCGGCGTCGATCGAGAAAACCGCCCGTGACGGCATGAATTTGCTTATTGCCCAGCACGGGACGCCGCAGGCGGTGGGGGAGAAAGTCGCTGTTTATCGGGCGGCTGTCGAAAAGACCGGCCGCGTGTTCGACCCGTTCTCGGCGGCCGTCACCCGAGCGCTGCATGTTTGCTACACGCCGGAGGAACGGGACCGGCAGCACGCGCTGCGCATCCGCTTCATGCAGAACGTCCAGCATCTGTCGCTGCCGCCGTCCGGTCCCGTTGTGGGCAATCATTTCCAGGGCCACGGCGACGAAGCCGACATGCGCGCCAAGACCGAAACCGACGCCCTGATCGGCACCCCCGAGGAAATTATTGCTCGGTTGAAAGTCTACGAGGCCGCCGGAATCCGCCACATGCTGCTGATGGATGTCGGCGGCTCGCGGGAGGCGCTGCGGATTTTCGGGCGTGAGGTGTTGCCGCTGTTTCGCGAGCCCGCGCCATGACCGATCGCGACCTGCCGATTGTCGATGCGCATCATCACCTGTGGGACCTGGAAGGACCGATCCGCTATCCGTGGCTGCAGACCGGGGATCACGGTTTCCTCGGGGATTATTCCCGCATCGCCCGCAGCTACCTGCCGTCGGAATACCGCCGCGACACCGCTTTGCATAACGTCATCGCGACGGTTCATATCGAAGCCGAATGCGACCGTTCGCAGCAGATGGCGGAGACCGAATGGGTCACGCGCATGGCCGCCGAACACGGCATGCCGAATGCGATCGTCGCCCATGTCTGGGTGGATACACCTGATTCGGAAGAGATTTTAGCCGGGCACAAGCGCTTCCCGCTGGTGCGCGGCATACGCACGAAGCCGATTATCGCCTCCGGCCCCGGCGACAGCGTGCGCGGGCAACCCCGCAGTTTGCAGGACCCGAAATGGCGGCGCGGTCTGGCGCTGCTGGAGAAATACGATCTGTCGTGGGACCTGCGGGTTCCCTGGTACCATCTGGAGGAGGCCGCGGAAGTCTGCCGCGAACATCCCACGATGCGGATCGTGCTGAACCACACCGGCTACCCACTGGATCGTTCCCCGGAACAGGTCGCGGTGTGGCGGCGCGGGATGGAGGCACTCGCCGCCTGCCCCAACGTGCACTGCAAAATCTCCGGCTTCACCGTGAAGGGCAAGCCTTGGACGCTGGCGCTGAACGGGCCGATCATTCGCGAGGCGATATCCATCTTCGGCGTGGACCGTTGCATGTTCGCCTCCAACCATCCTGTCGATGGGGTGAAAGCAAGCTGGGACTGGATTTTCACCCAGTTCAAAGCCGTCACCGCCGATATGCCGGACGCCGGCCGCCGCAAACTGTTCGCCGATAACGCCTTGGCATTCTACAGGATTTCACGATGAGAAAATTGCTGCTGGCCTTGCTGGCTCTCGCGCCCGCTCAGGCGTTCGCGCTGTCGGGACAGGTGAGTTCCGCCAAGGAAGGCCCGATGGAGGGCGTCCTGGTCAGCGCCCATCCCGATGGCGGCAATATCACGGTCACCGTCGTGAGCGACGCCAAAGGTCATTACGCCTTCCCAGCAGGCCGCCTGCCGGCCGGAAAGGTCGCGCTGTCCATTCGTGCTGTCGGTTACGATTTGGCCGGACCGGCAACAGCCGACGCCAGTGGCACCGCCGATTTGTCGTTGAAACCCACCGCCGATCTGGCGGCGCAGTTGACCAACGCGGAGTGGATGGAAAGCCTGCCGGGGGAACTCGGGCAAAAGAAATTCCTGCAGAACTGCGCCGGCTGCCACAGCCTACAGAAACCACTGTTCTCCGAACATAACGCCGCCGAATTCTCCGCCGTGCAGCAACGCATGACCGGCTACGCCGCCGCGTCTTCCGTGCTGACGCCGCAACTGCTTGTCGCCGATCGCGTCGCCAACCAAGGTGAGTTCGCGCTGGAACAACGTCGGCAAATGATCGACAAGCAGGCCGCCTACCTCGCCGGCGTGAATTTCGGCGAAGCGAAAACCTGGCGCTTCCCGCTGAAAACCTTCCACCGCCCGACCGGCCGTGCCACCCATGTCGTAATCACCGAATACGATCTGAAAG
>Ga0214182_1000342_pt1 | contig 19547 bp, 20 predicted proteins | sample TroBogEpilimnion_8_FD_153020 | JGI IMG/M metagenome (GOLD analysis project Ga0214182, IMG submission 153020) | Freshwater microbial communities from Trout Bog Lake, WI - 14NOV2007 epilimnion | ecosystem: Environmental > Aquatic > Freshwater > Lake > Epilimnion/Euphotic zone | place: Trout Bog... | reverse complement strand
TAACCCGACGCCTACAAACCTTTGCAATGGAGTCAAAACTCACGAGTTTTGTTGCTTGGCGTAGCGATAGCGTAAGCCAAGCATTTCCTGCGCATCCTGTCGGGTTACGCTATCGCTAACCCGACCTACATAACTATAGGAGCGACAGATTCGCTCAGTTGTAGGCCGGAATAAGGCTTTTCGAGCATAAGCGAGTAAAGCGTTTCCGGCATAGACACTACTTGTATTGCCGGAAACGATAGCAACGTGAAACCCATCACCACATCAAATCATCAGGAACTTCAAAAGCCGCATACGGATCCTCTTTTGTGTCAGAAGTCTCAGCACCCTGTTCATAATATACAATCACACTAGCCGCATCTCGCTGACTAATTTTATGTGCGACGTCTGCTGCGACCACCTCGTATTTATTAGCCAACTTTACTATCGCTAAACGCCCCTTGATAATAGAATCTCGCATATTTTCTGAGACATACAGGGTTTTAACTTTATTATCATCGGTAAAATTATAAGCAAAACCATCAGCATCTTGAGGTTGTTTATTAAGATCAATTAATTGCTTAATCTGTGCTTGCAGCTGTTTTTGTTGTTCTTGCTGCTTAATCTGCAAGTTTAATTCTCTATCTCTTTCGACTTTTTCCGCCAAGGCTTTTTGTACTAACTCTTTAGCTTCATCAACGACGGCAATATTATTGTTTCGCTTTAGTTGCTCTTGCTTATATTTATCAGATTTAATGTTTTTAGCTTTAGCAGAACTTACTAAACCAGACTTTAATAATTGTTCTTGCAACGATAACTTTTGTTTACTCATGATCCAACTCTTATGCTTAACGAAGTACTGTATTGATTTTTAGCGCGTACTCATTTTATAGTAAAGTTATTACAACTCCCCTACATTGATCCACGCTTTTGTTGTTGCTGCTCCAACGCCCATAACACATGCTCTTTGACGAGTTCAGACGGATAATTCAATTTATCAGTTAGTGCCTCAATAACAAGCACTGAGCAAGGCGCATTCCCTAAGGCAACCGCTATATTTCTTAACCAACGCTCATAACCAATACGACGTATCGCAGAACCTTCAGTTTTTGCCAGAAACTGCGCCTCAGTCCACGCAAAAACCGCCAATAATTGCTGACTATTTAATTGCTGCCTAGGATTAAAGTCCTGTTCTGCCGTTATTTTTGCAAAACGATTCCATGGACAAATAATCTGGCAATCATCACAGCCATAAATACGATTACCGATTAAAGATCTTAACTCGACAGGAATCGACCCATGCAATTCAATGGTCAAATAAGACACACAACGCCGAGCATCAACTTGATAAGGCGCGACTATCGCCTGAGTAGGACAGACATCCAAGCAGGCATTACAAACCCCACAATGCTCAGACGTTTGCTCATCGATGGGTAATGGCAAATCAGTAAATAACTCACCCAAAAAAAACCATGAACCTGCTTTACGATTTATTAAGTTTGAATGCTTACCTATCCAACCCAAACCTGCTTTTTCGGCCAAAGCCTTTTCTAATACCGGTGCGCTATCAACAAAAGCCCGCATTTTTAAAGGTTCAGCATCAGCTTTAAATTCTGCTTGTATTTTATCAGCGAGTTTCTGTAAACGGTTGCGCAGCATTTTATGATAATCGCGACCCAAGGCGTACCGTGATATATAAGCAGAGGTAGGATCTTCTAAACATTGCTGCAGGACTTCTCTAGTCTCAGGCAAATAATCCATACGGACAGAAATGACCCTCAAGGTGCCTTCATGTAATAACTCAGGACGACTGCGCTTAATTCCATGACGCTGCATATAATCCATGTCGCCATGAAAGCCTTTTGCTAACCAATTATGCAAATGAGCTTCGGCAACCAATAAGTCAGTATCAGCAATACCGACTTGTTGAAAGCCTAACTCCAAACCCCACTGTTTTATTTGTAGGACGAGCTCGGCAAGTTCTTGACTAGAGAGTTGCTTGCTCAAATCAAGTTTTTGGTTTTGGCTTAGCATTACCAGAAGGCTTACGCGCCTGACTATTATTTCTGGGTGGACGGGGCGCTCGCGGTGGTTCAGGCGGCATCGGCGGAGCAACAGCAGCTTGTTCAAATCCTTCAACTTGCTCACGTTTAATGGCTTTACCAATTAATTTCTCAACCTGTCGTAAAGCACCGACTTCATCATGAGACACTAAGGAAATAGCCTGACCTTCTTCCCCTGCCCTACCCGTACGACCAATTCTATGCACATAATCAGCAGGTGATCTGGGTAATTCATAGTTAATAACATACGGCAGTAAAGCAATATCAATACCTCGTGCAGCCACATCAGTGGCGACTAACACTCTAATTTCACCCGCCTTAAAACCAGACAAAGCACTGGTTCTTGCCCCTTGACTCTTATTACCATGAATAGCTGCGGCTTTAATATTAATTTTATTGAGCTTTTCGGTTAAACGGTTAGCACCATGTTTAGTGCTCGTAAAAACCAACACTTGCTGCCAAGCATTAGTTTTTATTAAGTGGCAAAGTAATTCGGCTTTATTAGCTTTATTACAAAGATACGCAAGTTGCTCAACTGTTTCTGCAGCCGTGTTTCTTGCAGCGACTTCTATCTTAATAGGATTGACCAATAAACCCGTAGTGAGCTTACGAATGTCTTCTGAAAACGTTGCAGAGAACAAAAGGTTTTGACGTTTTTTAGGTAACAAGGCAATGATTTTACGAATATCACGTATAAAGCCCATATCCAACATACGATCGGCTTCATCCAAGACCAATGTTTCTACTTTATCTAACTTAACCGCATTCTGCCCCACTAAATCCAACAATCGACCCGGTGTAGCGACCAACACATCAACTCCACCCCGCAAACGCATCATTTGTGGATTAATCTTAACCCCCCCAAACACCACTTCGGTTTTTAACCGTGGATGTAAATGCGCGCCATATTGACTGACGGACTCACCTACCTGAGCAGCCAATTCACGAGTCGGTGTTAAGATCAACACCCGAACAGGACGATTTGCACCATAATTATGTTGTGACAAACGATGCAAAATGGGTAGAGCAAAACCAGCGGTTTTACCAGTACCCGTTTGGGCAGCAGCCAATAAATCATGGCCATTTAAAACAGCAGGTATTGCTTGTAATTGGATGGGAGAAGGTGTGGTATAACCGGCATCAGCAATAGCACGTAATAGTGGATCTGATAAACCGAGTTTGGTAAATGGCATGTATTGGTCTCTGTGAAAGGCTGTTAGATTGGGATAAAAATAGTCAGTAACGGTTGATGATGTGTGTAGCTTTGACTAACCGTTATTGATAAAGACAGTGTTTGGGACTGCAGCGATAACACTGTTTATGAATCGCGAGACTGAGGCTCTTTTGATTGAATTGGTAGTGGGTTTATAGCGATAGTTATATGAATTAAACTCCAAATACTTATAAATCCTCAGTATTGTTTATAATATACCACAAAAAGAGCTAGAGCTTGTTATGGTCGTGATTGAGTTTAGGTAGAGGGGCAATGAATTTGAGACTGTGAAAGTATTCTTTTTATGTCCGCCTCTTTAGCGATAGGTATCTACACAAATAATGGTTAGCATTCCCACGCGAGAACGATAACATTGTGGTGAAGATCGTAGGGGCGTATTGCATACGCCCTTATAAAATAAGCTCTATAACATTGGACTTTCAATGTTGGGCGTATGCAATACGCCCCTACGGTATTTTTTATCGTTTCCACGTCGATAAGAAACTTGTGTAGATACCTATGTTTACAAATGGGTAAGCTAAAATCATAATACTTTCAAAGTCTCATTTCTGCCCACCACTTAATCGATAAATGCTGGGCAAACGATAAAGCTGTTTGCACACCCGACTAGATTACATGTAAAAACGAAAAAATAGGGTGAATAAGCAACTCGCTTCTAGCACCAATGGTGGATGCGCTTTGCTTATCCACCCTATAGCAATGGCACATTAAATGACCCAAAAACTACATAGTGACACCCCAGAATTTCTTGATATCGATATCGCCAGTCAACAACTGACTGTGTTTAAGCTAGGTAAAGAAATAATAAGCTACCCTGTATCCACTGCAAAAAATGGCGCTGGCGAATTAAAAGGCAGCGAATGCACGCCGCGCGGTTGGCATAGTATTAGAGCTAAAATTGGTGTGAATCAGCCATTACATGCGGTCTTTATAGGTAGGCGACCGACAGGGGAAATTTATAATACTGAACTAGCCCAACTCCATCCAAATCGCGACTGGATTTTAACGCGTATTCTTTGGTTAGGTGGCCTAGAGCCCCATAAAAATCGTTATGGTAACGTTGACAGCACTTGGCGTTATATTTATATTCATGGTAGTCCTGATGACACAGTTACAGGCAGCCCCCAATCACATGGATGTATTCGTATGAAAAATAATGATCTGGTAGAACTTTTTAACCGTATTGCAGTGGGCATTAAGGTTTATATTCATGAATAAAACCCGCATAGCCTTAGGCATTGAGTACGACGGTAGCACTTATTCAGGCTGGCAATGGCAAAAACAGCACAGTAGCGTTCAACAAGTACTACAAGAAGCCTTGTCTAAAATTGCTAATCATCCAGTCACCGTAATCTGCGCGGGCAGAACCGATACTGGCGTCCATGCTTTAGAACAAGTCATACATTTTGACACTACCAGTCAGCGTGATATTCATACTTGGATGTTAGGTGGAAATAGTTATTTACCTGATGATGTCAGAATTACTTGGGCTCAATGGGCCATAGACGACTTTCATGCGCGTTACAGTGCCATCGCCCGTTTTTATCGCTATGTTATTTTAAATCGCCCCATTAAATCAGCACTCTTACGTAAGCAAGTCACTTGGTGTCACGCGCCTTTAGATGCAGACCTCATGCATCAAGCCGCTCAGCACTTAATCGGCCAACATGATTTTTCTTCGTTCCGAGCGCAAGGCTGTCAATCAAAAAGCCCCTGTCGAGCCATGTATTTTATTGATGTTTACCGAGAAGACGAGAAAGTGATTATCGATATCTCAGCCAATGCGTTTTTGCATCACATGGTCAGAAATATTGCAGGGGTATTGATGGCGATAGGCTCAGGCAAAGAACCTATAGATTGGACACAACATTTGCTGGAAGTTAAGGATCGAAAATTAGGTGGCATAACCGCGCCGCCTGACGGTTTATATTTAGGCGGAGTCTATTATCCTGAGCACTATGGCATCGCTAAACATCCGATATTTAATAAATTACCCGACAATGCTCAGCGCCATGTTTGGACATAAGGACTATTACTTTAAGGCAGGGAAACGATAAAAAACATCGTAGGGGCGTATTGCATACGCCCAACATCGAACCTTCAATGCTATAGAACTTAATTTTATAAGGGCGTATGCAATACGCCCCTACTGGTCATCAGTACAATGTATTTGTTCTTAGTTTCCAGAACAGAATCGGAGTGAATGCCGGAAACGCTTTACTCGCTTACGCTCGTAAAGACTTATTATCGCTAAACATCCGATATTTAATAATTTACCCGACAATGCTCAGCGCCATGTTTGGACATAAGGACTATTAATTTAAGGCAGGGAAACGATAAAAAACATCGTAGGGGCGTATTGCATACGCCCAACATCGAACGTTCAATGCTATAGAACTTAATTTTATAAGGGCGTAAGCAATACGCCCCTACTGGTCATCAGCACAATGTATTTGTTCTTAGTTTCCAGAACAGAATCGGAGTGAATGCCGGAAACGCTTTACTCGCTTACGTTCGTAAAGCCATCACCGGCCTAATACTAAGTAATTACAGGATAGACTGACCTAATTTGAACTACCTAGTTCGGATTTCAAGTTATTAACCTGAGATTGAAAATCAGCTACATCATTATCTGTTATTTGCAACCAATACATCATCTCGTCAGCATGGTTTGACCATTCACAATAAGCATATTCATTATTATGATTAGTGAGATATTCAGATAAATTATGTAGCGCTATTAGAGATAAGACTTGATCGGACAGGACACGATCATGAAATGCGCTAATATCATGATGATATCTGATAGCAAGAGAAATGGAGGTTGGCAAACACCAAGCGCTACTTAATAAAGAACCAACTAAGGTATGATCGGTTCCATGACGATGTCTTTCAAAAGCGCTAAAGGATTGATCAAAGCCTGAGGCTATTTTTAAGGTATTTTCATATTCGGCAAATTGCTGAGATAGCAAAATTTTACCGCAATCATGAAACAAACCAAACAGTTGTGCATCATCGACATTAATATTGCCTAACTGTTGGGCAATTAAAGCGGAACTAGCTGCTGTTTCGACACTATGCTTCCAAAACATATCAAAATCTAAAGAGCCACCGATTTTTCGTAGAGACAAACCAGTAACCAGCATGGAAATTTGTTTCATTCCTAATAAAGAAACAGCGACCTTTAAGGAAGTCACCTTTTCTGATAAACCATAATAAGCAGAGTTTATGGTTTTTAAAACGGCTGCTGACAAGCCCATATCCTGAGCAATTAATTCAGCAATATAAGCTAAGTCAGCATCTTGCTCTTGAGCTTGTTGAAACTTTAACAGAATACTTGGTCTAGGTGGAATGATGATATTCGACAATATCTCGTCATCATTCTCTTTTAGCATTGGATTCATACCCCACCCCCTTAAATCATTGATAATCATGTGCAGTCATTTTAATAGGAAAGCTACAACATGTTTCATAAAAAAACAATAGCGAGACATATTACAGATTTATGACAATTACACAATCAATATTTGGCTTATTTATTGCTAATATCGTTATCTGCGCTTAGTAACACGAATATCTAAATACCCAACACCACTCTCAGCACCAAAACACTTAAAGTTACTAGGCTTCATAGCACCACTGAAAATAGTAACAATAAAAACACAGGACAATTTCGGTTTAACTTGTATAATTAATGCTTGCATAACATAAAAACAATAAATTCGATGGGATAACTTTCCTGTGCATAAATATGAGAGGACATAAATAATGACTGATTTGCACGAGAAAAAATCGGAATTGGTGGTATTGGCTAACCTATCACCTAATCACGAATTAATGAAAGTAAATCGATGGTTAATGGCTATGATAATTTTATTGATGACCGCTATCGTTATTGCTGGTTTCCTTTTACTACCTTCTAATGGCCTTAATCGTTACAGAAAAACAGATGCCGTCGATATGAATCCTGTTTTGTCTGCCGAAGTTAATACTTTAAAAGGACAATTTGTTGGCATTGTCAGCGGTTCAATTGAAAGCAAATTAAGATCTTTAGAAGAAAGCGTGCGCTTAGGGACTGCTGCAAACGCCTTAGGCACCATCGAAGATATAAAAAATGACGTTAAAATTCTGAGGTCTTATTCAGAACCGACCAATAATGAGAACTTAGCCATAGACAATGAACAAGTCATGCGCGAGATGTCGCAACTAAAAAGACTTATTTATTTAACATTGGGCTCATGTGGTTTAATGTTCGCCGCTTTTATGGGGATTTGGCTCAAAAACCATTATCGCTTAACTCATAAAGAATCTGTGATTCGCCATTTAGGTAAGAAATAAAAAACTTTGCCGGCTTGTCATTGCCCATTAAAAATTCGTTAATACTCAATAATATAGACCGAAATAAGACCATGCTAGCGCAACGCTTTTCTCGCTTACGGTCGAAAAGCCTTCTCCGGCCTACAAATGTTGCTTTAGGAGCGAATTTGTCGTCCCTACAAAACTTTAACTTTGGGCAGTGAGGACTGGGGTTTTAATAAACTAAAGAAACTTACACCCAAAAACAAAAAAGCCCCCGCAACCTAAGGTCGCGGGGGCTTTTTTTATGCTTGGCTGTTAAGGCTAAGCTTATTTGCTGCTGATATATTTATATAAAGCATCTACAGCTTGATCTTCGCCGTAACCCGCTTTTTCAACAGCTTTGTTTTTCATAATTTCTTCGATAGCTTTAGGCATGCCGCCTTTGCCTTCTTTTAAAACAACTTCAAATTTAGCTCTATCCAAAGTACCTGCTTTAATGTTTGCAGACAGTTGTGGGTTTGAAGCGATATCGTGGCAAGTGCCGCAACCACGACCAAAAGCGCGTTCATAAATTTTTTGACCGATTTCTAATTGTTCATCAGCAACTGCTGATCCGCTTAATGCAACTAAAACTAGACTAGCGGCTATAGCAAATGATTTTTTCATAGTGACCTCATTGTTGTTAATAAAGAAAGCAACTGCTCTCTTTGTTGGGAAAACCATTATTAATTATTATATAAGCTGGTGAAGAATAGGTAATTTGACTTAAAAATTCAATCTTTTATTTCTTTTTAAGCATAATTATTAGCGTTACTTAAAACACAAAGTAAACCCTACAAATCATAATACAAATTAAAAATATCTATAATTCAAGATGATAGATAGTATTAATCAACATTAACACCACTATACCAACTTAACTTGTCATGCAGTGTTACGACTGTACCAATAATAATTAAGGTAGGTGGTTTAATTGAAGAGCCAGCAATAATCTCCGGCATCGTAGCCAAGGTACCCGTAATAACACGCTGATGATTAGTTGTACCCTGCTGTATCAAAGCAATAGGCAAATCATTGGGGCTACCATGAGCCATTAATGACTGACATATTTTTTCTAGCCCTACCAAGCCCATATAGATAACGATAGTTTGATTAGGGGCGGCCAATTGTGTCCAGTTTAAATTAATAGAGTTATCTTTTAAGTGACCGGTAACAAAAGTACACGATTGCGCATGATCTCTATGAGTTAGCGGAATACCGGCATACGTTGCACAACCTGATGCGGCGGTAATTCCAGGTACTATTTGGAAACTAATACCTTGCTGCATGAGTGTTTCGATTTCTTCCCCCCCCCGCCCAAAAATAAAAGGATCCCCTCCTTTTAAACGCACCACTCGCTTGCCAGCTATAGCAAGATCTGCAAGTAAGTTGTTAATGGAATCTTGAGGCATGGTGTGTTTTTGACGCTCTTTGCCAACATAAATTTTTTCAGAATCTCGTCGCGCCAAATCAAGAACTTCGGGTGACACTAAGTTATCATAAACAATAACATCCGCTTGTTGCATCAAACGTAAAGCACGAAAGGTTAATAAATCAGGTGCACCTGGACCTGCACCGACTAAATAAACCTCACCCTGTGTAATCGTGTCTTTTTGCTGGATGAGACTTTGTTGTAATTGTTCTTTAGCTGCTCGCTCATTGCCTGAAAAAATTAATTCCGCAATAGGACCCTGAAAAACACCCTCCCAAAAGATTCTACGTTGAGCGGGTGTTTTAATATGGGTCTTAACATCCGCTCTAAATTTTTCAGCCAATTTAGCAAGGTGGCCATAAGCAGGAGGAATAATAGTTTCTATTTTGGCTCGCAACAATCGGGCTAAAACAGGTGCAGCACCACCTGAAGAGATCGCCGCGACAATGGGCGACCGATCTATAATCGCAGGAAAAATAAAACTACACAATTCTGGACTATCTACGACATTAACTAAGATTTTTTGTTCATCAGCCGTTTTAGCGACTAAAATATTAGTTTCATTATCATTGGTCGCTGAAATCACTAAGCGGTAGTTACCTATATCTTCAGGAGCAAAACGCTTTTCGATAAAGCTAAGCTGACAGGACGCTTGAAGACTTTTTACCTGAGGACTAATATGCTCAGCAAGCACGGTTATTCTGGCATTAGCTTTAGCTAACAACTCTATTTTACGAGCCGCTATTTCACCAGCTCCAACAACTAGACAGTCTTGATTTTTTAGTTTTACGAAAACAGGAAAATAATCCATTTTACTTCGGTGATTCTTAGATTCATTAGGGGATGGTATTATAAGCATTCTGACATTAATGAGTTACTAAAAAACCATGATTGAATTTAGCCTAGAAATTGATGCCGCAGGTTTAATGTGTCCTTTACCGCTATTGCGTTTAAAAAAAGCCTTAACTTCATTAGAAAGTGGTCATGTCGTCAAAATTATCGCTACCGACCCCGCTGCTCATTTAGATTTCGGTGTATTTGCCAATCAATCAGGCCATCAGATTATCGATGTAACTAAACATGAAGATAGGCAAATATTCTTTATCAAGAAGAAATAAGTCTTATCGAACCTTCTATATTTATTTTTAGTTCCGCACCCATTCCTTTGAAATTACCTTACTAACCCAAATAAATTAAAACCATGTCTACCAACGATAACCTTGTCCCCGCTAATTTTATTAGCCAAATTATTACTCATGACCTTAAGGAGCACAAAAACCAACGTAAAGTGGCGACACGCTTTCCACCAGAACCAAATGGCTATCTTCATATAGGTCATGCTAAATCGATATGCTTAAACTTTGGCATCGCGACTGAATTTAAGGGCACTTGTAATCTTCGTTTTGATGACACAAATCCAGAAAAAGAAAGCATCGAATACATGCAATCTATAGAAAGAGATGTGCAGTGGCTAGGCTTTGAATGGGCAGGCTTATACCATGCCTCTGATTATTTTGAACAACTGTATGGCTATGCCATAGAACTGATCGAAAAAGGTTTAGCTTATGTTGATAGCTTATCAGCAGAACAAATTCGACTCTATCGAGGCACGCTAACTGAACCTGGCAAAGAAAGCCCAGATCGCAATCGCTCTATTGCTGACAACTTAGATTTATTTCAACGTATGCGTGCCGGTGAATTTGCCGATGGTCAATATGTGTTACGCGCTAAAATTGATATGGCCTCGCCTAATATCAATATGCGCGATCCAGCTATCTATCGCATTCGCCGCGTTCATCATCAACGTACCGGTGATGCTTGGTGTATTTACCCAATGTACGATTACACCCATTGCATTTCTGATGCGATTGAAGGCATCACCCATTCTATCTGCACCCTAGAATTTGAAGATCATAGACCACTTTATGATTGGGTCTTAGATCAACTACCTAGCCTTGCGCATCCACAACAAATAGAATTTGCCAGATTGCAATTGGAATACACTATAGTTAGCAAACGTAAACTCAATCAACTAGTCATGGAAAAACATGTACAGGGTTGGGATGATCCACGTATGCCGACTATTGCAGGTTTACGCAGAGCTGGCTTTACGCCAAAATCTATACGTGATTTTTGTGAGCGTATCGGTGTCACTAAGCAAAACTCATGGATAGAAATGGGCGTATTAGAATACTGCATACGCGAAGATTTAAATGAAAATGCTCTGCGGGCTATGGCAGTCTTACAACCTTTGCGTGTCGTTATCGATAATTATCCTGACGAGCAAACCTTAGAACTAGAAATCAGTAATCACCCACAACGTCATGAACTAGGCAAACGTATCGTACCGTTTTCTAAAGTAATATTAATTGAGCAAGATGATTTTGCCGAAATCCCTCCGCCCAAGTTTAAACGTTTAATCGAAGGTGGCGAAGTCCGACTGCGTGGCTCTTACGTTATAAAATGTAATGAAGTGATTAAAAATGCTGACGGCCAAATCATTGAATTACGTTGCAGCTATGATCCTGATACTTTAGGCAAAAACCCTGAAGGCCGTAAAGTCAAAGGCGTTATACATTGGGTTTCTGAGCAGCATTCACTTCCTGCCGAAATTCGTTTATATGACCGCTTATTTAAAGTACCTGCACCAGATAATGAAGAAAACTTTCTGGATGCCATTAACCCTGACTCATTGCACATAATAAGTTCTGCTCGTGTAGAAGCAAGCCTAGCCAATGCTCAAGCTGAAACAGGCTATCAATTTGAACGCACGGGTTATTTTTGTTTAGATGCACAAGACAGTGTAGCAGGTAGATTAGTCTTTAACCGTACTGTGTCTTTACGTGAAGGTGGTTGGGGTAATGATTAATTAAGGAATATATAAATCCCCCCTACCCCCCTTTTTCAAAGGGGGGAATCAGTGTTTATTTCCTACTCATTCCAAATGGATGAATGAAATAATCTCCCCCCCCTTGAAAAAGGGGGGTTGGGGGGGGATTTTTAAAATAAAAATTAACAAGCTAGCAACCATTTAATTATAAAATACGCGCCACTATTTTTTACTAAACATCGGAACAACCATGAACCAACAAAACACTATCACCCTAATTGAAAACTATTATGCAGCCTTCAATGGCGGTGACATGGACACTTTTTTAAATTTACTCACCGAAGATGTTATTCATGACATCAACCAAGGTAGACGTGAAGTAGGTAAAGCAGCATTTACACAATTCATGTCTGGCATGAACACTAGCTATAAAGAACAATTGGTTGACATGGTGGTGATGGCCAGCGCTGATGGCCAACGTGCCGCAGCAGAATTTGTCGTATTAGGTGAATATCTTAAAACTGACGAAGGCTTACCCGAAGCCAATGGACAAAAATATAACTTACCGGCCGGCGCTTTTTTCGAAATTCGTGATAACAAAGTAGCGCGTATTACTAATTATTATAATTTAGAAGACTGGATAGCCCAGGTTAGTCGTTAAATTGGCTTGGTTCGGATTAGGCGCTAGCCGTAATTCGACATATTCGCGACAAAACGTCGGGTTATGCTAGCGCTAACCCGACCTACCAACCGTCATTTATTTATCTAACATCCTAAACCACCAGCTTAGAGACCGGCGCACAAAAATCGGTAATGCCGTTTGGTGTTACCGCAGCAACTCTAAATTGATGTATTTCACCCACTTTAAAGCCTTTGACTGTATGATGAGCGGAAGTCGTCGTAGTAATAGGTATCCAAGCATTGTTATCAATAGGTACAGGGCCTTCAACATATTCCCATTTATAAGAGCCTGCTTTATCAATCGCTTTGGCATATAAATCAACTTCACCAGAATGATCACCGTCAACCGCTGCCAACGGAGGTTTTTGATATGTTTTAGGTTGAATACTGGCTTGAAAACCACTGCTTAATATAATGGTTTCATCACCATCAGCTATCTTATCTACATAATGAGCTGCATGACGAAATAACTTATCGACGGCATGTTCGTTATCGTGCATGATCGCAATCAGTGTACGTCCACCATCACGGGCCGCTACGATAGATGCTTCAAAGTTATCTAACGCTGCTGTAAGATCGACTGGCTTCATGTCGGAACTTGCAAAGATTGGATTACTGATGAATTTGGCGACAATATTGCGATAAAAAGGTAATTTTTCGGCAATGGAATATTTGATAAAACTCAATAGAACTTTAGCTATTTTCATGCTGATCCTTTAAATAAAAGTTGATGCTAGGTTTTAGCAAATGCTCGTAGAAACATCTCTTTAAGCACACAAAAGCTAACGGCTAAATTAATTTTTAACGCTAATTCTGATGTGTTTTTTACGAGGTCAACGAACTATAACCTACTTTTAATATAAATCATATAAAGAAATTACAATTCGTCTTATTTAGCTATCAGCATAACCTATCGCCTATTATTTTTAAGTTATCCCGCATATCATTTGTTATATCTAAGCCGCCTTTTGTTATATCCTTCAGGTCTTATGTCATATCCCATAAGCCTTTTAAAGCGTGTCAAAAGGCTTTTATCTTAAAGTTTTTTATCAATGACAAGATGTGCAAGCCAGAAACCTCAAGCTAACTTATACATGTAATGTGAATTCCTATTAAATGGATATGACATAATCCCAATGCCATATCACATTACTAAAAAACCCTAAAGTATCTTTATTAGGTAATATGACATAAACCTTATTTGACATGAGTAAAGCCTTAAAATATATGACATTAAGCTAATACCAGCGCCAAAACACAAAAAGCTTCAAGCAATCTTGCTTACGAACTTTAACATAGGGTTTAATCGATATCGTAACAGCACGCTACGACAGAACATTTAACTACTTTACAAGCCGAAGTTTTGGAAATCGTCTGAATTATTCACTTAAAAAGCAAAAAACTAGCCTATATAAACCATATTAGGCTACTATCACTTACGAATAATCTATAACGTAACGATGCCTATCCCCTCGTCACGATTAAACTATTACAAAAAAAATCAAAACTAAATCTATAATTTAAACGGTCTTATGAGCAAAAAATCCCTAAGCGAAGCAGATATTTGTGCCAAATACATCACCCCTGCCCTCATTGCCGCTGGTTGGGATGAAGCCTTACAAATCCGCCGTGAAGTGTCATTTACTAAAGGCCGCATTATCGTCAGAGGCAGGCTGCATACCCGAGGCGAACAAAAACGCGCTGATTACATCCTGTATTACAAAGCCAATATGCCCTTAGCGGTGATAGAAGCCAAAGATAACAAACACAGCGTAGGTTCAGGGATGCAGCAAGCCTTAAACTACGCAGAAACCTTGGATATCCCCTTTGTATTTAGCTCTAATGGCGATGGCTTTATCTGTCATGACCGTACCGGCTTAGCCGCTTTAACCGAACAAGAATTCAGCCTAGCCAACTTTCCTAGCCCAACCGAACTTTGGCAACGCTATTGTCACTATAAAGGCATAGAAACAGAAACCGCCAAACACACGGTCGAAATGCCCTATTACGATGATGGCACAGGCCGCGCCCCGCGTTATTATCAAGCCAATGCCATTAACAACACCATAGAAGCCGTCGCCAAAGCCCAGCAACGCATCTTATTAGTGATGGCCACGGGTACGGGCAAAACGTATACGGCGTTTCAGATTATTTGGCGCTTATGGAAATCAGGTACTAAAAAGCGCATCTTGTTTTTAGCCGATAGAAACATATTGGTTGATCAAACTAAGAATAATGACTTTAAACCCTTTGGCGCAGCGATGACTAAAATCAGCAAACGCCAAATTGATAAAAGTTACGAGATTTATTTATCCTTATATCAAGCCGTTACCGGTAGCGAAGAAACCCAAAACATATACAAACAATTCTCCCCAGACTTTTTTGACCTGATTGTCATTGATGAATGTCATCGGGGTAGTGCTGCAGAGGATTCGGCGTGGCGCGAGATTCTGGCGTACTTTACCTCAGCCACGCATATTGGTTTAACGGCTACTCCCAAAGAAACCAAGGACGTATCCAGTATTTATTACTTTGGCGAACCTATTTACAGCTACACACTTAAACAAGGCATCGAAGATGGCTTTTTAGCGCCTTATAAAGTCGTGCGTATTGATATCGATAAAGACTTACAAGGCTGGCGCCCCAATAAAGGCCAAACCGATAAACATGGCGAACTGATAGAAGACCGTATCTACAACCAACGAGATATGGATCGCACCTTAGTGTTAGAAAAACGAACCGAACTGGTCGCCCAAAAGATTACCGAATTTTTAACTGCCACCGATCCGTATGCTAAAACCATCGTGTTCTGTGATGATATAGACCATGCCGAACGCATGCGTAAAGCCTTAGTGAATTTAAACCCAGACCGCGTTAAAGAAAATCGTAAATACATCATGCGTATCACCGGTGATGAACTAGAAGGCAAAGCCGAGTTAGATAACTTTATTAATCCAGAAGAACGCTATCCCGTCATTGCCACCACTTCTAAGCTGATGACCACTGGCGTGGATGCCCAAACCTGTAAATTGGTGGTGTTAGATCAACATATTCGCTCCATGACCGAATTTAAACAAATCATAGGGCGTGGCACGCGTATTAATGAAGATTACGATAAATACTGGTTTACCATCATGGACTTTAAAAAAGCCACCGAACTGTTTGCCGATAAAGACTTTGATGGCGAACCGGTGATGATCTATGAACCCAAGCCCGGTGCAACGGTAGTGCCACCCGATGAAGAATCTGAAACTATTCTTGATGCAAACGGTAACCCCATACCGAAAAATCAAGATGATACCAACGAAGAACCCCCCTTTGAAAAAGGGGGGCAGGGGGGATTTCCCGAACCCGACAGCAAACGCATTAAATACGTGCTAGGCGATGTCACCGTCTACGTCATCTCAGAGCGTGTGCAATATTACGGCCCCGAAGGTAAATTAATCACCGAATCACTCAAAGATTACACCCGCTCAACCGTGCGTAAAGACTATGGCTCTTTAGATGACTTTTTACGCCGCTGGAATAAAACCGAACGCAAAGCCGCCATTATTAAAGAACTCGAAGCACTAGGCTTGTTATTAGAGCCCTTAGCTGATGAAGTCGGTAAAGATTTTGACCCTTTTGATTTAATCTGCCATGTCGCTTTTGATCAACCGCCCTTAACGCGTCGTGAGCGTGCAGAACACGTTAAAAAACGTAATTACTTTACTAAATACAGCGCCCAAGCCCAGCAAGTGTTAGAAACTTTGCTAGATAAATATCAAGATACTGGCTTAGAAAACATAGAGGATATTAAAATACTGACTTTAGATCCTTTTAAAAACATGGGTACAGCCAGTGAACTTGTGGCTGCGTTTGGCGGTAAACCCGCTTATTTAGCCGCACTTTATGAGCTAGAAAATCAACTTTATGCTTAACCGATTTTTGTTAACTAGGCGTTAGGCAATTGCCGCTAAGCCTTTTTTCTGAATAACTGATAACAAGCGTAATGCAGGCCCGCCAGGCTTTTTAACCCCTCTCTCCCAATCAGAAACTAAATTCTTGGAAACATTTAGGTAACGCGCAAACACAGGCTGAGAGATATGCTCACGTAATCTTAATAATTTGATTTCCTCTGGACTTAACACTTGAATCGGAGTTAAGCAAGCTTCATCAAACTGACGCATAGTTTGCTTATCAATTGTGCCAACTTCATGCAATGCTTCCATTGTTTCATGAATGGCAGCAAAAGCATCACTGCGATATTTTTTAGTCATCTTTTACCACCTCTTCAAACTGCCCGTGGGCAATTAAGTCATTTAATTGTGAATCTGTCAGTGCCAAGATATATTTTGCCATTTTCTTAAATTGCTCTTCTTCATCTTCGCTGATGTTAGTAAGATCATTCTTGGCAAAACCATATACAAAGAATGACTTATCATCCTTGCAAAATAATAATATACTACGATATCCCTTAGATTTACCTTGCCCGGGACGGGAAATTCGCTGTTTGATAACCCCGCCACCTAAATCAGCATCTATTTGCCCTCGCTCTGCTCTATATACAGCATCCAATAGCGACTTGGCAGAAATTTTCTGTTTTCTGGCGAAGCGTCCAAACCAAGCATTTTTGTAAACTTTCAAAACATCTCCACTAAACGTATAAATAGTAGCACACAAAGTGTTATATAATAGCAAGCTTTTAAAGTCGCGTTGGTCGGGTTAGCGACAGCGTAACCCGACAACTTTTTAAACCTATTATTTAATCCCCACTATAAGCACACAAAGCCATGAGCATTTCCTCGACTATTAAATCCATCCAAGACATCATGCGTAAAGACGTGGGTGTTGATGGCGATGCGCAACGCTTAAGCCAACTGGTTTGGATGTTGTTTTTAAAAATCTTTGATGACCGCGAAAGTGAATGGGAACTGCTCCAAGATGATTATCAATCACCCTTACCCGAAGCGTATCGCTGGCGTAACTGGGCGGCTAATGCCGAAGGCTTAACCGGTGATGCCCTTAAAAACTTTCTGGATAACGAGCTATTCCCCGCCTTACAACAACTGGAAGCCAAAGGCGGAGATCAACGCGCTTATGTGATTCGCTCCGTGTTTGAAGATGCCTACAACTACATGAAGTCTGGGCAACTCATTCGACAAGTGATTAACAAAATTCAAGACGGCGTAGATTTTAACAAAGCCTCAGAGCGGCATTTGTTCGGTGATATGTACGAACAATTACTCCGCGACTTACAAGCCGCGGGCAATGCCGGTGAGTTTTACACACCACGCGCCGTTACCGAATTTATGGTGCAACAAGTCAACCCACAATTAACTGAAAAAGTCATGGACCCCGCCTGTGGTACTGGCGGTTTCTTATCTTGCGCTATAGAACATATTCGTCGCCAACAAGTTAAAACTGTAGAAGATGAAGTGGTATTGCAAAACAGTATCTTTGGCATCGAAAAGAAACCCATGCCGCATTTACTGTGTACCACCAATATGATCTTGCATGGCATTGATGTGCCCAGCAATATCCGGCATGACAACACTTTGGCTAAACCTTTAATCAGTTGGGGGCCTAAAGAGCGCGTGGATGTGATTGTCACCAATCCACCGTTTGGCGGCATGGAAGAAGACGGCATAGAAACCAATTTTCCTGCGACCTTTAGAACCCGTGAGACAGCTGATTTATTCTTGGTATTAATCATGCACCTGCTTAAAACCGGCGGTCGAGCGGCATTGGTTTTACCGGATGGCTTTTTATTTGGTGAAGGGATTAAAACCCGCATTAAAGAAAAACTGCTGGAAGATTGTAATCTGCACACCATCGTGCGCTTACCTAATGGCGTGTTTGCGCCTTATACCGGCATTAAAACCAATCTACTGTTTTTTACCAAAGGCACACCGACGCAACAGGTCTGGTTTTATGAGCATCCTTATCCAGCAGGGGTGAAAAGTTATAACAAAACCAAGCCGATGAAGATTGAAGAGTTTGTGCCCGAAGCCGCTTGGTGGGGTCATGAAGCGGATAACTTTAACAGCCGTGTCGAAAATCAATACGCTTGGAAGATGAGTATTGAGGATATTAAAGCCCGTAACTACAACCTGGATTGCAAGAATCCGCATGTGGGCGAGCAAGAGATTCATGATCCTGAGGTGTTGTTGGCGCAGTATCAAACGATGCAAGCCGATATTGCCGATTTGCGAAACCAGTTGAAAACCATTCTTGCCGAAGCCTTGGAGAGACAGGCGTGAGTATTGAACAGTTAATCACTGAGCATCTGGATATTTGGACGGCGGCGGATACTGAGAAAAAGTCAGGCCGTGGTAGAAGTTCTGGAAGTACTGGCAGTGTTTATGGGGTTAAGAAACTGCGTGAGTTGATCTTGGAATTGGCAGTGCGGGGTAAGTTAGTGCCGCAAGATGCGAGTGATGAACCGGCTAGTGAGCTGCTTAAAAGGATAGCGGCTGAAAAAGCTAAGTTGGTTGTTGAGGGTAAGATTAAGAAGAGTAAGCCTTTGGCTGAGATAACGGATGATGAAAAGCCGTTTGAATTGCCGACTGGTTGGGAATGGGTTAGATTAGAGAATATATCACCAATGCCAATTATTGATGGTGATTGGATTGAAAGCAAAGATCAAGATGTTGAAGGTGAAATAAGATTAATTCAGCTAGCTGATGTAGGTGTTGGTGAATTTAAAGATAAGTCAGATAGATTTATAAATCTTGATACATTCAATCGACTAAATTGCACACAATTACAAACTGGCGATATCCTTATTGCACGCCTGCCAAATCCAATCGGTAGAGCCTGTGTTTTTCCAGACTTAAATCAAATGGCAATAACAGTTGTTGATATTGCTATATTACGACTACTTAGTGCGCGAAAGAAAACCAAATAATATTATATAGTTCAATATGTTATACTAAGTCTAGTAAACTGAAGATGTGTTTTGACGGATTCGGTCTCCATTGTTAAGCTATTGATTTAGTGTTTGTTTCG
>Ga0214182_1000340_pt1 | contig 19627 bp, 18 predicted proteins | sample TroBogEpilimnion_8_FD_153020 | JGI IMG/M metagenome (GOLD analysis project Ga0214182, IMG submission 153020) | Freshwater microbial communities from Trout Bog Lake, WI - 14NOV2007 epilimnion | ecosystem: Environmental > Aquatic > Freshwater > Lake > Epilimnion/Euphotic zone | place: Trout Bog... | reverse complement strand
GACGAAGTTATGGTCGATGCGAAGAACTTCAGCCGAAATAACTTGGCCGGTCTTCATATTCGATCGGGTTAATGATTCTTCAAATAATTCTGCAAATGATTCAGACATGTATATTCACTTTGTGCCGCCAGAAGGCCTGACGGGTTAGGTTAAAAAAGTCTCAAAGAAACACGCTAATGAAATGATCGCGTTGTGGAGTTTCTTAAGACACCAAAACTACTACCTACTACTTACAAAACTAGGCAATTGAAGATTGATACCAATCTAAAACCGTCTTAACTGCTTGATCTATTGATAAATCTGATGTCTCAAGCACTTTTGCACCATCTGCGACTAACAAGGGTGCGGCACCTCGATTACTATCTCTGGCATCGCGCTCCTGCAAATCCTGCAGTAAGTCGGAAAGTTTAGCAGAAATTCCCTTAGCTATCAATTGCTTATAGCGACGTTCAGCTCTAGCGGCGGCCGTAGCTGTCAGAAAAACCTTCAAAACTGCATCTGGGAATATGACGCTGGCCATATCCCTACCATCAGCCACTAGGCCTGGTAATTGCCGAAAACTGCGTTGCAGACCAACTAAAGCGGATCTAACCTCGGGATGGACAGCCAAAGCCGAGGCTCTCAAACCGATACTTTCAGTCCGAATAGCATTCGTGACATCCTCATTATTGAGGAAAACCTGACTATTTTTAAATGAAATCAATAACTTAGGAACTAAAAGGCCTAATTCAGGGCCATTTTTGACGTCAATACCCTCTTTTTCGCTCGCCAAGGCAACCAGTCGATACAGCGCCCCGCTATCCAAATAATGAAAACCAAGCTTCTCCGCAATCAAAGAGGCTACCGTTCCTTTGCCTGAGGCAGTGGGACCATCAATAGCAATGACTGGGTAATGGGTCATCAATTTATTTTGAGTTAACTCACAACTTTCGCAAATTCAGCGAAATAAGTTGGGAATGTTTTGGCTACGCAATTAGGGTCATTAATCTTCATGGCATTCGGACCAAATGCAGCTAGCGAGAAACACATTGCCATGCGATGGTCATCATAAGTATCAATCCCTTCGCTAGGCGACTTCCAATCTGTTTGCGAGCTTGGGGCTTGCACAACAATGTAGTCGGCACCCTCTTCAACGATCGCGCCAACCTTTTTTAATTCTTTGGCCATGGCGGCAATGCGATCCGTTTCTTTCACGCGCCAACTGGCAATATTATTTAAACGCGTTGGGCCTTCTGCATATAAAGCGGCAACAGCGAGTGTCATCGCAGCATCTGGAATCTCAGTGCAATCAATCGTGATGCCATTGAGTTTTCCATTGATATTCTTCACGCCCGATACTTCAATCCAATCTTCGCCAGCGGTAATATTGGCACCCATTAAAGCAAGCGCATCCGCAAATGCCACATCCCCCTGAATACTGTCATTACCTACGCCCAGCACTCTTAAAGGACCTCCACCAATAGCGCCAAGGGCCAAGAAGTACGAAGCGGAGGAGGCATCGCCCTCAACCGAGAGCTGTCCGGGGCTCTTGTAAACCGCATTAGAAGTTTTTGCTGGAATCACAAATGATTGCGCATCTGGAGAAGCTACATTCACACCAAAGCGTGCCATCAATTTCAAAGTAATATCGATGTAGGGTCGAGAAATTAATTCACCAACTACTTCTATACGTACAGGATTGATTGCGACTAATGGCAAAGCCATCAGCAAGGCCGTTAAGAATTGACTCGACACATCCCCACGCACCCTCACAACATCTTTAATCTGAATATCAGATGCCAAGATGTTGATTGGTGGATAGCCTTCTTGCAATTCGTATTCAATCTTGGCGCCTACTTGACGTAGACCATCAACCAAATCCCGGATGGGTCTTTCGTGCATACGAGCGACCCCGGATAAACGGTAGTTACCACCTTGCATTGCTAGCGCAGCGGTAAGGGGGCGTATGGCTGTGCCTGCATTACCCATAAAGAGATCGGCATCACGCACCGGAAATCTGCCACCACAACCCTCAACCACACAAACTTTGTCAGCTTTATCGGTGACAGATAGACCTAGCTGACGCAAGGCATTGCGCATGACTTGGGTGTCATCTGCATCCAATAAATTTGTGAGGGTTGTTGTCCCAGAGGAAAGCGCAGCTAACAGTAAAGCGCGATTAGAAATGCTCTTGGAGCCTGGCAAGACAACTGAGCCATGCGCTCGCTTGAATGGGCCAATACTAATATCGGGCAAACCACTCATTAAATAACATCCAAATCTTGGCGCGCTTTGCTTGCCTTATTAAATAACTTCTCTAGGCCAGCGCCATCATTCTCAGCAATTAACTTACGCATATGGTTCACGATCAACAGATACTGGTCCAACTCTTTCAAAATTGCCGTGCGATTACCCAAACAGATGTCGCGCCACATTTCTGGACTGGATGCAGCAATGCGTGTGAAGTCTTTAAAGCCAGCGCCCACGTGGCTAAGCTTTTGATCAGCATCTTCAGAGTTCACAACACTAGCCATCAGAGCGTAGGACAGGATATGTGGCAAATGAGAGACGGCTGCATAAATCGCATCGTGTTGCACAACACCAATCTTTTTAACCTCGGAACCAACTGATTCCCAAAAACCGGTAATCAACGTTATGTCTTCTGGGGAGTTTTCTTGCAAAGGACAAATAATCGTTTGCTTACCTTGAAATAAATCAGCCTTGGCAGCAGCTGCACCATGCTGTGCGCCACCCGCAATCGGATGAGCCGGCACAAACTGGCATGCTTTTTTACCCAATACTTCTTTGGCAGCCAGAATCACGTCGCCCTTAGTACTACCCGCATCTGTAATCATGGTGCGCGACTCAAGATGCGGCTCCATCAGTTCAAATGCTGCACGCATCTGCGCTACCGGAATACACAGTACGATCACATCTGATTGCTTTGCAGCTTCAACTAAATCAACAACGCCATCAATCGCACCCATCTTTTGCGCTTGATCTAAGTTTTCTTTACTACGACCTACACCCAAGACTTTGTTAACAACGCCCGCTTGCTTGAGAGCCAATCCCAAGGACGCTCCAATCAAGCCAACACCAACAATGGTGACTGTGCCGTAATTACTTGATGGATTAATGATGGTCATTTCAGAATATCTTTTAAGGCTGCAATGAAGGCAGCATTCTCTTCTTGTAAGCCAATAGAGATGCGCAACCATTGTGGCAAGCCATAGTTGCCTACTGGGCGAACAATAATACCGCGCTTGAGTAAGGCTAAGTTGATACGCGTGCCTGCTTGATCATCATCACCTACCTTCACCAAGACAAAATTTCCGGCAGATGGTAAGTACTCGAGATCCAATTCATCAAAGGCTTTGGTTAACTGGGTATAACCAGCGCAATTGAGTTCAAATCCCTGCTGCAGAAATGCTTTGTCCTGAAAGGCGGCAATTGCTGCAGCCTGAGCCAGACTATTCACATTAAAAGGCTGACGTATGCGATTTAATAAATCCGTTAAATGAGCTTGCGCGACGCCGTAACCAATGCGCAGACCAGCAAGCCCATAGGCTTTCGAGAAACTGCGTGACAAAATCATATTAGGGAAACGCTTAACCCAAGCAATTGCATCGTAGCGCTGGTCCGGCGTAAGGTATTCGTTATAGGCCTCATCCAAAACTACCACCACATGAGACGGCACAGCTAACAGGAAGTCTTCGATCTCTTTAGCCGTCAAATAACTGCCTGTAGGATTATTTGGATTGGCAACAAAGACCAGCTTCGCCTTATCACCGGCAGCCTTTATCGCTGCCAACATTGCTGGCAAATCATGGCCATAAGTTGCCGTTGCAGATACTTCCACTGCCTTTGCGCCAACAGCCTGTGTCGCTAGCGGATAAACAGCAAATGCATGTTTGGAGAAAATGATTTCATCATTAGCTTGGGCGACAGCACGTGCTGCCAATTCCAAGATGTCGTTACTACCATTCCCCAAGGTAATCCAGTCGTTTGGAACATCTAATGCAGCGGAAAGAACATTTTTAAGTTCAAAACCATTGGAGTCTGGATAGCGGCCAAGATCACTAGCCGCCTTAAGCATTGCTTCTTGTGCAGACTTTGGCATACCCAATGGGTTTTCATTGGAGGCCAACTTCACAATCTTGTTTTCGTCCAAACCGTACTCGCGAGCAACCTCACTAATAGGTCTACCGCCTACATAAGGCGCAATCGCATGAATATGTTTTAAGCCAATCTTGGAAGTCATTTGAGCTCTACTCAATTTATTTGTTATTGAATCTTGTTGCTAAATCTATTGCGCGATTAGTTACACCGAATGAGGATAGGATCCCAGGTTCTTATAGAACGCGGCAACCTCTTTGAGTTCTTCCAAAGCCTTCACCACTTTCGCATCATCAGAATGCCCGGCAATATCGATATAGAAGTGATATTCCCAAGTACCCTTACGAGCAGGGCGTGACTCAAAGCGATTCATCGACACACCATGTTTAGCCAAAGGTGCTAATAAGCGATGCACAGCACCAGGCTGGTTATCTACAGAGAGCACTAAAGAAGTTTGATCTTTGCCGGTAGATGAGCATGCATAGTTACCAACGACTACGAAACGTGTGCGGTTATGGGGATCATCTTGGATCTTTGCAGCGACTGCTTGGAGAGCGTAGGCTTCCTGCGCCGGATCGCCAGCAATTGCAGCCAATGTTGGGTCGCTTGCCGCCATACGAGCAGCCTCAGCATTGCTGCTGACTGCTTGACGCTTTAATTGTGGAGCATGGATGCTTAACCATTGCTGGCACTGCGCCAATGCTTGAGCATGAGCGCAAACAGTTGTGACACCATCTAAATTGCCGCTCTTGGTTAAGAGGTGATGACGAATCGGTAGAACAACTTCGCCACTGATACGCATGGAAGAATCTAGTAGCAAATCCAGTGTGCGAGAGATTGCGCCCTCACTGGAGTTCTCAACAGGAACAACGCCAAATTGTGCGGCGCCCTTCTCTACTGCCTTAAATACCTCATCGAGGCTTGCACAAGGCAAACCCGCAATGGAATGTCCAAAATACGTTTGCGCAGCTTGCTCAGAAAAGGTTCCTACTGGACCTAGGTACGCAATGGTTTGACGAGCCTCTAAAGCTCTGCATGCAGACATGACTTCACGCCAAATAGCTGCAATACCATCGGGCAATAAAGGCCCTGCATTGATTTCTTGTAAACGGGCAACGACTTGGCGCTCACGCTCAGGACGAAATACTGGTGAGGAAAAACCACCCTTGACATGACCGACTTCCTGCGCAGCTTTTGCACGCTGAGTCAGTAAATCTAAAATTTGCGCATCTAATGAGTCAATCTTTTCCCGCAAGGGAGCTAAGCGCTGTTCTTCAGTACTCATTAAGCCCGCCTTTCAAAGTCGCGCATAAATTCAACCAAGGCTTTTACGCCTTCAATGGGCATTGCGTTGTAAATACTAGCGCGCATTCCACCTGCAGCTTTGTGGCCGCGTAAGGCAACCAAACCAGCAGCATTGGACTGTGCCAGAAATTCTGCGTTTAGGTTCTCATCTTTTAAGAAGAAAGTCACGTTCATGCGTGAGCGATATTCTTTAGTGACGCGATTTTCATACAGACTGCTTTGATCTAAGAAGTTGTAAAGCAAAGCGGCCTTTTCTTGGTTGCGTTTCTCCATTGCTTTTACGCCACCCTGCTTGAGCAACCATTTAAAGCCCAAGCCAGCCATGTAGATTGAGAATGTAGGGGGCGTATTGATCATGGATTGGGTGTTGGCCTGAACTGACCAATCCCAAATCGTCGGCGTGATACCCATGCTATAGCCCAGCAAATCTTTGCGAACAATCACAATCGTCACCCCAGAGGGCCCAATATTCTTTTGCGCGCCACCAAACCAAACAGCACACTGATTTACATCCATCTCTTTAGAAAGAATATTGCTAGAGATATCCGCAACTAAAGGAACATCGCCAACATTTGGCACATCTGAAAACTCAACACCGCCAATAGTTTCATTAGCGCAGTAGAGAACATAGGCTGCATCATTCGATAGCTTCCAAGAACTTCTTGGAGGAATTGTGTTGAATTTTTCAGTAGCAGAAGATGCCACCAAATTAGCAGTGCCGTACTTTTGTGCTTCTTTGAAGGACTTCTCAGACCATATGCCAGTAACAATGTAATCCGCCTTAGGGCCATTCTTGGCCAAAGGCATTAAGTTCATTGGGATCGCCGCATTCTGACCAAGGCCACCACCTTGTAATAGCAAGATCTCGTAGGTATCAGGGATATTCATCAAGGTACGTAGATCCTGCAAAGTCTCTTCGTACACTTCCATGAATTCTTTACTGCGGTGACTAATCTCCATCACGCTCGTACCGAGTCCACGCCAATTGAGCATTTCATCAGCAGCCTGCTTCAATACCTCTTCAGGCAAAGTAGCAGGCCCCGCAGCGAAATTGAAGATGCGGCGGTCAAAAGTCATAGCGTTACTAGTCTTGTGATGACGCCTTAAGCGTCACCTGCCGCATCAGAATTAGAATCAGTCGCTGGATCTGCAGATGCATCACCATCTTCTGCTTCATCAACACCATCGTCATCTGAATCACTCTCTGCAATTCGTTGTAAACCAGATAAACGAGTGCCTTCATCAACGTTAATCAAAGTAACGCCTTGAGTGGCGCGACCCATCTCACGGATTTCAGAAACGCGCGTGCGAACCAAGACACCACCAGTAGTGATCAACATAATTTGATCTTCTGGTGAAACTAAAGAGGCTGCAACGACTTTGCCGTTACGCTCTGTAGTCTGAATCGCAATCATGCCCTTAGTGCCACGGCCATGTCGCGTGTATTCAGCAATTGGCGTACGTTTTCCGTAACCATTTTCGGTAGCAGTTAAGACGCTACTTGGAATCGCAATACCATTCGCATCTACTACTGCCGCTTCAGCGCCTTCGGCAGCTTCTGCTGGAGCAACGAGCATCGCAATTACTTGGTGACCTTCACCCAAATTCATACCGCGAACACCACGTGCGGTACGGCCCATTGGACGAACATCATTCTCATCAAAACGCACTGCTTTACCAGCATCAGAGAACAACATCACATCATGCTGACCATCGGTAATAGCTGCGCCAACTAAAAAGTCGCCCTCGTTCAGGTCAACCGCAATAATGCCGGCCTTACGTGGATTAGAGAAATCAGACAAACGGGTCTTTTTAACCGTTCCAAGGCTAGTTGCCATAAAGACGTACTGATCATCCTGATACCCTTTAATCGGGAGAATCACTGTAATCTTTTCGCCTTCGATCAGCGGGAACATATTCACGATTGGTTTGCCGCGAGAAGTACGACTTCCTTGCGGCACTTCCCAAACTTTGAGCCAATACATGCGACCGCGATCGGAGAAGCACAAAATTGCATCATGCGTATTCGCTACGAATAAAGTATCAATCCAGTCTTCATCTTTTGTTGCTGCCGCTTGCTTGCCACGACCACCGCGTTTTTGTGCACGGTATTCGCTGAGCGGTTGACTCTTCATATAACCAGTATGAGAAAGTGTGACCACCATATCTTGAGGCGTGATCAAATCTTCCGTGAAGAGTTCGGTTGCATTCATTTCAATAAATGAACGGCGACCGTTATCACTACCAGCGGCACCAAACTCCGACTGAACTTCTTTGAGTTCACTTTCAATTACAGAAGTAACACGCTCTGGCTTAGCTAATAAATCGAGCAAGTCAGAAATCTCTGCCATCACTTCTTTATATTCATTAACAATCTTGTCTTGCTCAAGGCCAGTCAAGCGTTGCAAGCGCATCTGCAAAATTTCTTGCGCCTGACTATCAGAGAGGCGATACAGGCCGGTTGTCTGCATACCGTATTCAGGCAGCAAACCTTCTGGACGATAGGCGTTACGGCCGCCTGGAGTATCAGTCTCAGCGCGTGCCAACATCTCACGCACCATCGATGAATCCCAAGCTTTGCCCATCAATTCTTGTTTGGCAATAACTGGGTTAGCAGCGGCTTTGATAATCGCAATGAACTCGTCGATGTTTGCTAATGCAACTGCCAAACCTTCTAAAACGTGACCACGCTCACGCGCTTTGCGTAATTCAAAAATCGTGCGACGTGTAACCACTTCACGACGATGTTGTAAGAAGTACTCCAACATCTGCTTCAGGTTCAACAAGCGTGGTTGGTTATCCACCAGCGCCACCATGTTCATACCAAAGTTATCTTGTAGCTGTGTGCTCTTATATAAATTATTCAGAACTACTTCGGGCACTTCACCACGCTTGAGTTCAATGACAACGCGCATACCCGACTTATCGGATTCATCACGTAAATCGGAAATACCTTCAACTTTTTTCTCGTTCACTAACTCGGCAATGCGCTCGAGCAAGTTCTTTTTGTTAACTTGATATGGCAACTCATCAACGATGATGGCTTGACGTGAACCCTTGTCAATGTCTTCAAAGTGGGTCTTGGCACGCATCACTACGCGGCCACGGCCAGTGCGATAGCCCTCGCGAACACCTTGCACGCCATAAATAATGCCGGCGGTCGGGAAATCTGGTGCTGGAATGATCTCAATCAACTCATCGATCGAGCATTCTGGGTTGTGCAACACGTGCAAACAGGCAGAAATCACCTCGTCCAGGTTATGGGGAGGGATATTGGTGGCCATGCCTACAGCAATGCCAGAACTGCCATTAATCAGCAAATTCGGCACTTTGGCCGGCAAAATCAGGGGTTCTTTCTCGCTACCGTCGTAATTTGGCCCGAAATCAACGGTTTCCTTGTCTAAATCAGCCAAAAGCTCATGAGCTATCTTGCGTAGGCGGATCTCGGTATACCGCATCGCAGCAGCGTTATCGCCGTCTACGGAGCCAAAGTTACCCTGCCCGTCAACCAGCATATAGCGCAGGGAGAAGTCCTGGGCCATCCGAACGATCGTGTCATACACCGCAGAATCACCGTGCGGGTGGTATTTACCGATGACATCGCCAACTATACGGGCAGATTTTTTGTAAGCTCGGTTCCAATCGTTGTTTAATTCATACATCGCGAATAAGACCCGGCGGTGAACCGGTTTGAGGCCATCACGCACGTCTGGCAGGGCTCTGCCGACGATGACGCTCATTGCGTAGTCCAAATAGGACCGCCGCATTTCGTCTTCAAGGGATATTGGTAGTGTTTCTTTAGCGGCTTGTTCCATCTAGAAATAATATCATTTTGATGACAGAGGGGCGCTATGCTAAGATTCTGTCAGTTTGTACGAAATTGAGATGTGTCGCTTTGCAGTATTTGTTTCAAGGTGGGGCGAATTACATTTAAGTTTGACTTTAATTAAAAAAGAGATTTTTGAGGACTAAAAATGAACAAAACCCTAAAAGTGTTGCTCGCTTCTGTTATTACCGTTTCTGCTACTGCAGCGATGGCTTCTGATAACTGGCAAAACGGCGACGGCTCCCTAAACTGGAAAAACGGCACAGGCACATTGTGCTGGCGTGATAACAACTGGACACCTGCAACTGCAGCTAAGGGTTGCGATGGCGCGTTGACTCAAGGTGCTGCTGCTGGCGTTAGCCAAAGCAAAATCACTTTGCAAGCTGACACACTTTATGACTTCAACAAGTCTGATTTGAAACCAGAAGGTAAAGCTACTTTGGACAAGATCGCTGCTGACTTGAAGAAAATCAAGTTGGAAGTAATTATCGCTGTTGGTAACACTGATAGCGTTGGTACAGATGCTTACAACATGGCTCTCGGTCAACGTCGTGCACAATCTGTTAAGACATACCTCGTAAGTAAGGGTATCGACGGTAGCCGCATCTACACAGAATCAAAAGGCAAGAGCAATCCAGTTGCATCAAATGCAACTGCTGAAGGCCGCGCTAAGAACCGCCGTACCGATATCGAAGTTGTTGGTACAGCAGCTAAGTAATTCTTTTTACTTGTAAAAAAGCCCGCTTATAGCGGGCTTTTTTATTTCCGCTATATTCATCAATTCCTACATTAGCTCTTTGCTTATCCAATATGAACGTTGATCAATCTGAAATCGCCAAATTTAGCGCCCTAGCCCATCGCTGGTGGGATCCCAACAGCGAGTTCAAGCCTTTGCATGCAATCAACCCATTGCGTCTCAATTGGATTAAATCCTTCGTCAATCTAGAGGGTAAAGAAGTGGTTGATATTGGTTGTGGTGGCGGCATTTTGGCGGAATCGATTGCTCAATCCGGCGCTGAAACTACCGGGATCGATTTATCTGAAAAAGCGCTCAAAGTTGCAGAACTGCACGCGTTAGAGGTAGGTGCAAAACTGACTTATCGCTCAATCTCAGCGGAAGATTTGGCCAATGAGCAACCTGAGCAATACGATGTTGTGACTTGCATGGAAATGCTTGAGCATGTCCCTGATCCCGCTTCAGTAGTGCGCGCCTGCGCCAAACTCTGTAAACCGGGGGGCACACTCTTTTTTAGCACCCTCAATCGCAGCCCGAAGTCCTACTTATTTGCCATTATTGGTGCCGAGTACATCCTCAAGTTGCTGCCAAAAGGCACTCACGAATATAAAAAATTCATTAAACCCTCTGAATTGGTTGCCTTCACTCGCAATGCTGGATTAGAGATGATGGGCATGAAAGGGCTCAGCTATAACCCACTGACTCAGGTGTATAGCTTGAATGATGATGTAGATGTGAACTACATGATTGCGGTGCGGAAATAAACCGAAGCATGACTAAGTTATCAAGCCCATACCATGGTGTCTTTTTTGATCTAGATGGCACATTGGCTGATACAGCGCCGGATTTAGTTGCCGCTACCAATCTACTACTCATTGCTCGTAATTTAGAGCCTAAACCCTACCAATTGCTTCGCCCCCATGCTTCTGCCGGTGCACGCGGTCTACTCGAAGGCGCGTTTGGCATCGCTCCAGATCATCCGGATTTCATCCCCTTGCGCGATGAGTTTTTTGCTAATTATGAAAAGGCCTTATTAGTGGAGAGCAAGTTATTCGACGATATGGATCATTTGCTCGATCAAATGGATCAAGCCAACCTTCCCTGGGGAATAGTGACTAATAAGAGCAAGCGCTTTACGAACCCATTAGTAGATCTGCTGGGCTTAAGCCAAAGATCTGCTTCAACCGTTTCTGGCGACACTACGCCACACTCAAAACCACATCCTGAGCCTATCCTGCATGCCGCCAGAGAAGCCAACATTGATCCCACAAAATCACTTTATGTGGGTGACGACATTAGAGACGTTTTGGCGGGCAAAGCTGCTGGCATGCAAACGGTTGCAGCAGCCTATGGCTATTGTGGCTGTAAAGAGCCTCCAGAGGCCTGGGGGGCTGATTTCATCATCCACACCCCGCTTGATTTATTGCAAATCATCTTCCCCAACAAGGGATAAGCAAAGATATTCAACAATTTAAGGCTGGCAGCTTTAAAATAGGGTTTCCAATGCATGAACTCCGGGGTCGACATGGTTTCGACGTGGATTACAAAGCATCAAGGGCATACCGAGGACCCGTTATCTCGTAAATCAATGGGAATGTAATAACTGCAAACGACGAACGTTTCGCACTAGCCGCTTAATTGCGGTTGCCCCTGAACTGATTCTCTCTTGGGTCAGCTAGCGAAAGCTAGATCAGGGTCATTTACAAGAGATAAGATCATTTCATGTCACGGGGAATGATTCGAAAACCTAGTGAATCGTCAGCAAGGAACGTGTCAGTCCGTGCCTAACTGATTAAATCAAACGATATGACTAAGTATGTAGAACTTGTTGTGGAGGATTTGCGGACGCGGGTTCGATTCCCGCCGACTCCACCATTTTGAAGTTTGTAACAGTCCAACGCCACCCACCAGGGTGGCGTTTGTCTTTATAGATAAAGGGCTGTACGTCCATTGTGGTCTTTCTAAATTTCGCTGTATCCAAATGTGCTGGGGGTATTATTGGGGGCACTAAGACGAAATCGAACAGGACAAAAAATATGGTTGGGGGTATTTCTGGAAAGCTTACAGACAAAGGGATTAAAAGTTTCATCGCCCGCTCAACCCCTGGTAGCAAGCTTGCAGATGGACGAGGCCTTTATTTATTTATCACTCCAGCCAAAACTGCATCTTGGAGAATCAAATACCGCATCGAAGGCAAAGAAAAAAGTTACACCGTTGGGACCTACCCCCAAAATAGTTTGGCGCACGCTAGATTCGAGCTCAATGAGGTTAAAAAATATCTTTCTAAGGGCCAAGACCCTGTCATAGCTAGAAGAATCAACAAGGCTCAGGCGGCAGCCCATAGCGAGAACACCTTTAAGGCCATTGCTGAAGAATGGTTCTCTATGAAAGAGAAAGAATGGAGCTCCACCCATTTCACCAAATCCAAAAGAGCTTTTGAGCGCGATGTTTATAAATCTCTGGGCTCGCTTCCTATTGAAAGTATCACGCCCTCTGTCATCGCTAAAGCTATTGAAACAATCAACAAGCGCGATGTTTTAGAAACTGCCACGAGGATTTTGCAACACCTTAATGGCGTGTTTCGTTATGCACAGGCAAAAGGTTTGTGTGAAATTAATTCTGCCGCGCCCGTAAAAGAAATTCTTCCCAGGAAGAAAACAAACGGACGAATGCCCGCATTGCTGGATTGGAATTCTTTAGGCGCCCTCTTACGTGCTGCTGACGCTGCGCGCCTTTCACCATCAGTCAGAGCAGCTCATCGCCTTCTTGCATTTAGTGCAACGCGTATTAGTAACGTTGTGCAAGCAGAGTGGAAAGAATTTGATCTTGACGCGGATATTCCGATCTGGGTTATACCTCGTGCCAAGATGAAAGATCACACACGTGTTGGCGATCATCGAATTCCTTTAGGTCCGCAAATTACTGCAGAGTTAAAGCAATGGGGAAAATTATTTGGAAGAAAAGGTTATGTATTTCCATCTCCAACGGGCAATCAATTCATTAGTCGTGAGAGTCTAGAGAAAGCTTATCGGGTAACGCTCAATATGTCAGGCAAGCATGCGCCACACGGGTGGCGTAGCGCCTTCTCTACCCTAGCCAGAGACAATGGGTTTGAGCAAGATGTTGTTGAGTTAGCACTTGATCATGCTCATGGGAATGAGGTTGTAAGAGCCTATGATCGTGGCGAACGATTTACGCAAAGAGTTAGCTTATACAAGTGGTGGGGCGAGAAACTAACTCTAGCTCAGAATGGGGCTGAGGTTATTGAGTTGACGAAGAAGGCTGCATAGAAAAATTTGTACCTATATTTAAGCCTCAGCCAAGGTGAGTGACTGCGTAATTTTTTGAATAAATTTGGATAGATGATCGCTACGTAAAACTTTTCCAATACCAAGGTAAACCTCGTTGGCCGAAGAACGAAGCATTGTCTGAGATAAAACCCCTAAAAATAATATTCTGCTGCCAATGCTTAGACCTGATTTAGTGGGGTATGCGCCTTGATTAAGAATAAAAACAGGGCTCCCACTCGAGCCAGGGAATACTCCAGCATCTATCAAGAAAAAATTTGATCCTTGAAAGTTATTCCAAACAGGGGTAGATGTGATGCCCCTGCGAATTAAGGGGGTTGAATTTATATCATCACGTAAACCTGATGGGTAGCCTATGAAAACAATCTCTTCTAGAGCTGATAATTCTTTAAGTACCTCGTCCTTTGGAATTAACTTTTCGTCAATAGACCTAAAGAAAAGTGGGCGGCCTAAAGCTTCTCTTTCGTTTAGAAGGGGGCCTAGTGGAATGGCTACTAAGTCAAGATCCTTGTCAAAGTACTTAAGTAGTTGCGTTATATCAATATCTACCAATAACTTTTTTTCAACCTCTGGCATGCCATCTTTAGACTCAATAAACTCTACAACAACGCGAGTTGCATTTTCCACAGCATGATAATTTGTTATCAGTAATGGTATGGATTGCTCGGGTTTACCATCAATAAATGCGTTATATATAAAGGCAGTTGCTGAGCTATTACCCGAAGGTAAATCTGCCCAGAGTGGCACCGTAGTAAATAAAAGTTGAGTACTTAGATCATTAAGATTCATAAAGCTCCTATTTATATAGACTTTGTAGGATCAGGAAGATCTTCGAGCGCATCTTGCGCAAGCTTTGCTACATCTACCGGATTGAAGACCCTCAGAAAAAAATAGGCCGTGATCATAACCGAACCAAGTATTGGAAGAAAAAGAAAATAAAAGAACCAGAGGACACTATCGCCAGTATAGGAAATAGAACTAGTTAATGCACCTAGGCTAGTTCCAAAAACTAAAGTAGATAAAGCCAATAGCAATTCCGCCCAAGGAAATTTAATTATCTGTAATCTTAGTAATTTCTCTCTACAGCTATTTATCCTAGTTGCACGAACTTCAATAAGAAATTCATTTGCCTCTTCCTGAGGTTGCTTGACCGGGTAGGCAGCATGGCGGATATTATGATTATTGGCAGGTGCAATCGTATCGGCAATAGGAATACTAATCGCCTGTGAATTAGGTGGAACAAATTCGCTTTTAGCTTCCCAGGTCATGCCATTTCACCTTTGCATTTCACACTTTTCTAAGAGTCTATCACCCTCTCGAAGTGTGGTACATCTACAAACCCTTTGAAATTCCCACCCCATCTATTCTTCGTTCCTAGGCTTTCCCAATATTCGCCAACCGAACGGATAAGCTCTTTATCCCAGACTAGCTTTCCATTCCAGAAGAAATTCAGGTCTATAGCGCAGCGTCTCAAATGATTACTATTCATGGTCTTAGATCTACCGCTTTTGAAGTAGATCTCCTGCTGCTCTGGGGAGCGCCAAAGCTCTCCTCCTGTAACCACCCACCCTTCTGTAGTTGCAAATTGAATGAGTCGACTGACATCAATAAGAAATGCCGCTTGCTCTGCCACTAAGCCACTCATGCCTGCTCTTCTTTTTTATTTGAGCTATTCATACGCATCTCAAAAATCTTCTCGACTGACCTGCCGCCAAAGTAAGCGAGCATGACTAGCTGCCCCCATTCGCCTAGCAGCTTTACATAGGCTTCATTGATATCAATTCCCATTGCTGAAAGAAGTGCGAATAACAAGTAGGCAGTAAGTATGTAGACAAGCGTTCCGGGTCTGATGTTCTTTGATAACTTGGAATCGCTACCCATATCGGATTGCCAGCGCTGTGTGGCATTTTCTTGAGAAGCTCGATGCATCTCAGCAAGAAGTTTGGTTTCCTCTATCTCAAGTTCTTTTTGCTTGAGGGTGTATTGCAATAGAAGCTGTTCTTGCTCAATCTCAAGTTGTTTTAGCTTAATTAGGTCCTCATGACTGGGATTCTCCGGTATGCGCGCCCCAATCTTGCTCTCAATAAATTCCTTACCTTTAGCTTGGACCGCGCCCGCTAGTAAGCCAAGGCCATTGATGGCCAAGGTTTGCACTAGAGAGGTAATGATTGGAAGCATGTAATGAGTTCTTTTCTTGATGCTTGTATTTAGAAGTTCACCGCCCCACAGCCACCTAGGGATTTATTAGTGTGTTGGCAGTGGGGCGCAATTAAGCGCGCCCACCCACCATCGTTACTTCAACACCCACAGCCGCACCCAAACACCTGCCGCTAGCGGTGATCTTTCCTTCTGCTAGCGTTTCTTGGCTCCTTTGGTTTCCATCTCCACTTCTGGTGTCTTTTCTATTTGAGGTTCTTCAGGAATAACCTTTTCAGACATCAGACCTTCTACGATCTCCATGAGACGATCACCATCATCTTCACCAAACACTTTAGCTACGACTTCATGGCCATACTTGGCACAGAGGCGGTCGTACTCTTGCTCTGGAGTAATGGTGGTCTTTGATGGACGCTCGAACACCGTGACGTTCTCGCGCCCAAAGAGATTGCGAAGGATGTTGGTCTCATACGGCGGTACGTGCACATGAATGGTTGTGAAGGCATCCCTACGCACTACCGCTTCCACCTCTTTGATTTGGAAGTCGCTATGAATAAGTTCTTTGTGGTTCATATTGATCTTCCTTATTGAATGGCCAATACCGCATGGGCATTTGCTCTTGAGATTGATAAGGCGCAGCGCAAGTTCACCATGGCGTACATAGCGAGCGTGTCGTGTGGACGAATCGGGGCAACAATATCTAAGTCATCATCGCGCAGCTTCATAAAACGGGTGTTTAAGAAATAGCAACGCTTACTCCACTCCACCGTTCTATTAGCCATGGCATCGAGCTCATCAAACTGCGGATCCCAAATGATCTCCACGCCTTTAAAGGCTAAGCCTGTATTAACGCCAGCACCTACCCCGGCATCGATGTACTTGGTCTCACCAGACCCAGCGATATGAGTGACTGTCACTTGCTTGCGATAGGTATCAATGAACTTACCACCAGCGATGATGAAATCAGGGCTGCCCCCATGCTTGATACATTGGCGCCATGCGGTCTCCATCTCGCCCACCAAGTTACCTGGCGTAGTTGATGTGATGTCTTTGACTGCATAGTTACGCCAGTAACTTGCTTTTGCTCGATCTATACCGCCTACGGTGCCGGCATCTGGAGCTAGGCTGACTAGACTATCCAAACCGACCACCGCATCTGCGCCGTGCGAGCCGTCGCGGTGCAACTCTAGATCTAGCTTATTGAGGAATCCCTCCCTCAGGACTTCTAACTGCTCATCCAACAGATTGATCAATTGCACGCGCTCGTTGTATTCCAGCTGAAATCCTCGTGCCCCACCCTCACGCACCTTGATGCCATTACTAAACAGCCTGTCATAGTCAATATAGAGGCCATCTACCGCCCTGCGCCATGGAAATGAGGCTTGCTCAGTGGTATTGCGTTTATTGAACTTGACTGTCTCCTCACCAAAGGCCCAGCTAAAGTTACTGCCATGCTCTTTGCGGATGTTCTCGACAACGTTCTGTTTGGCCCCCAATAGGCTTTTACGCCCTTCCATGAGCTTTTTAAGGAAAGGTCTCTCTACCGCGATTTGATCGACTGGTAGATTACGCAAGTACTCATCTAAGGAAACCTTAGCTAACTCTTGCAAGTCTGTATTTGAAATTGGCATACGCCACCTCCATGAATAGTTATTTATGAAATTGGTGGCTTCAATACCTGGTGATGGAGCGTGAACCCATCCATTGCTACGCTACTAGGCGCGACTCTAGCTTTAACGCATTGGTCTGAAGCAGTAGTTAAAGTTTTTAGCTCTCACTACATGAATTGATTATTGGGGGACTTAGTGTGTGGCTTGGATATTTCTGGGGTTTTTATTTACTTAGCTCCTTAGCTCGCTATGGGTCTTTATGCCCAATGTGTCATTGCGCCACCTTGGGCATAAAAGAGCGTTTCTTTGGTCGTGGCCGTCAAGGGTGCGCAAGCCACCCCTTTGGGGTGCCCTTGACGGAATTTACTCAGCGAGAGAAAAGCGATCAATCGTTACTTTGCAACGCGCCTTAATCAATGAGGTAATTTCATTGAGAATGGGGTGATCCCAGCCCTTCACTTTAAATTTAGTATGCAGACTTTGTGAGAGATTAGGCAATAAACCTGCAATCTCAAGAACCCTTCTTTTTAGTTGAGGCGCACCTAACTGAGCTGCTTCAGCCATCTGCACCCAATGGCGTGCATGTAATTCATCAAAGCGGTACTTGCTACCAATCTTCATAGCCATTCTATCGGTAAGGTCTGGATAGACTGCTGTTGATAACACATCATAGAGTGGCGCTAATTGAATGCCGCTTTGACTGTAGAGTAATGAAAAGTTCTTTGCGTGAGCATCATTGTTGCCGACCAAGCAATTAAAAATGATGCAATCCAGTAGTCGCAAAAGATTGGGGGCGCTTGGTGTGGTTACTTTGCGCACCAATGCAAATCCATCAGAAATAGTTGGCCCACCCTCATTCTGATATTTAAGCTCAGGCGCTACGCCTAATGCCTGACAGAAGTCCTCTTGATGTAATCGCCTTAACTGCCCATCATCAAGAAAGCGGTCATAGCGCTCTACTAGTAAATATGTTTTATCTTTTGTTCGACCAATCTTAGCAGTGGCGGCATCTAGCTTTAACTCTCTGGCTAGAGCAAGACAAAATGCTTCGTTATAGACACTGCCATCAACGCCTGATATTTCCGGCTTCAGAATGTACGAGCTTGGGATATTGTTTTTTGGTAGGCCAATTTCAAAATGGCTCAGACCATCTTTGCCTTCCACTTCCCTAACAACTACGGGTAACTTCTCTTGAGCTCCAGCAAGCGACAGTCTTAATCCAGACTCTCCAGCAAGCAACGGTCTCTTAGGTAGCTTCTCCAGCACTTCAATTAACTGATCTTCTTCTAGCCACTCGATAGACTCACTTGCGTGTGCTTCTACCGGAGGTGTTTGACCGGGCTCCAACAAAATCAATGCCCCAGCACACTCACCCCCGATACCATCTAGTAACGCGAAATCATTTTTACTCGATACTTTTAAGATGTTTGCGACTTCCGCGCGTTTATTGCCTTCTGGCAATAGGCCGGCAAAAAAGGGTTTTGCAATCTTGTCGCCAAATGGTTCGGCACGTAAAGGCAAAGATTGAGAAAGAGGCTTGGCATTTTTTGATTCCAACCATTGGGGCAAATATCGAAAAGATAGATAGCCTTCGTCTTGAGTTAGCACACCAACGCACTCACCAAAAAACCAGACGTTTAATTCTCGAACCATTTAGTGCGCCCCTTCTTGTTTACTGCCAATGAAGGGGTCCATCCCCTCCACACTCAATACGCCACCCAAAGCTTGGAGCACTCTTAGAATATTTTCTAGTCTAAGAGTAGCCTTGCCAGCCTCCAGCTCAACGATGAACCTTACTCCCACATTGGCGGCTAATGCTAATTGGGGCTGAGTCAACTTCAGGCGCTTGCGAGTCTCGCGAACCAAGCGGCCTAGATCTGTAGAGTTTTGAATTTGTGAGCTCATATATATTTCCTGATCGGGAAATTTTACTGTAATTTGCCTACTTTTTCAACATAATTTCCTGATCGGGAAATTTATTGATTAATTGCTTAAATTATAGGCATATATTCCCGATCGGGAAATAATAATCAGTATATTTGGCTATATGTGGGGTAAGCAGTAACTTGAGCCCTGCCACTATAAATTCTCTAAAGAATGGCTAATATTGCAAGTATCAGCTGTTTTGTCTACAAAAACCCGTTCTATCAGCAGTTTTGTTGACAAAAGTGCCGCTTTTGATCTGCTATGTGCATTTTTGTCTACATGCCACTGATTTTGAGTGGCATGTAATTCACAGCTATCTATATCCCCATATTGCCCAGGTGCTGAGCAATTCGATCCATCGGGTTTTCGGAGCTAGCCAGTGGCGCACCCAAGGTGGAGGTTCGCGCCCGTATGGGCTGAAGCGTCTGCAGTGGCGTGATCTTTGCGTTGGCGAAGCTAGGCTCTGGAGTCCCTATTGAGTCGTAGATGGATTCAATCGTAGATTGCCATTGCTCTGGTTTATTGGTTTGCACAAACACCTGCATATAAAAAGGATCAGTCAGATACTTGTAAAAGCATTGAGCCTTAGCCGAATGATCAACCTCATCTTCGCGAGAGTTTAAGTATTTGATGATCTGGTGCTTGGCCTCTGATACTAGCTCGG